>Ga0209345_10005265_pt1 | contig 12085 bp, 13 predicted proteins | sample Cruoilmetagenom7_FD_187294 | JGI IMG/M metagenome (GOLD analysis project Ga0209345, IMG submission 187294) | Oil polluted marine microbial communities from Coal Oil Point, Santa Barbara, California, USA - Sample 7 (SPAdes) (version 2) | ecosystem: Environmental > Aquatic > Marine > Oil seeps ...
TGACAAGACCGGGAAATCCGCCAAACGTTCCCTTTCCAGTCAGATGCTGCGGGTCCGGGTTACTGATATGTCTACCGGAAAAACCAAGGTAAATGTCAACGTACCTATGAAGTTAGTAGATGCCGGGTTGAATATCGCAGCCCAGTTCACTCCCGAGATGGAAAACGCCCAGATGATGGAAGCCGTAAAGGAAGCCCTGTCTGAGAATTTGACCGGGAAGATCGTCGATGTGCTGGACGAAGAAGATCAGGAACATGTGGAGATCTTTATTGAATAACTCCCCTTTTTGTCAGGTGGATCAAAGAAAAAAGCCCGGAAATCCGGGCTTTTTTCTTTGTTAGAGAAGATCTTTTTTATCTATTTTTCGGGCATATCTTCAACATCAGCTGTGACAATATCCTCTGAGGCCGGGACATATTCAGGTACAACGATCATCATAATGATATAAGCCCAGAACAATCCACTGACGGAGGCGAAGAAACCCAGCACAAATACCAATCGGACAATTGTTGGGTCGATATCAAAGAAATCCGCGATACCAGCGCAAACGCCGCCGACCATGCGGTCTTCTACTGAACGGTATAGTTTCTTATTCTCAATAGCCATTTCTAGTTCTCCTGATCACTAATTATTTTTATCTACCAGAATATACGTCAATATCCAATTTAAGTTGTATCAGGACAGAAAATCCGGGTTAATGCATTAACTATCTCTTCTTTTGATATAATCAGAGCAATAGAATAGCAGAGGTAATATGGATATATACGATCAGGAAGCCCCATCAGTGAACATTAGTGACAGGTTGCGCCAGCTCCGAGAAGAACGGGAACTTTCCATCAGGGGCCTGGGTCGCCTAAGCGGATTATCCGCAAACGCGCTCAGCGTCATTGAAAGAGGCCTGTCTTCACCATCTGTCAGCACACTATATAAGATAGCCACAGCATTGGAAATTCCAGTAACGGCCTTTTTTGAAGAGACGCCACCCAAACAAGACGTAGTGGTGATCAAATCTTCTGAACGCAACCGCATCCCTCTTTACCGGGGTTTATGGGAAGGTCTGGGGGGTTCCCATTATGAAGGTGCTGTTGAACCATTTATGGTCACGCTGGAAGCCGGCAGCAGCAGCGGGCGGTTTCCAATGACCCATTCCGGCCATGAGTTTGTATTCTGCTTGCGAGGTGAATTTGTTTACGAGGTCGGCGAAGAAACTTACTCTCTTGAAGCCGGTGATGCCTTGCTATTCTCAGCCGATCTAGAGCACAAATGGCATAATCCCGGCAACACAGTTGCCAACGCTTTGATTATTTTGTGCGGGTTCAGACCCGGGGAAAGTCCCAGCAAATACCACCTGGCATCAGGAAAAACAGAAGAAGAGTAAAACTATTCCTCCAAAAAAAAGCCTTGTAATCAATTTACAAGGCTTTTTTGTTATTAAATCTCTGGATCTATCTCTCATACAAAAACTATCTGGGCCCCTTCTGTAAGGTCCATAAATTCCATGGCACCTAGCACAGTTGCCCCATCTACCAGGTCAGCCTCTGTCAATTTCATCATATCCATAGACATTTTGCAGCCATAGACATTAGCCCCTGCATCAACCAGCAGCTCGATGAACTCTGGAACCCGCGGAAATCCAAGTTTTTTGATCTCTCCCCGCATCATCCAGGATGCGGCCGCGCTCATTCCGGGCAGGGCGCCCAGGAGTGTCGGGATATGGAACGAGGGATGCATGTTGGGGTTGCCCACGGTGGCAACATTCAGGTTCTTCATTTTTTTCTTGGTGATGATATCCAGGCCCCAGAATGTGAAGAACATCTCCACATCAATGCCGCTCATCCGGGCAGCATTGGCAAGGATCAGCGGCGGATAGGCCATGTCAAGCGATCCTTTGGAGGTTACCAGAGCTAACTTTCGGTTGCCGTTTGTACCAGAACTCTTATGTAAAGCGCGTGATGGTTTAGCCATTAATATCTCCTTTATCTAAATGCAGCCGGTGGGTTTTTTCAAACCAGCAATATTGGCAGCAAACTTCGCCGGACCGTCCGGGAAGAGCTGATAGATCTCTTTCATATCCACACCAGTTTGTTTGGTGATGCGACGGAGAGTTGGAGGTTCACCGCTTTCCTCAAAATCCTTGCGGGCAAAATCGATCACATGCCAATGGCGGTCAGTCAGTTCTACTTCCAGAGCCTCAGCGATTGCTTCACCAATTTCTTTTGTCCAACCTGAAGCATTAACCATAAATCCTTCAGCATCAAATTCTACGGTATCAAGAATATCCTGGGTCATAATTAATCTCCTTTACACAACTTGTGAATAATTTTCCCGGGTGTCTTCACCCAGGGCCTGTAACATCTTTACAAGACGGGCAAACGCCCTTCTCGTTTCCGGCTGGTTGGCGTCCTTCACCAAGGACACGAGCGAAGGCGTGGAAGTTCCTTCGTTATCCTCAACATGAAAAGCTTTTAACATCCTGTTCAAATCTGAGAGAGTATTTTCCCTGGAAAGGGTATCAAAGATATCTCCAGCTTCGGTAAATACTCCAGTCTGTTCCAGTTTATCCAGGGATTCAACCGCGGAAGAGAACACCTGTTTACCGAGAATTTCAATTTCATCCGCGATGCCCATCAGCGACTCAAACCGGTCCATCATTGTCATGATCAAATGAGTATTTCTCAAAACTCTCTTTAACAGGAATAACAAATCCTCAAGTTCAAAATCAGTCCCGATCTCTTCCAATTCATTGATGGTGAGATGGATCAGTTGATTTCCGATGGGGATCAGATCGGCTTTCAACTCATCAAATTCCCTGGCCCGCCGCTGCTGGATCTCAGCCTGCTCGGTCAAGAAGGCCATCTGTAAGGTTATTTGGTCAACTTTTTCGTTTATCAAAGCGAGGTCTTTATCCATGAGTCACTCTCATTGCCATTTTCCGGCCATGGTCATCTGGGATTCAAAAGGCATATCTCCACCTTTTAAGAGCACATTCCAATATACCCAACGGAACATCATCTTTCCCCAGTGGTTTGCAGGTGATTCCTTCAGGAGGGAAAATGGCCCCAGTCCAGGCAAGGGATATTTACCAGGAAGCGGCTCCACATCGTAGTTAAAATCGATCAGGATACCCTGATCAAATCCGGATTCGATAAAACAGTTTGCATGGCCATCAAATTCAGCCAGGGGTTCCAACCCTTCCATGTGCCGCAGCATGTTATCCAACAGCACATCCAGCATAAAATGAGCCACGGAGCCTGCTTTTGAGGTCGGCGTATTGCCGGCGTCACCGATCACCCAGATGTTTTCATATTCATTTGACTGGAGAGTGTGCTTATCGATCGGCACATAATTCAGGTCGTCTCCTAATCCGGAGCGGGCTATCACTTCAGCGCCCATATTGGTGGGAACAGTCACAAGGAGATCGTAGGGAATTTCCCGATCATCCCAGGATTTAATAGCCTGATTTTTATTATCAACCTGGCCAATATTGAAGTTGGATTCAAGTTTGATTCCCTTTTTTTCCAGCATACTGCCAAGGATACTGGCAGCGCGGGGTTTGGTAAACGCTCCATCCAGGGGAGTCGCATATACAATCTCAACCTTGTCGCGAATTCCCTTCTGATGGAAGTACCAGTCCGCCAGGAACAAAAATTCCAGGGGAGCAACCGGACATTTAATGGGCATCTCAGCCACATTAACTACCATCCTTCCGCCCTTCCAGAATTTAAGGAATCCTGCCAGATCTACTGCACCATCTGGTGTGTAGAAATCAAATATATTTTCACGCCAGCCGCCGCCATCCAGCAAACCTTCAGTTTCAGAAGGCTGGATATGGGTGCCAGTAGCTATCACCAGGTAATCATAGGAAAGGGCCTGCTTATCTTTTGAAAGCACCACCCTGTTCTTTTCCGGTTCGATCAATTCAATATCTGAAAGGATCAAATTAACACCCCGGGGTATAAAATCCCGTTTTGGTTTTTCAATATCGCGGGAAGAATATATACCAAATGGGATGAATAATAATCCCGGTTGATAATAATGGGTTTCATCACGATCAACGATCACGATCTCCCATTCTTTTTCGTCTAACTCGTGAACCAGCTTGTTGGCAACCATCGTGCCACCGGTGCCCGCACCCAGAATAACTACTCTTTTCATATCTAATACTCCCTAATTTACCTGTAAACAACCAATTTAATGTCCGCCCTTCTTAGCTGTTATGACTAACGAAGGGTGTAACAAGGGTTATATTACCATGTTACACTTATTTGAAGAAGTGTTATAGTGATTTCTTACAAATCTTTCGGGTAATATTCTCCATAAAAAAAATTCCTCATAAGGGTAGAAATCTCCCCTGGCTCATAATCGGACAGGCGGCGGGGCGGAATTTCTGTATAATGTAAGACAAACATACTCAACTGGGATGGTCGATATGAAACTCAATGTCAAAGCTTTTGCTCTCGCGGGGGGAATAGTCTGGGGGTTTAACTGGTTTGGCCTGACCTGGTGGATGATGCTCACTAAAGGCATCACCCATGAGAAGATCGCTTTCATAAGCGATACCTACGTTGGTTTTACTGTCAGCCCGCTGGGCAGCCTGGTAGCATTGGCGTATGGCTTCGTTGACGGATTAATTATCGGCTTGATGGTCGCCTGGGTTTATAACAAAATCGCTCCCCGTTTCCAATCAAAAATGGAGTGAGGGCTGCTCTCAATTAACATTCTTGCAAATCATTGATCGGAATAAAGCCCGCAGGGATGAATGAAGTCGAAATGCCTTCTGTTTGGAAAATTCTTCGACTGTGATCTTTCGCTCAGAGATTTGACAGCATTGATGATTGTACGCCGAATTCTTGCGATGTCAGGAATATGGCACCCCGCCCATCTCTGGACGGGGTTTGGTTTTATATTAGCGGCTTGATTCCTGCGCCCAACAGAGCCAGTCCTACCAGCAGGGGCATAGAGCACAAAGAAGGCAGGGTAATGACTCTCCCAGTTCCCTCTGCCCCGCCAGTCGCGCTGGATTCACGCGGCTGAGTCAAACTGGACGGCAAACTACTGATCCCCTGCTGTTCAGAAACAATCTGATAGGCTTCGCCATCCATCACGAAGATCACCTGCTCTCCCAGGGCAAAGTATTTTCCCCAATCCGGCCTGGTTGTCAGCAACTGGTAATAGACGTCAGATCCAAATCCAATGTCAGTCACTGTCATTGCAGCCGCATCGTACAGGCTGTCGATCCAGATCTCTCCCTGCAGGAAAAAGGTCTTATCTCCCACATACTTCAACTGGGGCTGCTGGATCTCACCGCTATATTGGTCTACTGGCATCCCTGCCTGGGGTACAGACTCTGCGGAGCGCAAATTGGATTCCGCATCCGCTTTATCCACGGCTTCTGCTCCAACCGCTGGCCCGGAATAATCCTGGGCTAACTCATGGGCCTCTTCTTCCCATCCCTCTCCACTAAAGAGATCGTCTTCCTCAATTAAGAAGGAGGTATAAGGTGTGATGATCCCATACCGGATGCTGAGCTGGATCACTGCGTCCACCCATTCAGAATTCTCTCCCTGATGGCGAATCTGGTTCAGCAAATATCCGATTTTCCTGGCAGCCCACAAACGGGGGATAAAACTATTCACAGCACTGGATCCTGAGTCAGCCTTAAAATCCGCCCTGAGGGAATAAACATATTTCTCGGAATTGACTGAACCGGTCACCCGGATGGTTGATCTTCCGGATTCCCCTGCTGCCAGGCGGTAGCGTCCGGCAACCATAAGCTGGGTGCCCGAAAACAAATCGGGCAGCTCCGGAGGATAGATCTCCTCCACCATTATGCCCCCGAAATCAATTTCAAGATTGGAGAGAACAGGGGTCTGGATCTTCGAAAAAAGCCCTGATACTTCTTCATCTATTCGCTCATCAGGGCGCACATAACTCACTAACCCTCGATTATCTTCGGCCAGGGTATCCAGCAGTTCGGTATTCACATCATCCCCCACGCCAAAAGCAAATAAACGCAGGTAATGGGTTGAGTTATTCTTGGTATTGGCCAGGATCTGATCGATATCTGTCACTCCTTCTGTTGGCAGTCCATCGGTCAAAAACAGCAGCACCAGCGGCCGGCCAGCATTGGAATCCTCAGTTGGATTGCGCTGAGCGATAGCTTCAAGCAGAGCCTGGTTAATATTAGTGCCTCCCAAAGCGGGTTTATTTTCTATCCAGGAGATCGCCTGGGGAGCTTTTGAAACCGGCTGAAGCTGATAGTCAAAATGCTTGACACCGGTCGAAAAAGCGATCACATTAAACCTGTCCTCCGGGTTGAGATGGGTCAGGATATACCTGGCAGCCTCTTTGGCCTGGAAAAGCTTGTCACCTTCCATGGAACCAGATGTGTCCAGAACCAGAACAATATCCCTGGGTATTACCTGGTCAATCTCTACTGACGGCGCAGCCAGCAGCAGGAAATAACCCTCCTGCCCAAAACCCATTCCAGCATCCTGATCGGGATAGGTCAATAAATTCAAGCCAACAACTTCATCACTATAGGTGTAGATCAATTCAAAATCCTGGTCCGGGAGCACGTTATACTCCTCATAACCCAGCGTCACCTGATGATCTCCCTCCCTATCGATGTAAATCCGATCCTGATGGGTTGGTGAGTAGACTGCTCGCAGAGGTTGGGAGGAAGATAATTCGATCCGCACAGAACAATCTTCCAGAGCCCGGGCAGAGAATTTCTCTGTATTCAGCGGATAAACATACTTGACCAAGCCGTTTTCCTGAGTTAAGACCTGGCTGTATTCCAGCTCAATCTTCCTGGAACCTCCCGGGGGAATGGGGTAGATCCGGGCCTGGACTGCCCCTTTTCCTATGTATTCCAGCAAAGCTGGGTCACGGCGCTGCCGGACAATATCTTCATAGATCTGCCTGGCCTCGTCGGCAAGGAGGATCTTTCCTTCAATGGCCTGTCCATCTACCCAGAGCACAAACTTGGAGATCGATGCGCCATCCGGGATCGGGAAAACATATGTCCCTTCCACTTCCCAGTCATTTTCGTTCAGGAATTCCTGCTCAACCCTGGTAACCGCGATCTGGTCCGAAATAGAAACAGAAACCCGGTGGTAACGAATGGTCAGCCAGGTATCTTCCAGGGGAGGTGGTTCCGGCCAGGGAGGCGGATCCGGAATAACAATCCCATCCGCCAGGGCCGGTTGAGCAAAACCCAATAAGGCCAGCAAAACCAAAACAAAGCTGGCGAAGATCTTGAATTTATAATGTATGGGGGAAACCATGGCTCTCCTCCTGATGATATTTCACTTGTGAGGAGATGACGGTGAGGAACCCTTAAAAGTTCCCTTCAATTGGGTCAATCAGGAAGATCCTTCAATTTTCCTGATAGATATACTGCATATCAGGATGCTCGGTGAAATAATAATGAGCCCAGATATAGATGTGATTAAAAAGGGCTGCCAGCAGGGCGGCTCTGGAATTGAAGATCAATCCTATCATCCACAGAGCCAGAAAAGCATAGGTGTACATGGCGTTGGAGGACCATTTAAAGATACCTTCCCGAACAAAAGGAAGCTCCCTGTACTCATCGGGCTTAAAGTGATCCATACCCAGCGCTCTTTCCACACCAAAAAACCTGATGAAGGAATAAGCCACATAAACCACCGCCGCCAGGCAGATCCCGATCAAAGGAATATTGATCCAGATAGGAATGGCCAGGGTGCCGCGGTTCGCTATCGCCAGGGCAAGGATTGTGATCGGCCGCGCCAGGAACAGGATCATAAATCCGATTCCCCAAACGGCAAATGCCTTTTCACCAAAGGCATTGGACAACCAGCCATAATATAATTCTCCCCGCCAGCAAACCACAACATAGATCTGATGCAGCACCGGAAACAGGACAGAAAGGATCAACCAGGTTTTAGTGGATATCCCCAGAAACGCTCCCTCCAGGATATCCCCCCTGGCAACGAGCCAGATCCCACCGATCAAAACCAAAATGGAAAGTAAATGATAGCCTTGCTTTTCAAGTATCTTCATAGCTGCAGCATCCTGCCTTCTTTAGAATATTTTCGGAATAAAACGTTTGGTTTGATCCATATAATCCTGGTAGGCATTCCCGAAGCGTTCCAGATTATGCCCTTCTTCTACTCTGGCAGTCAGGTACACGCCGATGATAGTAGTGATCACCAGCCCTAATCCCATCAGCGATGGGTCCTTGAGAAACGCGCCCAGGCTGAATAACAGCAGCGAGGTATAGAGAGGATGGCGTATATATCCAAAAACACCGCTGGTGATCAAGCTGGTAGTATCTTCAAAATCCCCTTCCGGGTTTCCTTTGGTTTTGATCAGGAAAAAGCCCTGGGCTACCAGGTATATCGAACCAATCAGGCAGATCCAGGAGATAACTTGCAGGGTGGAAAAGGGATCATGGAACCAAACAGCGGCATTCAGAAAAATCAAGCTCAGGATGCTCTCAAAGGCCAGAAACCTGGAAAAACGATAAGGATGGGAACGAGCCAGGGTAAAACCCAGCAGTATGATCGTAAACAGTATCCAGGCCAGGAAATATACCATTTATCCCCGCTTTGAGAGTAAATCGACTTCAGTCAGCTTACCGAATACCTGGGAAATCCCTTCCACTTCCAGGTAGTGTTCCTGGTCCAGCTGATTGGCTGGATCGTCTTCATGAGACCAGGTGGGATGGTCGGCAAGATGAACAGCCCAACCTCCCAATTCCAGGATTGGGAGAATATCCGACCTCAGCGAGTTGCCTACCATTAAGAATCTTGCTGGTTCTATGTTGTACCGGTTCAGAATGTCCTCATAGACTGCGGGAGATTTATCACTGACAACTTCAATAGCACGGAAATACTGATCTAATCCCGAGGCCGCAAATTTCCGCTGCTGATGCAGCAGGTCCCCCTTGGTGATCAACATCAGCGGATATTCGGCTGATAGTTTTTCCAGCAGCAGGCTGACCCCTTCAAAGACTTCCACTTCATGAGATAACATCTCTTTGGCCAGGTTGATCAATTTTTGGATATCGGAAGGGTGGATCTGCTCCTCTGTCATTTCGATGCCGATTTCGATCATCGAGAGCACAAAACTCATCACACCATATCCGAAATACTGGATATTCCCAACTTCGAACTGATCGTAATTTTCAATATCTGCAATATCCAGGCCGTATTTCTGGAGGATTTCCAGAAATCTATCCCTTCCTGCCATATAATATTCTTCGTTTTTCCACAGCGTGTCATCTGCGTCAAAGGCGATCCAATCGATCATAATATCCTCAATTTTTCAGTCCAGCCGGACAGCGCCCAGGAATCCAGTCGTAAAAGCTCCCTGTTTGGCACCAAATCGGCAGGCTCCTTCAAGATCCTTTCCCTGTCTTAATGCCGAAACTACACCGGCCGCGAAGGCATCCCCTGCGCCAGTTGTATCCACAATTTTATCAACGTCAATCGCTGGAATCCGAATCTCTCGACCTGAATCGACCAGCAAGCAGCCTTCCGCTCCCATCTTAATGATCACTGACCGGGCTCCTTTTTCATGGAAAACATTGGCTGCGCCGGCAGGATCTGATAGGCCGGTTATGATTTCCGCTTCCTGGAGATTGCACATAAAGGTATCCAAACTGGGGAGGATATCCCATAATGGTTCGGGGGTTTTCATGGCCGGGGAGCGGACAACATCCAGAGAAATGAAAACACCGGCTTCCCGGATACGGGCCAAAATGTCGGCAAAGCCAGGTTTAAGCAATCCGGGCAACACAAAATACCCGGCAATGTGCATAAAACCCACCCCTTGTTCTTTGAATATATTTAGATTGAGCGACTCGCTCTTTAGTTCTGCATTGGCGCCGGAAGCATGAATGAAACGGGGCTGGAGTTCGCTATCAACCAACCCTACACTAACTCCGGTGCCTATATCCGGGATCCGTTTAACATACCGAGGGTCAACTCCCTGTTCTTTCCAGGCATCTTGCAGGATGTCTGCCGTCTGGTCATCTCCCATGCAGGCGACCAGGAGAGGCTTTTCCCCCAAACGGGCCAGGTCAATGGCAACATTGGATGCACAGCCACCGGGGGTAACCGCCGCATCCTGGAATGCAATCGAGTCATAACGCGGTACATCATCCACGGTCTTGCAGATGACATCCAGTGCCACGTTGCCAAAAACAAGGATAGAACCAGGATCAGTTCCCATTTTTAGAGAGGATAGGAGGGCGCTTATTCCGCCAATCTTCCTTTTCTGTGACCTTTTCGTAAGCTCTGGCGATCCTGAACAGAATACCTTCAGAATAATCCGGTCCCAGGACTTGAGCGCCGATCGGCAAATTCTCATTATCAAATCCAACCGGGAAGTTTAATCCGGGAATGCCGGCGTGATTAGTGGTAGCTGTCAGCTGGTCAGAGTACTGCATCATAACTGAGTCGCCGTAGACACTTCCGATCGAGAAGGCAGTTGAGGGAGCAGTCGGGGTCAAGAGGGCATCAAGGTGATACTTGCCCCTGGGATCGAAGATATCTTCAAAATCCTTACGCATCAAGGCCCGGGCTTTGAGAGCCAGATCATAATATCCCTTATCAAATTGAGCGGCACTCAGGTAGATCCCCATTAACATACGCAGTTTGGGTTCCACACCAAAGGCTTCCCCCCTGGTCTTGCGGTACAGTTCGCGCAGATCAGCAAATGATTCAGCTGTCCGGTAGCCATATTTCACACCGTCATAGCGCAGTAAATTCGAGCTGGCTTCCACGCGGGAGATCACGAAATAGGTTGGCACGCCGTATTTAGTATGCGGTAGAGGAACGTCCGTCACAATATCGGCACCCAGCTGGGCCAGGAAGCCGGCCGTGCTGAGGACCGCGTCCTTGATCTGGGGATCGATCGGGTTTTCTACCAGTTCCATGGATTCGGAATCAAAATAAGTCACCCGGAAAAACTCTTCCGACAGGCCGATGCGCAGACCCCGAATATCCTTTTCCATTTCTTTTAGATAATTCGGCACGGGTGTCGTGGCTGAGGTGCTGTCCCTGGGATCCTGCCCGGCGATGGCCTGAAGGGTCAGGGCAGCATCGGTCACGTTGCGTGCCAGCGGGCCCGGGCAATCAAGGGAGGAGCCAAATGCGATCAATCCGTAGCGCGAGACTCTGCCGTAAGTAGGTTTTAGCCCGACTGTTCCGCAGAAGGAGGCTGGATGGCGGATCGATCCTCCTGTATCTGTCCCCAGGGAAATCGCTCCTTCGCCAGCCGCAACAGCAGCCGCGGAACCCCCTGACGAGCCACCTGTCACCCGGCTGGTATCCCAGGGATTCCTGGGCACCGGCTTGTAGGCTGAAGATTCACTGGAAGACCCATATGTGAATTCATCCAGGTTAACCTTGCCTACCATGACGGCGCCGGCATCCGCCATGCGCTCTACTACAGTAGCCGAGTAAGGGGAGATATAATTTGAGAGGATCTTGGAACCAGCTGTGGCCTTAAGGCCTTTTACAGTAAAAATATCCTTGGCCGTATACGGCACACCTGCCAGCGGTCCGGGGTTCTTTCCCTCTTTGACCAGTTTATCAATTTGCTCGGCTTGCTGCCGGGCATGGTCCTCAGTCACCAGCGTAAATGCATGGATAGTGGAAAGGTCTTCTTCGGAAGAGGCCTCCGGCGCATCCACCTGCCCGGTTCGCCCATCTACCTGGCGGATCCGTTCCAGGGTATCTTCCAGGACCTCAATCGCGGAAACCTGTTTTGTTTTTATTAGATCAGCAACAACATATGCGGGAAGATCACAGGTTTTCATACTCAATCCAGCTCCTCGTGGGAAATATCCGGGACAACAATAAACCCATCTTCCAGTTCAGGAGCCTGTTTGAGGATCTCATCCCGGTTTTGATCCTGGCGGGAGATATCCTCCCGGGGGGCAGCGCTGTTCAGTTCGTCATAAGGGATGCCATGAGCGGCGGTCCCGGTCTCGGCATCGATCGGGATCGATTCCAGGACTTCAATGGACAGCATTTGATTGTTCAATTCTTTGCGGAGGTATTCAGCTTCATCTGCCGTCAATTCTAAAGAA
>Ga0209345_10005266_pt1 | contig 12084 bp, 9 predicted proteins | sample Cruoilmetagenom7_FD_187294 | JGI IMG/M metagenome (GOLD analysis project Ga0209345, IMG submission 187294) | Oil polluted marine microbial communities from Coal Oil Point, Santa Barbara, California, USA - Sample 7 (SPAdes) (version 2) | ecosystem: Environmental > Aquatic > Marine > Oil seeps ...
AGGCGGACAGGCAAGGTAGCTACCCCTAGCTGGTGCAAGATGTCGATATGTTCTACAAAGGCACCTTGTAGGGCTAACACTCCGATTTTAGTCATTGACAAACCCGGCCTTTATTCCATCTCGCCCCAACTTTTGCCCTGTTTAACTTCCACCTTGAGTGGGATGCTTAGCTTAAGTGCCTGAGGCATTATGCTCAGCACCAAATCTCTTAGCTGAGGAAGTTCCTCATTGGGTACCTCGAAGAGAAGCTCGTCGTGCACCTGAAGGATCATCTTGCTTTCAAGTCCATGTCTGGCGATCTCTTGCTGCAACTTAATCATAGCCAGCTTGATGATGTCGGCAGCGGTTCCCTGCACCGGCATATTTATTGCCATCCGCTCTGCTGCTTGCTTCACCTGAGTATTAGTGGAGTTTATCTCAGGGATATACCGCCTCCTGCCTAACACGGTTTGTACATATCCTGTATCTCTTGCCTCGCTCTTAGTACGCTCGAGATATCCCTTAACCCCACAATATTTTTTAAAGTAGGCCTCGATGAACTGGGTGGCTTGTTGCCGAGAGAGTTCGGTAGCCTGCTCCAGGCCATAGTCACTAATTCCATATATCACGCCAAAATTAACTGTCTTGGCCACCCGCCTCATCTGGGGAGTGACCTCATTTAACGGGAGGCCGAAAATGTGACAGGCAGTAGCCGCATGAATGTCCTCATCCTGAGCAAAAGCAGCAACCAGCTGAGGATCTTGAGAGAGGTGAGCCATAATTCGAAGCTCAATCTGAGAGTAGTCGGCGCTCAACAGAAAGCAGTTGCCTTGGGCCACAAAGGCTTGCCTTAACTGCCTCCCCTTTTCAGTGCGAATAGGGATATTTTGTAGATTGGGGTCACTTGAAGATAGCCTCCCGGTAGCTGTAGCCGTCTGATTAAAGCTGGTATGAATCCGGCCATTATCAGGGTCGATCAATCCAGGCAAGGCATCAACATAGGTAGATTTCAATTTGGCTAGCTGTCGATATCCAATTAGAAGTTCTACCACCGGATGGGTCCCTTTAAGACCCTCCAAGACAGCAGCATCGGTAGAATAGCCACTTTTGGTCTTACGGGCTCGGGGTAGTTTGAGTTCATCGAAGAGAACTGAGCCAAGCTGATGGGGTGAGTTTATATTAAACTCATGGCCAACCCAGTTATAGATTTCGGCTTCAAGTGTGGCCATTTCCTCCCCCAAATGTTTAGACATATCCCTAAGTTTAGTCGCCTCTACAGCCACCCCATTCATCTCCATAATGACAAGTGTCGGGACCAATGGCATCTCTACCTCGTTGAATAGGTTCCATAAGCCGTTGGCCTTGAGCTCCACCTCCAGCAGCTTGCTCAAGCGCAAGCTTATATTGGCATCAGCACCGGAGTAATCAGCCACCAGTGGAATGCTGACCTCAGCCATGGAACTCTGTTTCGCCCCGGAACCAATTAGAGAGGTAATTGGTACCATCTCAATGCCTAGTTTGCTGAAGGCGAGCCCTTTGAGTCCCAAGGATTTTTCTCCCAAAAGATAAGCGGCAATCATGGTATCGAAATCGAAACCACGAAGATCTATCCCCTCTCTTCGGAGCACGGTCATATCGTATTTGCCGTTGTGGGCAATCTTGGTGATATTAGCATCTTCAAAAAGGGGCTTAAGTTTGGCTATAACTTGAGAGGTGGGAAGCTGGCGACCTACTTTATGCCCTACAGGTATGTAATATGACTTCCCCGGTGCCGCTGACAAACTAATGCCTACAAGTTGGGCCTCTCTCGCCTCTCTGCTGGTAGTCTCAACATCAACAGCGAAGGACCCTCTTGCTCCCAGGGTGGTGACTAGCTCATCAAGGGCGGGGGTGGTATCTGCAATGAGGGTGGAGATGGGCATTGGTAACTGAGAAGCTGGCATTGAGATGCCAGATTCAGGTAATTTCTTCAGTAAACTTGAGAACTCCAGCTCTCGGAATAGCTTTACTACCTTGCCTCGATCATAAGTACTGAGACGACAGTTACCCAGTTTAAGGTCGATCGGCACCTCAGTAACAATAGTCGTTAGCTCTTTACTCTGCCGGGCGAGCTGCTCATTAGCCTTCAATACCTGCTGAAGTTTAGGTGGAGGAACTTCACTCAAGTGCTGGTATATGCCCTCAACGCTGCCAAACTGGAGGATAAGTTTTGCCGCTGTCTTCTCACCAAGGCCAGGGACACCGGGGATGTTATCAGAAGGATCACCCTTTAGTGCCTTAAGGTCAGCAATCTGTTCTGGGGCGAGGCTGTAGCGCTCCCTCACCATCTCAGCATCATAAAGTATGGTATCGCTAAATGGTCTTCCCGGACGGGGGATCATCACCCGAACATAGGGGGAGACGAGCTGGAGAGTGTCGGTATCGCCGGTGATGATTATGCTCTTGATCCCTTGAATACTTGCCTGTCGACATAAGGTGCCGAGGATATCATCGGCCTCATAGCCCTCTACCTCGAAGATAGGGATGTTAAACGCCTCGGCCAACTGGCGTACCCGACCAAACTGGCTGGCCAGTTCATCAGGGGTCTTGGGGCGATGTGCTTTGTAGGCGGCAAACTGCTTATGTCTGAAGGTAGGTGCTGGGCTATCAAAGGCAATTGCCCAATGAGCTGGTTTAAGTTCCCCAAGCACCTTTAGCAGCATGCTAGCAAAGCCATAGACTGCTCCGGTGGGTTCGCCAGTCTTGGTCACCGAGAGAGCAGGTAGGGCATGGAAAGCACGATGGATGAGGGCATGGCCATCAAAGAGTAATAACAGCAGCTTTTCTTCGGGCATTGCACCTTTCAGCGGCGAGATTCCGCCTTTAATGCAAAGTATGTGAGTGCCAGGAGCTTTAGGCGATTTTACCGCCCCAACTATTTCTATCTCTTACCACAAGGGTGAGGCCTTCCCGCTTCACAACTACAACCTGCTCACCCGGGCTTGGGGTTGAATCAGTTGATAATGCTTCCCAAAGCTCTCCATCAACTTTTATATAGCCCTTCGGGTTTAGTGGCGTTATTACCTTGCCTGGGGCACCGATTAAGGCTTCGGGGCCGACTACTTGCTTCTTGTTCAGCACCGGGACAATAAGTTTATACAACCCAAATGAGCCTGCTACCAAGATAACCACCAGGCCAATAAAAGCCCCTGAGGGTAAATCTATCCCCACCCTTCGCAATATGAAAAGGGCTATCACTATTAACACTATATCATCTAGAAGGGTGACACAGATAATGGCAAGAGCCCTGGCATGCTTTTTCATGTCTTCTTAAGTCTGATGTATAGACTAACTATAGAGTATACTTCCCCCAGTGAGACTCCTAAGAAGTGGCAGGATGAGGAGCATCAACAGAGCAAGGGAACCCTTGATTAAGGCAATTATACTGATGATGAGGGAAATCATTTAGCCATCTCCTTTCCATTACATTGAATAAACCTTTTATAGGAGGCGGCAAACCTACCACACCATTTTGACTATGTTACTTGCAATCTGCTTCATTGTCAAGCAGCTACGAGAGAATTGTTCTCTACTGTAAAAAGATAGGCCTTAACAAAAGGGGTTAAATAAGTTATGCTTATGAACAACGCTAAATGAAAATGAAAGGGGGCAAGCGATGGCTAAGGTGCATTATGAAAGCGAAGCGGACTTGAGGTTGCTCCAGGGCAAGATTATTGGCGTTATTGGCTATGGCAGCCAGGGGCACGCCCAAGCTCAGAACTTGAGGGATAGTGGTTTGAGGGTTATTGTAGCTGAGGTGGCAGGAAGCGAGGAATGGGGAAAAGCCCAAAGCGATGGATTTAAGGTATCAAGTGCAGAAGAGGTAGCCAGAGAGGCAAGCGTGATCGTTATGCTTGCCCCCGATAATCTACATCGAGAAGTCTACTATCAATCGGTGGAAAAAGGGCTCTTGGCAGGTAAAACGCTAATGTTTGCCCATGGCTTCAATATCCACTATAGCCAGATCATCCCACCCAGCAACATTGACGTGAGCCTGGTAGCGCCAAAATGCCCAGGACATATGCTCCGCCAGCTTTATACCGAGGGATCGGGAGCTCCAGCCTTGGTGGCGATCCATCAAGATGCTTCTGGCAAGGCGAAAGATATCGCACTGGCCTATGCCGAGGGCATTGGCTGTGCTCGAGCTGGTGTCCTGGAAACCACTTTTGCCGAGGAAACTGAGACCGACCTCTTCGGGGAACAAACTGTGCTATGTGGTGGCGTCTCCGCCCTGATAAAAGCTGCCTTTGAAACCCTGGTCGAGGCTGGTTATCAGCCAGAGGTGGCTTATTTTGAGGTCTGTCATGAGCTTAAGCTTATTGTTGACCTTATTTACCACGGTGGCTTAAGCTACATGCGCTACTCGGTGAGCGACACCGCTGAGTATGGTGATTACACCCGGGGGCCACGAGTCATTAATGATCTGGTCAGAGAAGAGATGCAGCAGATTCTCGAGGAGATTCAAGATGGAAGTTTTGCTCGTGAGTGGATTTTGGAGAATCAAGCTGGGCGCCCCAGCTTCAACGCCCTGAGGCGCCGGAATCAAGGGCATCAGATTGAAATCGTGGGCCAAAAACTCCGCCAGATGATGCCCCAGCTTCGGAAATAGAGTGAGAGGAACATGGATAAGATTATCGTTTTTGATACCACACTACGGGATGGAGAGCAATCAGCCGGAGCAGCGCTAAACGCTGAGGAGAAGCTGGAGATCGCCAAGCAGCTAGACAGGCTGGGGGTGGATGTTATCGAGGCTGGTTTCCCGTCGAGTTCCCGAGGCGATTTTGACGCAGTACATCTCATCGCCCGAGAGGTAAGTCGCCCTATCATCTGTGCCCTGGCCTACGCCCAACCCAAAGCTGTAGATGCTGCCTGGGAGGCAATCAAAGAGGCCAGATATCCTCGAATTCATGTGTTCCTCTCAAGCTCGGACATACATCTCTTCTACCAACTCAGGAAAAATCGGGAGGAGATTATTGATATTGCTAAGAACATGGTAGCCCGAGCTAAGGGATATACTGAGGACGTGGAGTTTTCTCCCATGGATGCTACCCGCACTGAGCCAGCATTTCTGTATCAAGTCTTGGAGGCAGCCATCAAGGCTGGGGCCACTACAGTGAATATTCCCGATACTGTGGGCTACGCCATCCCCAAGGAGTTCTGTAGCCTGATTGATGGCATCTTCGACAATGTACCCAACATTCACCATGCTGTGGTCAGTGCCCATTGCCATAATGACCTAGGACTAGCTGTGGCCAACAGCCTGGCTGTGCTCGACCGTGGGGTACGCCAGATCGAGTGTACTATCAATGGTATTGGGGAGCGAGCTGGCAATGCTGCCTTGGAAGAGATTGTGATGGCTCTTGGGACACGCCGAGATCTGTTCAACTACACTACTGACATTGACTTCACTCAAATCTCCAAGACTAGTCGCCTGGTGAGTGAGTGCACTGGGATGCCAGTTCAACCCAATAAGGCTATCGTAGGCGCTAATGCCTTTCGTCATGAATCGGGCATTCATCAGGACGGCATACTGAAAGAAAGAACTACCTATGAAATCATCGACCCTGAGTCAATAGGTTTGGCCGGCACCACGCTAACCTTGGGCAAGCTCAGTGGGCGTCATGCCTTTAAGAGCCGCCTCCGGGATCTAGGCTATACCTTGAGTGAGGAGGAGCTCAGTCGCACCTTTGCCACCTTCAAAGAGCTTGCCGACAAGAAAAGAGACATAACCGACCGAGACCTTGAAGTCCTAGTCGCTGAGGAGTTGCGGGCCGTATCTGAGACCTATCACCTGGAGCAGGTGCAAGTCTCCTGCGGCGACCCTGGCATCCCCACTGCTACCATCAAGCTTGTCGGCCCCGAGGGGCAAATCTTGGCTGACGCTGCTTTAGGCACCGGACCTGTAGATGCCGTGTATAAAGCGATCGATCGCATTATTGGCGTGCCAAATACGCTTACTGAGTTCAGTGTTAAATCTATCACTGGGGGCATCGATGCTATCGGTGAGGTAACCATCAGGATTGAGAGTGAAGGCAAGACCTATGTTGGGCGTGGTGCCTCGACCGATATCGTGGTAGCCAGCGCCAAGGCATATATGAATGCATTGAACAGAGTATTGGCAACGAAGGGTGAAGTAAACCGGTAAGGGAGAGAAGTCGAGGTTAACTAAGTGGGCAGCGGCTTATCCCCCATTTTTGGGCATAGTCCTGCTTCAGTCGCTGGAAGTGATCCTGATACGAAGCGGGGGTAATTCTCTTGGTGCTCATGATTAAGGCATCCTCCCCATTATCGGAATAATACTTGCGCCGCAGTCCAACCCCAGCGAAGCCGTATTTTTGATAAAGCGCTTGAGCAGGCAGATTAGAGGCTCGCACTTCTAGGGTGATCACTTCAGCATTGAGCTGTGTTGCCAAGTTTATGACAGAAATAAGTAGCAATTCACCAATCCCCTTCCTGCGATGTGTCTCCCGTGCTGCAATAGAGATAAGGTGCGTCTCCTCTAATATGTGCCGGAAAGCGGCGTAGCCTACGAGGTAATCATCGAAGAAGCGCTCCTTGTCAACTAGGTGCTTTACTTTCCGCCATGCCAATCGGCCTAAACTACCCTGTCGATTTTTGCTCTCCAGCTCTATCTGAGGAGGTTGTGCTGCCCCTAGGGACTTCTCCCAGGCTACAAGGTAATGAGCGAATTTGTTATTCAACTCTTGTTTGAAAGGGATAGGAGGCCAGAAGGTAGGGAAGGCCTCACGATCAACCTCGGTGACTTGAGGAATGTCTTCGATCTGCATAGGGCGGACGCCATAAATTAATTGTGTCTCCTTAACCAAAGCCCTCACCTCATTAACTTGTGCTCCAGGTTAATAGCCTATATTATAAAAGATTATGAAAAAAGTTTATAGACTCTTTTCCTTATCAAAGGAGAGGGAGGATTGCTTTTTGCGTTGGTAGCTGTTATACTTCTTGGTGGCCAGGCGGTCTGCTAAGAATTCCAATACCCGTTCGGGAGGTGGTTTGTGGAGTATTCCCCTTTACCAAAGTGTCAAAAGTGTAAGAGTGGTGACCTTGTGCCTTTGTCTGATTTCGGTAGCCATGGAGCAACTATCCATTACAAGGCATGGGCTTGCACTAATCCGGATTGTGGGTTCAATATAAAGATTCGCAATGGCGATATTTATATAAATGAGCCAATTATAAGCGGGGTAATGCATACTCCTCGAGTACATTAGTAAATCTCACCAAGGCTGATATAGGCCATTACCATCTTGGGGGATGGAGGGGGGGGCTAGCTTGCTTATCCCCTCAAGGTGAGCTTCTTCCTTTGAATCTTATCCCTTTTTACAACGTGTTCCTGCCCGAGCTTATATCTTAACTTCATTTCCTGTTGACGCTTGTCTTGTCTTTTGTTATTATAGGTAATAGGTTACCTATTTCCTAACACAAAAAGCTTAGTTTATGGGAAGGCAAAACTATCAAGTCGAAATTGCTGCAGTTCCCCTTTGGCTTATTTCTGCGAGAGAGGGGGATAAGTCAGGTATTGCATATGGAGGGATTAAGCCGGTAGATGAGTAAGGAATTATTCCATACCAAGTATCTAATCATCGGCAACTCGGCGGGTGGCATTGGAGCAGCAGAGGCCATTCATGAGGTGGGTCAACAGGGCGAGGCTACCATTATCTCCGATGAGCCGTATCATGTCTACTCTCGCCCTATGATCTCAAAGTACCTGGCCGGCGAATGCTCTAGGGAAGAGATGCTCTTTCGCCCTATCGATTTCTATCATAAAAATAACGTTGCTACCCTCCTGGGAAAGAAAGCAGTACAGCTCGATTTAAAGCAACACCGGGTAGAACTGGAAAGCGGCGAGAAGGTCTTCTGGGAAAGACTCCTTCTTGCTTGTGGAGGGATTCCTTTTATCCCCCCAACCCCAGGGGGAGATAAGAGTGGGGTATTTACTTTCACCACCTTGGATGATGCTATAAGGATCGGGGAGAGTTTAAGGACAGCAAATAGAGCGGTGGTCATCGGCGGGGGTCTTATCGGGCTTAGCGTGACCGAGGCCTTAGTAAGAAGGGGGATCAAGGTGTCCCTAGTGGAAATGAGGGAGAGGGTGCTAAGCCTTATCTTGGATGAAACTGCCTCTTATCTTGTCGAACGAAGATTGAGGGAGGTTGGGGTGGACATCCTGACTGAGCATACTGTTAAGGAAATCGTTGGTAGTTCACTCGATTGGGGAAAGGTGGGGGAAGTAATTTTGGATAATGATGAAAGGCTGTTGTGTGACGTGGTGATAGTAGCTATCGGTGTAGTCCCCCGCACCGAGCTTATCCGAGATAACGAGATAAAAGTAAATCGAGGAATAGTGGTGGATCGCTTTATGAGCACCTCTTGTCCTGGAGTTTATGCTTGTGGTGATGTTGCCTCCTCTTATGACTTCATCCTCGATGCCGACCGACTCACCCCTATCTGGCCCAATGCCTATATTGGTGGTAGGGTGGCGGGGTATAACATGGCAGGGATAGCTAGAGAATACCCTGGGGGGACAGCAATGAATGCGATGAGTTACTTTGATCTCCCTGTTATTTCTGCGGGGATGGTAGAGCCTCAGGGAGAAGGATGCGAAGCATTTACCAAGCTGGAGGCTGGGGGTTATCGCAGAGTTGTGCTCCGAGAGGGTAGAATTCTGGGGATGGTTTTGCTGGGGCAGATTGACAAGGCAGGGATTATCTTCGGGCTGATGCGGGATAAGGTCGATGTTTCTAACTTCAAGGAGTCCCTTTTAGATTCAGGTTTGGGGATTGCTTCTCTCCCCCGAGAATTATGGCGAGAGAAATTTGAGGTAAAGCAGTGAGAGGAATAATTCACTTAAATAATCCCTATGGCGACGACAAGGCTATAGAGAGTTGCTCGATATTCGGGATGATGGATACTACAGGAAGGCGATTTGGTGGAAGGGACGTTATTCGGGCTATAGCCAATATGCATGACAGGAGCAATGGCCTTGGTGGCGGCTTTGCTGTCTATGGAATTTATCCCCAATATGCTAGTTATTATGCCTTCCACTTAATGTATTTAACTGTAGAGGCTAGGTGGGATGTGGAAGAATATCTCAAGCAGAATTTCAATCTGATTTGGGCTGAGGAGGTTCCCACTCAGAAAACCTCAGGGATTGTCGATCCACCATTGGTATGGCGTTATTTTCTTGAGGTAGGTAACCTGAGGTCAGAGGGACAAAGCGAGGATGATTATGTGGCAAACAGGGTGATGGAGATCGATACCAAGCTTGAAGGAGCTTTTGTTTTCTCCAGCGGTAAGGACATGGGAGTATTTAAGGGGGTGGGTTATCCTGAGGACATCGCCCATTTCTTTTGCCTCGATAGCTATGAGGGTTATCTATGGACCGCTCACGGCAGGTTTCCCACTAATACCCCAGGATGGTGGGGAGGGGCACATCCGTTCAATATTCTAGATTGGACAGTAATACATAACGGTGAGATTTCCTCTTATGGGATAAATCGCCGCTATCTGGAGCAATTTGGCTATCAGTGCACTTTCGAGACAGATAGTGAGGTAGTAGCTTATGCCGTTGACTTGCTGATGCGTCGCCATGAGCTTCCTATTGAAATTGTGGCTCGCATCATGGCACCACCTTTTTGGGATCAAATTGAGCGCATGAGCCGGGCAGAGCAGGATTTATGTCGCACTCTGCGTCAAGTATATGGAAGTCTTCTCCTTAACGGACCGTTTACCGTGATTATCGCCCATCAAGGGGAGATGATCGGGCTCACCGACCGCATCAGGCTTCGCCCCTTAACAGTGGGGGTAAAAAATAGTATGCTCTATCTCTCCTCAGAGGAGTCGTCAATCAGGCTGGTTTGTCCCGACCTTGACAAGGCGTGGATTCCCATGGGAGGGGAGCCGATAGTGGGGAGACTAAAGATAAGTGAGGAATGCCCCGGGGTAGTAATGCCACAGGAGGTGGAAGTTAGTTGAAGACTTATCTCCCACCAAAGTTTATCGTAGACCGAAACCCCTCGCGCTGCATCCAGTGCCAGGTCTGTGTAAACCAGTGCTCCTTTGATGTTCATTACTACGACGCTGATGACGATGAGGTCAGAAGTCATGAAGAGAACTGCGTTGGCTGTCATCGCTGTGTCATCTTCTGCCCTACTCAGGCGTTAACCATCGAAAGAAATCCCTTAGACTATCGGGAAAATTATAACTGGCGCCCTGAGATCATCGAGGATATTCTACGGCAGGCGGAGACGGGGGGAGTAATCATCACCGGGATGGGAGATGATAAGAGGCAGCGCATCTATTGGGATCACCTGGTGTTGAATGCCAGCCAAGTGACTAACCCCTCTATTGACCCTCTGCGTGAACCTATGGAGCTGAGGACCTATCTGGGAAGTAAACCAGAAAGGGTGGAAATAGAACCGGACTCGCTAGAATTAAAGACTTACCTGGCGCCTCAGGTGGAACTTGATGTGCCGGTGATGTTTGCTGCTATGTCCTATGGGGCGGTGAGCCTCAACGTCCATGAATCTTTGGCCCGAGCAGCAACTGAGTCGGGGACACTATGGAATACTGGGGAAGGAGGGCTTCACCCCAAGCTATATAAATATGGTCATAACACCATCGTCCAGGTAGCTTCAGGACGTTTTGGAGTTCATCCCCAATATCTGGATGTGGCCAGGGTGATTGAAATTAAGATAGGTCAAGGAGCCAAGCCAGGGATTGGTGGACATCTTCCCGGTGAAAAGGTAAGTGCTGAAGTTTCCTTAACGCGCATGATCCCCCAGGGAACTGATGCGCTCTCCCCTGCCCCCCACCACGACATCTACTCCATCGAGGATCTAGCTCAGCTCATCTATGCCCTAAAGGAAGCAACCAATTACCAAAAGCCAGTGGCAGTCAAGATAGCTGCGGTTCATAATTCAGCAGCGATTGCCAGTGGCATGGTTCGTGCTGGGGCAGATATTATTGTCCTCGATGGGCTGCGGGGCTCTACCGGTGCTGCCCCTAAGATTATTCGAGATAATGTCGGCATTCCCATCGAGCTGGCTTTAGCCTCGGTAGATGAGCGTTTAAGACAAGAGGGGATAAGAAATCGGGCTTCACTCATCGTCTCCGGAGGCATCAGGAATAGCGGCGATGTGGTCAAGGCCATTGCCTTAGGAGCTGACGCCATTTATATCGCCACTGCAGCTCTCATCGCCTTGGGGTGCACTGTTTGCCAACAATGCCATACCGGGAAATGCGCCTGGGGTATTTGTACCCAGGATCCAAAGCTAGCCAAGAGGGTAAATCCTGATATTGGCAGCCGTCGCTTGACCAATCTCCTTCGCGGCTGGAGCCTGGAGATCAAGGATATGCTAGGGGGGATGGGGATAAATGCCCTGGAGAGCCTGAGAGGAAACCGCCTTCATCTCAGAGGGGTGGGGCTTACCGATACTGAGCTCGAGATTCTCGGCGTGAAGATGGCAGGATCATAAAAAAATGGCGGCTAATCGGCGTCAAGATAGCCAATTCAAAGTAGATGCTACTGGCCTTCACTATCGGAGGCTGAATCAGCTTCTCCGCCAGGCAGTGGCCGATGGAGCCGAGAGGATCGAGCTTCAAAATGTCTACGGGCAAAGATATATCGGCACTGACCTAGATAGAGAGGTGGAGATCGAAATTCAGGGTACGCCGGGTAATGACTTGGGGTCTTTTATGAACGGCCCTCGGATTACTGTTTATGGGAATGCCCAGGATGGCTGCGGCAATACCATGAATGACGGCCAGATTATTATTCACGGTCATGCCGGTGACATCCTCGGCTTTTCTGCCCGCGGAGGTAAGATTTTTGTACGGGGAGATGTAGGTTATCGAGCAGGCATCCACATGAAGGAATATCAAGATAAGAAACCGGTGCTGGTTATCGGTGGCACCGCCCAGGATTTCCTCGGCGAATATATGGCGGGGGGGATGTTGATCCTCCTTGGACTCAATCTGAGGGAGGGCGAGTATCACCGGGCAAGTTTTATTGGCACCGGAATGCATGGTGGTGTGATCTACCTACGGGGA
>Ga0209345_10005267_pt1 | contig 12083 bp, 13 predicted proteins | sample Cruoilmetagenom7_FD_187294 | JGI IMG/M metagenome (GOLD analysis project Ga0209345, IMG submission 187294) | Oil polluted marine microbial communities from Coal Oil Point, Santa Barbara, California, USA - Sample 7 (SPAdes) (version 2) | ecosystem: Environmental > Aquatic > Marine > Oil seeps ...
TTTCCCGGTTCCAAGTAACAAACCGTCCGGATCTTTCAACATTTTTCCATCATAAAAACCAAAGGTCACATGGCGCTTGAATCCCGCTATGTAACATATTGTTTTTTGAAGGCTAAATGTGGGTACACCCCACTTTATGTCTTCAGTAGCATCCGGTACTACCTGGTATATTAACGCTCTTAAGCGAAGCAGAATATCACGGAAATCAGGATCAAACTGATTGATATATTCTTTAACGTAAGGATCAGTTCTCATGATTTATTTTAATCCAATTTACATATTGATAATTTCTCCAATAGGAAGAATCTGGTGGATTGTTTGTGAAACATTGGCTAATACTGTCTTTTTGTCACTATAATTAGATTCATATCTGCCTTTTTGGCAGTTTATTGATACTGATTGTCAGTAAACCTCCATTGGCATATGCTTTGAATGTATGCCCACAGAAATTAAAACATTAAGTTTAATTAAAATAAATGGAGGACAAAGTCATGTTAGCTAAATTCAACAGAACATATCCAAGTTTTATGGATGAATATTTTGGAAGAGATTCTTATCCAGCTCATTATCAAAGAAATGGATTTAAAAGCCTGCCCGCAGTAAACATCACGGAAAGTGAAGATGCTTATACCATAGAGGTGGCGGCTCCGGGACTGAACAAGAAAGATTTTAAAATTGACCTGGACAAAAATTCACTGACCATTGCATCTGTAAGGGAAGATAAACAGGAGGAAAACCAGGAAAGGTATACAAGGAGGGAATTCCGTTATACCAATTTCAGCCGTTCTTTCACATTACCGGAAACGGTTGATAGTGAAAAGATTGGTGCTGCTCATAAAGACGGGATCTTATATGTAGATATTCCAAAGATGGAAGAAGCAAAAGAAAAACCCGCCAGGCAGATTGCCATTAAGTAATACAGGTTCAGGTTTGATTTTTATGGTTAAAAGGCTGTTTCATTAATGAGACAGCCTTTTTTTTATTCTGTTTCGGTATTGATCAAAATATTAAGCCTGTTTACATTAGCTGTAAGTGATTTACCAGATAGTGTGGCGCCAGAGATGGCATCAATGTTTTGTCCATAAGTATATTGCGTCTCAACCGGGTTATCCAGAAATTGCTTTAGCCAGCCCCTGGAGCTTACCTGGTAGCCAAATTCTGACCGGTAAACCAGAATCTTCAGGTCTGTCATTGTCAGGTCGGCATTATATACTATCATGAAATCGAATTCTTCAAACCTGCCCATTGCAGATGAGAGCACAAGATATCCCATCAATGCACCATCTTTTTGATTCAGTCTGAAAACAGTATCCGTCTTCACCTTATAATATTCAGAAGGAATAATAAAAATCGGTTCTTTAATAATCTCTGTATCCTTGAAGTTCTTAACTGCCAGTTTTTCTGCTTTATTAATCAACTTCTCGGGAAGAGTGGCATTAGCTGAAATGGAGAAAATAAGCATCATGATTAACAGCAAGCCCGTTTTTTGAATATTTAAGATAATTCTCATTACTAAAACATAAAGCCAATGCCAAAATTTAACTGTTGGGCATGCTGATCAGCACCATTAAAGAACCATTGGTAATCAGCCTTTACAACAGCGCCTTCCGTGAACCAGAAACCCAATCCAGCAGTCAGGTCAGAACGGTCAAAGGCATCATTCATGGTCAGGCTTTCTGACACAGCATGATGGGTGTTGTACTTCTCATAACGCAGAAACGGAACAAGTTTTTCAAATTTTGTATTTACATGCTTGAAGATGTTATAACCAGCCTCAAGATAATATCCTATCATGGCAGAGCCAAGGTCGCTCCCTGAGAATTCATTATATTCCGGTGAGTCGCTTATGGAGTTATAAATCATTTGTCCCTTCAATTGCAACCCCCCTTTATCATACCTCAGGTCCAATCCGACCATAGAACTACCGATGACGGATGAATCTGCCCGGATTTTTCCTGGTTGATCGTCTTTGCTTAATCCATGATACAATGTGGATTGAGATTTTCCAAAGTATCCCGCCAAACCGATATTGAGCCCGGTGATTCCGAAATAATCTACCTTAAAAGAGAAATTGGGTGAGGATATAATGGATTCAGCTCCTTTTTGCCTTCCCCCCCGTAATCCGTTCTTGCCATTGAACTGTGCCTCAGGACCATAACCCTTGAACCCATTAACAATATAAGCCTGATATTTAAGGGAAGCAGGCAGGATGGTTCCACTTACACCCACACCAATTTCACGCCATGTTGTGGGTACGATATATTTATCCACATTGGGTCTTTCCACACCATTGTAGGTAGGTGGTTCATGGTATTCATTGATGATCCCCATCGGGATCAACAATAATCCCCCTCGCAAATTTAGACCGGTGTTTATTCGATAGTTAAGAAAGGCTTGCTCCACAAATACCTCCTTTACATGTTCAAACTCAATTTCTGAAACCAACTGAAGTTTGTCTGTAAACTGGTATCCAAATAAAAGGACAAATCTGTGAACGTCCAGTTTCCCGTTTTGAAATTCACCTGATACAATGGGCTGATTGTAATCTATCTGTCCATATCCACCAACGACCAGTTTTGTTTCCTGCCGTCCATCCCATAATCCGTTCGCCCTGTTAACCGGTCCTTGAGTTCCTGTTGCAATCTGTTGGGGAACAGCTACATGAATGAAGAAAACCATTCCTGCAATTAGGCCTAATATCCTTTTCATATCAGAAGGATTTATATATAAATATTGTAAATATAGTATTTTTGGATCTGTATATATTTATTTATATTGCAGAAATCAAATCCAAGGCTGGTAAAGCGAATATGAAACTGATATTTATCACAAACCTGAAGGCATTTTTCCTGTTTCTTATCCAGTATTTGTCATTGCTTATGCTTATTGTAACGGGGCCTGTTTTACCCAGCAGTTTGCCTCTTTTAATCTTCTACATCGCAGGCTGGATCCTGGGTATCTGGTCAATCCTGGCGATGGGCTTAGGTAATATCAATGCCGGTCCGGATCCCTTACCGGAAGGACAACTGGTTAGCAGGGGACCATATGCCCTGATCAGGCATCCCATGTATGCAGCTATTTTACTTGTATTCATCCCACTGCTCCTGGAATATTTCACAATTCCCAGGCTATTTTTATTATTACTTTTGATAATAAACCTTCTTTTGAAGATCAGGTATGAAGAAAAGCAAATGAACCTGTCCCACTGTAAAAAGTATAGCGAATATTCTGCCGGTACCTGGCAACTGATACCATATGTATTATGATTTTTGATTCTCCTGGTTACTTTTGTAAAATATGAGCAGAAATGACCTTGATAACTACCTTAAGAATATCGAAACAGAATTCAATAGAATCCCGGAAGACAGGATTGGTATTCTTCAGCAACTTGGCGATTATGTGATCTCTGCAATTAAAGAGAACAGGAAGGTCCAGCTTGTTTTTATTTGCACCCATAACTCCCGACGCAGTCAATTTGGACAGTTGTGGGCCATAACCGCAGCTCAATTTTATGGCATTCAAAACATTGGTACTTTCTCTGGTGGCACCGAATCCACTGTATTTAATCCTCGTGCTATCGATGCCATCAGAAGAGCCGGATTTCAGATTGAAAAACAGGCATTCGATCCGGGCAATCCACGTTATCTTATCTCAAGTGGAGAAAACCCGGAGGGCAATCCAATGTTTTCAAAAAAATACAATGATGAGGTAAATCCTGATGCAGCATTTTGTGCCATTTTGGTATGTTCAGATGCTGAAAAGGCCTGTCCCCATATTCCGGGCGCTGAAGATCGAATTTCCATGCCTTACGATGACCCCAAAGCCTTTGATAACACAGACAAGGAAGAGACTATATACGACGAACGCTGTCGTCAGATCGCCATTGAGATGTTTTTTACATTCAGGTACGTAAAAACCAGCATGTAAACCAGTGGGGTGATCCAAATCACCTCAGGCAGTAATTCAAATCATTTCCGGGAATTCTTCAGCCATCTACGGTTGTATATATTGCATTTAGTTATCTCAATGATCCCGGATATGCCCCTTAAGGTTACTCCACCCCCTGAACAAATTGATAAACAGGATTTTTACCTCTACAAGATCCTTAAGAGAATCCATGCCCGCGTACAAGCAGATATACAAAAACTGGAGAAACTGAATTTATTGCTCGTTCTGAATACACCGGGCTCCCTTGAGCATTTGATGATCCATACGGATCAGAGGTATTTCCAGGAGATATTCTACCATCTGTTAAACCATGTATTGAAACAGTCAGATAGGGGATGCATTGAATTCGGTTACAAATTGCTTGAAAACGATCAATTTTGCTTTTATGTAAATGATCCTGGCAACACTAAGCTTAAACAGACCAAAAACGGACATGATTCCCATGAAACTAACCTCTCCCTTCTCTGTGTGAAAGAACTGGTGAAACAGCTCGGAGGGAAAACGTGGATTGAATCCACCCCGGCCCAAATATCATCCTACTGGTTTACGGTTGATATACAACCCACAAATCACAGCATTCAAACTGAATCGGCCAAACCGGAAACTGATAAACATCCGGACTGGTCTGACAAAACCATATTGATAGTAGAAGATGTCTACAATAATGTCCTACTGCTCGAAACCATACTGCAGCCGACAAAAGCCAGGATTGTCAATGTTGAAACTGGACTGAAGGCAATAAATATTGTCAAACGCAATGAGCATATTAATTTTGTATTAATGGACCTGAGACTTCCTGTTCTCGACGGGTTTGAGGCAACCAGCAGGATCAAGGCTTTTAAACCCTGGCTACCTATTATTGCCGTGAGTGCCTACAACCTCGGCGAGGAGTATGCCAGGTGCATGCAGGCCGGATGCGATGCTTTCATTCGTAAACCTCTTAATACCACTCTATTGATAGACACCATGAAGAAATTATTTCAGCATTATAATCGGGATAAATAATCCCGGAGATAATTATTTTTTTAATTCAAAATAATACGTATTTTTGCATGCCCAATATAAATTATATCAGGATGGCACATCATTTATCAGCAAAGAAAAGGAACAGACAGAGCGAGATACGTACACTGCATAACCGATACTATGCAAAATCCACCAGGAATGCGATAAAAAAGCTTCGCAACACCAAGAAAAAGACTGAAGCGGCAGAATTATTGCCAAAAGTATCCTCAATGCTCGACAGGCTTGCCAAAAAGAATATTATTCATAGGAACAAAGCTTCCAATTTGAAATCAAGCCTTACTATCCATGTAAAGAATCTTTAATTAGACGTCTCACTCATACGGCCCTCTTCAATTTTGAAGGGGGTTTTTTGTTTTCAGCACTTACGAAAAAGTTAAGTACTTCCCTGACTGATTTTCTGGTTCATTGGACATAAACTTTAAAGTAAGTCATGCAATCGTATCAAAAATCAGGGATCAAGTATTGGGCTTTGGAAGATCGTCCGAGGGAAAAACTACTTGCCAAAGGTATTACCAGTCTGAGTAACGTGGAATTATTGGCCATCCTTATACGATCGGGTGGAAGGGATGAATCAGCAGTGGAACTGGCAAGGAAAATACTGATAACCGCAGGTAATAACCTCAGGGAACTGGGAAGATTAACAGTAAAGGACCTGGTGAAACACAAAGGTATGGGACCTGCCAAAGCAGTGGCTATCATTGCAGCCCTTGAACTTGGCAGGAGAAGAGGCAAGTCTGATTTTCAGGATAAAATAAGGATAGCTGGTAGCCAGGATGTATACACACTTTTCCAGCCTGTACTCGGAGACCTTGCACATGAAGAATTCTGGATCTTGTTAATGAACCGGGCCAACCGTGTAATCGATAATATCAGGATCAGCCAAGGGGGCATCTCGGGAACAGTAATTGACGTCCGTATTATCCTGAAACATGCACTTGACCGCCTGGCCAGTGCTATGATCCTCTGTCATAATCATCCATCGGGAAATTTGAAACCGAGTGAGGCAGATATAAAAATTACCTCAAAGATCAGTGATTCATGCCGAACCATGGACTTACAATTGCTGGATCACCTCATTATTGCAGATAATTCATATTTTAGCTTTTCTGATGAAGGATTGATTTGAATGCTATTAATCATATTTTGAATCCAGGGGAGGCTGCAGATGATTATGACAAGTGCATAACCGCCTCACCAAATGGTACCATCTATGCACTGTCTTGGTACCTGGACATCGTTTGTCCCGATTGGGAATTAATTGCCAACATGGATTATACTACAGTTATGCCTTTGCCGGTTTTTAGATCAATGGGCAGGAAAACGCTCATTCAACCTGACTATGCCTTCCATTTGGGGATCTTCTCCACCAGCATCCCCGATCCCGAAACAATACATCAATACCTGCAGGCAGTCCCCCGTAATTACAAGCTCCGTAGATTGTGTCTGAACAAATTCAACATTGTGATGAAAAAGAATGCCAGGATACATAACGCTGCGGAACTTGACCTTATTAGACCATATAAGCAAACCAGGGCAAGATTCAGCCGAATCATCAAAGATCGTTTAAAACTTGCAGAAACAAACGCCATCAGTTTCGTTAGTAATACTTCTATAAATGATCTGCTGATGTTCTCCTACCGCCTTGACAAACTCAATAAGCAAAAACTGAAACCCAACCAGGTATCAACCCTTCGTTTAATAGCTTCTAATGCTATTAGATACAGGTCTGCACAGCTTGCATCAGCATACGACAGGTCCAATAATCTATGTGCTATCATCTTGTTCCTCATATTCAACGGAAGGGCAAGTATACTGCATGCTTCAGCCAATGCTGATGGCATTAAAAAGGGAGCCATTGAAGCCATCATTGATCACTTTATCAGGGAAAACTCGGAACAAAACCTTGTCCTGTCCATTGACAATCCAGGCGATAAATATTTGTTGGAAACCTTAAAGAATTTTGGCTCCGGTATATCTGAATTCCCCTGTCTGAAACAAATCGACTAATCCGTCTCTATTCGTTTCACTTTTCCTTTATCCATACATTCAGATAGCAATGTGCTTATCTTTTTACGAAAGGAAGGATGTTCAAAATCCGGCAAAATCTCAAAAAGTGGGACAAGGCTAAATCTGCGATCCTGAATTTTACTATGTGGAATTTGAAGATCAGGGTGTGAGAAAACCATATCTCCATAAAAAAGAATATCAATATCTATCAGGCGGTCGGTATATTCATTGGATCTTCCGTGCCGGCCAAGTTTCGTTTCAATCAGTTGTATTCTCTCAAGGATGCTGCAAGGATCTATAACAGACTTTACAGTGATACATTGATTAAGGAAGCGATTATTGCTGTCAAATCCCCAGGGTGCTGTTTCGTATATTGATGAAACAGAATCAAGGGGCCCGATTGATTCTACGATCAGTAAACGGGCCTTGTGAAGATTCCCGGAGCGGTTGCCCAGATTGCTTCCCAATTGTAATACCAGTAATTTTTCAGTCATACCAGAAAATAAACAATTTTATGATTTTTTTAGTTCAAATAGAAAAAGAATCAGGAGAATTGCATCCAATTTTACATATCTTTGGGCGTTTAATTCTAATGTTCTTAATAGATTATGAAAAGTTTTCTGAAATATACACTGGCTACCATAGTAGGAATTTTTCTAAGCACACTGCTCTTTTTCTTTTTCCTGATTCTCATCATTAGTGCTTCTTCATCAGAAAAACCAGTCGAAGTCAAGGACAATTCCATCCTCTATATAAAACTCAGTGCCAAGATTGTTGACAGAACCGTCGACAATCCTTTTGATTTTCTGCCTACAGGCTTGCCCATGGTACGTGAAATGGGATTAAATGATATCCTGGATTGTATCAATAAAGCCAAGAAAGATGATCATATTTCCGGGATCTACCTTGAGATGATTTCACTGGCGGCAGGTTATGGCACTACAGAAGAAATACGGAATGCCCTTCTAGATTTTAAGGAATCCGGAAAATTTATCCTGGCCTTTAGTGATACTTATACCCAGAAAGCTTACTATCTGGCCTCGGTGGCCGACAGTATGTACCTGAATCCTTCAGGGGATTTACTTTTACTCGGACTTGGAACAGAGATCATGTTCTATAAAGGGGCACTTGATAAATTGGGCATCGAGGCCCAGGTAATTCGCCGTGGAGAATATAAAAGCTTTGGTGAACCCTTTACCAAGGAGCATATGAGTACGGAAAGTCGCACTCAGACAATGCAATGGATAGGATCTCTCTGGGATCATATGCTAATGGGGATTGCTGAACAACGTGGTATGGATGCAGAAACCCTCAAGAATTATGCTGATCAATTCACCATTCGTTCATCAGATCTGGCCCTGGAGCATAATCTTGTAGATGGATTAAAATTCAAAGACGAGATCATTGATGAACTGAAGGAACTAACCGGGACCAGCCCGAAAAAAGACCTGAACAGCATCACCATTAAGAAATACAAGAAGGTACATGTAAAAAAGGATTACAAAGGATATACGAAGGATAAGGTGGCAGTGGTCTATGCACATGGGGATGTGCTGATGGGAAATACAGGTGAAGGCACCATCGGATCCGAGAGGATTTCCAGGGCCATCCGGAAGGCGCGCCGGGACAGTACCGTGAAAGCCATTGTCCTCAGGGTAAATTCAGGTGGCGGCGGGGCGCTTGCTTCTGAGGTGATTTACCGGGAGGCGCTGCTTGCAAGTCAGACCAAACCCCTGGTTGCTTCCATAGGCGACGTAGCAGCCTCCGGTGGATATCTGATACTTGCACCTGCTGATACGGTGCTGGCAAGTCCAAACAGCATTACTGGCTCGATTGGCGTTTTTGCCATGCTCCCCAATGCTCAATCCTTCTTCAATAATAAACTGGGTATCAATATTGATGTGGCTAAAACCAGTAAACATGCTGATTTGGGCACACCTTTCAGGCCCATGTCTGCAGATGAAAAAGATATGATTTTGCACATGGTAGACCGTACCTATGAATCATTCCTCAGCGTTGTCTCATCCGGACGGGAAATGCCAAAAGAAGAGGTTAATGCTATTGGAGGCGGAAGGGTCTGGAGTGGAGCAGACGCCCTGGAGAACGGTTTGATAGACATGTATGGAGGCTTAACGAATGCGATCGAGGTTGCAGGTGAGATGGCAGGTCTTGAAAAATACAGGGTCATTTCCCTACCCGTACTTGAAGATCCATTAAATGTATTTATCAGAGAGTTTACGGAAAATACAAGGGCACGAATGATCCAGAATGAACTGGGCGAGTATTACAAATATTTCAAATCGGTCAATGACCTGGAGAACCTTTTCGGCGTACAGGCCCGTATACCATTTATGTTTGAGATACACTAGGAATGTCCGCCTCCAGCAGAAATAACCTGAGTATCCTATTGTATCCTTTTTCTTTGCTGTACGGATTGATTACCTACATCAGAAATCTTCTGTATGACTACGACATAATCAAATCTAATGAATTCCCTATTCCCATTATTTCAGTCGGAAATATTACTGCTGGAGGTACGGGGAAAACACCTCATGTTGAATACCTTGTCAGGCTCCTGAAAGATGAATTCAATGTGGCCGTACTCAGCAGGGGATATAAAAGGAAAACAAGGCATTTCATCCTTGCTGGTCCAACGTCGGGCGTACCGGATATAGGAGACGAACCTGTACAGATCAAACAAAAATTTCCAGATGTACATGTGGCGGTGGACAGAAAACGGGTCAATGGAGTGCAGCAGCTGATGGAAAAAATCCCCGACCTGGATGTAGTGCTCCTGGATGATGCTTACCAGCACAGGCGGATTAAACCAGGGATGTCTATCTTGCTTATTGATTTTAACCGTCCTATCGTGAAAGACCGATTATTACCTGTCGGCCTGCTGAGGGAAAAGGCATATGAGAAGAGGAGGGCTGACATCATCCTGGTAACGAAATGCCCGGACAGGTTGAAACCCATTGAGAGGCGACTGATCGTTAAGGATACGGACCTGAAAGCCTTCCAGCATCTATATTTTACCCGGTTGGGATACAGGGAGCCGGTCCCCATATTTCTGGAAACAGGTCCGAAGATCAACTTCTCAAAAATAAAATCTACCAGTCCCACAATACTCATGGTCGCAGGAATAGCCTATCCCAGGATATTCAAGGAGCACCTGCGCAGTATCTCCTCCGGGATCAAGGAAATGACCTTCCCAGACCATCATAGCTTCAGTCAAAGGGATATTAAGAATATCCTCCATGTTTACCATAACATGGAAGGTTTAGACAGATTTATATTTACAACCGAGAAGGATGCCATGAGATTGAAAAAATTTGTTAATATTGAGCAGGAAGTAAAAACCAGGATGTTTTATATACCTGTAGAAACAGAGTTCCTGAATGAAGACACAGAAAACTTCAACAAGCAAATCCTCAAATATGTTACAAACAATAAAAGACACAGTATCCTACATAAAAAGCCAGATTGATCTACAACCTGAGATTGGGATCATTTTAGGGACAGGTCTTGGAGGAATGGTCAATGAGATTGAGGTTAATACCATAATTAACTATGAAGATATTCCTAACTTCCCTGTATCAACAGTGGAGAGCCATCATGGTAAATTGATTTTTGGGAGAATGAAAGGCAAAAGGATCGTTGCCATGCAGGGACGATTCCATTATTACGAAGGATACAGCCCGCAAGAAGTGACGTTCCCGGTAAGGGTTATGAAATATCTCGGGATAAGTCACCTATTTGTATCCAATGCCAGTGGTGGTGTCAACCCTGATTTTGAGATCGGTGACCTAATGATCCTTGATGACCACATCAACCTGATACCCAATCCACTGATTGGTCCACACGATAAGGCCTTTGGTGACCGTTTCCCCGATTTGAGTGAAACATATGATCTTTCCCTGGTCAATAAGGCTTTGGAAATCGGCCGCCAGTACAAGATTCCAGTACAAAAGGGATGTTATGTCGGAGTTACGGGTCCCACCCTGGAAACACCGAAAGAATACGAATATTTCAGGATCATCGGTGGTGATACTGTAGGTATGTCAACGGTTCCTGAAATTATAGTTGCGCATCAAATGGGGATCACATGTTTTGCCATATCCATCATTACAGACCTGGGAGTACCAGGAAAGATCGTGAAAGTATCACTGGAGGATGTTACTTCAGTTGCGGCGAAAGCAGAACCGCAAATGACACTGATCATGTCAGCATTAATCTCCGGCATCTAATGCCGGACACCGGGTGAGAGTACACAGGTTTTCTTGTAATTCCGGACCTTCCCCTGCACATCAAAGATTCTCACATAAACCAAATATAAACCTGCCCTGGCCTCCTGGCCATAATCAGTACTTCCATCCCAGGTGAAAAATCCTTCAGATCCCAGCAATTGATTTTCGGCTATCCTTTTGATGACCCTCCCACGGGGGTCCATAACCAGTACAGTGGACATTGCGCCAGGTTGAGGAAAATTATATCTTATCATTAAAAAATCATCGTGCCCATCCTGGTCAGGGGTAAAGATCTCCGGTTCAACCTCAATCTCCTCCTGAACAGAAGCGAAAAAATGGCTTTGCGAATTTATCCTGCCTGGTGTAGCATACCCTTCGATTGCCGCAGCGGAATGCCAGTTTGAAGCATGGTCAGATGGAATGTCAAATCTTATCCTTTCAAGAGAAACACCTTCAGTAGAAGACAACAATGGATAATGCATCTGCTGTTTATACGAAACTTCATCCAGCACCTCTAAATATTTATCCAGGATAAGAATGGTACCTTCCGCTTCATCCATAACAGGCAATCCCTTACAAGTTATAAGTGTTTCATTATCATGAACGTAGTAGCAATCCTTGAGCCTATTCGGATCATCTGTCAGGGCAAGATAATCACCAGGGAAAAAAAGATGGTGCCCGCCTGAAACAGAAGAAACAGATTCGATCTGGCTGTTTGAGGCATTTTGCTTTCCTATCCTCAGATCTGCCAGGTCAAATGTTTTATTACCTGGATTATGGATCTCTAAAAACCGGGGACAGTATGCTTTGGGGTCAAATAAAATTTCGGAAATAAATACTTCATTAAAAACTGGC
>Ga0209345_10005269_pt1 | contig 12082 bp, 10 predicted proteins | sample Cruoilmetagenom7_FD_187294 | JGI IMG/M metagenome (GOLD analysis project Ga0209345, IMG submission 187294) | Oil polluted marine microbial communities from Coal Oil Point, Santa Barbara, California, USA - Sample 7 (SPAdes) (version 2) | ecosystem: Environmental > Aquatic > Marine > Oil seeps ...
CGGCACGGATGCCATGCTCGACCGTCTAGAAGAGATGGGCCACCTTACACATGTCCGCAACACCGGTTCCTACGACAAAGGCGGAATTCAGTTCACCGCGTTGAAGAAGGCGGCGAAACACCCTGTTGTGCAGCAGGCAGACTGGATACTGCCACTGGATGTGGACGAATTTGTAAACATCCATTGCGGCGACCACACGCTGACCGCCCTGCACGAGGCCATTCCAGACGCCACAGCGATCACACTTACATGGCGGCTGTTTGGCGCGAATGGTCAGGTCCGATATGCCGATCAGCCCGTGCTGGATACCTTCACACAGGCCGCCCCTACTATCATGTACTGGCCATGGCGCGCGGCCATGTTCAAAACCCTCTACCGCAATAACGGGATTTATAAAAAGCCCGGCGTACACCGCCCCCGCGATCCCAATAGCAAAAAGTTGGCACAAGCGCGTTGGTTCGATGGGAATGGCAAAGCCCTGCCTGAACCCTTTGTAAACAAGCGCATTTTTTCAAACTTTGGACAGAATAACTATGGTCTGGTTCAGCTCAACCATTATCCGCTTGGCGCAATGGAAAGCTACGTTCTCAAGGCTGATCGTGGCCGTGCTGTCCACAGCGACGACCTGCTGGGGCTGGACTACTGGATAGAACGGAATTTCAACACTGATGAAGACACATCTATCCAGAGCCTTGCAGGCCCGCGTGCCGCCGAACTCGGCGCGCTCAAGGCTGACCCGGTTTTGTTCCGGATTCATGCCGCTGCGGTGGAGTGGCGCAGCGCCCGTTTCAAAGCTTTATTGCAGAAAGAACCATTTCGCGCGCTTTTTGGTCGCCTGATGATGGCCGCACCCTCTCAACCGGTGCCGATGAAAGCTGCGCAGTTCATGGTTCACTACGCGAATCTTGAACGCAAATCAGACTAAAACACGCCGCAATATCGCGCGTATTTTCCGCATTTTCGCCCCAATGGCTTGCTAATTCCTTCTGTAAACCTGTGTGCACAACACGCAATACGGGGCAAATTGAGGATGCGCAGATGGCCGATGATACCCTGAATTTCCAGACGTCGCTTGCCGGCATGAAGAAATCAGACTGGCTGGCAGCTGTTGAACAGCTCTGTGACGAAGACGGTTACTTTGAGCAATTGGGCAAACGCCACTATGCTGCATTTGTCGAAAAATCCGCCACACTGCTGGTCACATTCGAGACGCTTCAAGGCATACCCGCGCTTTCGTCACTGGCCCAACCGCTTGGTTGGGAAATGATGCAGCAACATGGCTGGTCAAGCCTTTGCATCGCATCAAACGGTGACACCTGGTTTCGCGACCGCGCTGTTTACGGCTATTTCGACCGGCTGATTGATGATGGATTCTTTGATGAATTCGAACAGGTGATCTTCTACGGTGCAGGCCCGTGCGGCTATGCTGCTGCTGCTTTCTCGGTCGCCTCCCCCGGGGCGCGGGTGCTTGCGGTCCAGCCGCAAGCGACACTTGATCCCCGCATCACCGAATGGGACGACCGTTTCAAACCTATGCGGCGGATGGATTTCACATCCCGCTACGGCTATGCGCCCGATATGCTTGACGGAGCAGCTAAGGCCTTCGTGGCGTATGACCCTCACCAACAGCTGGACGCCATGCATGCTGCCCTGTTCACACGCCCTAACACCCGTAAATTGCGGTTGCCCCACATGGGCGATGCGATCCAGACCGATCTGTTGGAGATGGAGCAACTGGGCCCGCTTCTGCTGGCCATCTGCGAAGATACGCTGGATGACCCGGGCTTTGCCCGCATGATGCGTGCCCGCAGAACCCATCCGCCCTATTTGCGCAATCTTTTGGCAGCGGTAGATGCGGAAGGACGCGAGACATTTGCGCAGGCGCTGGCGCGCAATGTCACCTCACGCATGCACGCCCCGCGCTTTGCCCGCCGACTGACAGCCAAGCAACAAGATTCACAGCCATCAGACAACGATACTGCCCCCGAAAGACCCGCCGATAGCTAATCACCCCGCCCGCGCGCAGACCAGATTTTGCCGAAAGACTATAGCGCGGCCCCGCGCCCCGTGCTAGCACGCGGGCCATGACACAAACGCACATGATCCGCCGTCCCGATGATTGGCACTTGCACCTGCGCGATGGCGATATGCTACGTGCCGTGCTGCCACATACGTCCCGCAATTTCGCCCGCGCGATTATCATGCCAAATCTGGTGCCGCCGGTGGTCACTTCCGCCGATGCCCGCGCGTACCGCGACCGGATCATTGCCGCAATTCCGCAGGGCGACGATTTTACGCCACTGATGACCCTCTATCTGACCGAAGACACGGACCCAGCGGATGTTGCCGCGGCCCATGCCGAAGGTCTTGTCACTGCCGTGAAGCTTTATCCGGCCGGCGCGACGACAAACTCTGCCTCGGGCGTCAGCGATTTTGCCAAAGTCGCAGCAGTGCTAGAGAAAATGGCAGAGATTGGCCTACCCCTTTGCACCCACGGCGAAGTGACAGACGCATCCGTCGATATCTTTGACCGCGAAGCCGTGTTCATCGACCGGGTGCTTGACCCGATCCGCCGCGCCCACCCGGAGCTGCGCGTGATCATGGAACATATCACCACATCAAATGCAGTAGACTACGTGCTGGCAAATGACGCCAACCTTGGCGCGACGATCACCACGCACCATCTGGTGATCAACCGCAACCATATCCTCGCTGGTGGCATCAAACCTCACTATTACTGCCTGCCGGTGGCCAAACGCGAAGAGCATCGCCTTGCCTTGCGTGCAGCGGCAACATCGGGCGACGCCCGCTTTTTCCTGGGGACTGATTCCGCCCCCCATACGGATGAGAACAAACTGCTGCCCTGCGGCTGTGCAGGCTGTTTTACCGCGCCCAACACCATGTCGATCCTTGCCGAAGTGTTCGAGCAGGAAGGCGCATTGGACAAACTTGAGGCCTTCACCTCGCTCAACGGCCCTGCATTCTATGGCCTGCCCGCAAACGAGGATACCGTTACGCTGGTACGCGAAGAAGCGCAGTTCCCGTCGAACATTGAAACACCCGAAGGCCCAGTTACCGTCTTTGATCCGCAGATGACCCTGCACTGGACCGCCTGAATTCGCTTTCTGAATATTCCTGCCCCTAAGGACCACCGACATGATCCCCACCACATATCCTGATCCTTCCGAGATCGCCCGCCTCACCGCCCGTATGCTGCTGGAAATCGGAGCCGTGAATTTTAATACCGATACGCCCTATACGCTGGCCTCTGGCCTGCCCTCACCGAGCTATATCGATTGTCGCAAGCTGATCTCATATCCGCGCATCCGCTCTACGCTAATGGATTTCCTGACCATCACCGTGATGCGCAACGCGGGCTTTGAGGCATTCGACAACATTGCCGGTGGCGAAACAGCTGGTATCCCGTTTGCGGCCCTGGTAGCCGAGCGGATGGCTTTGCCGATGACCTACGTGCGCAAAAAACCCAAAGGCTATGGTCGCAATGCGCGGATCGAAGGCGACATGAGCGAAGGACAGCGTGTCTTACTCGTCGAAGATCTGACCACCGATGGCGGCTCCAAACTCAGCTTCGTTGATGCGATTCGTGAGACCGGTGCGACCTGCGCCCACACGGCAGTGATCTTTTACTACGACATCTTCCCCGAGACCCGAAAGACACTGGGCGATCACGGTGTCGAACTGCATCACCTGTGCACATGGTGGGATGTACTGGCCGAAGCGAAAGCACAGGAAGCTTTCCCTGCAGCGACGCTTGCCGAGGTGGAAAAATTTCTGGAATCTCCCCGTGAATGGCAGGAAGTCCGCAAAGGGTAACACCATAGGTTGACGCGTGCGCCCAATTCATCGCAAGATGTGGTGCACGCATTTCCTCCACAAGTTATCCACAGAAAACATACAGTTTGCGTGCCCGCAGCCCCTTCGCTATGCAAAGCAACGGGTCAAATCGGGGTAGAACATGAACGAGATTTCGTCACTGAACACGACAGGCATCGCTGTGCAGGCGGCCGAAACCATGCCGCATTCCATCGAAGCAGAGCAGCAGCTTCTGGGCGCGATTCTGACCAACAATGACATTTATGACCGCGTCGCCTCGGTTATCGGGCCGCGGCATTTTTATGACCCTGTTCACGCGCGTATCTTCGAGATCGCCGCCGCGAGGATTGCTAAAAACAATCTTGCCAGCCCTGTAACGCTCAAGGCGTTCATGGAAGATGACGAAGGCCTCAAAGAACTTGGTGGCCCAGCGTATCTGGCCCGCCTCGCCGGGGCTGCGATTTCCGCCTTCGCCGTGCGTGACTATGCCCAGATGATCTATGATCTGGCCGTGCGCCGTGATCTAATCGCATTGGGCCGTGATATCGCAGCCAAAGCGGCGACCGTTGATGTTGCGAACGAGCCACGCGAACAGATCGTTGAGGCCGAACAGCAGCTTTACAAACTGGCTGAGCAAGGTCAGGTAGAGAGCGGATTCCAAAGCTTTCTCAAAGCTGTAACAGACGCTGTTAATGTTGCAAACGCTGCCTATCAACGGGATGGAGGCCTGTCCGGTGTTTCCACTGGCCTCATCGATATGGACAAGAAGCTGGGCGGTCTGCACCGCTCTGACCTTCTGATCCTTGCCGGTCGTCCGTCGATGGGTAAAACCTCTCTTGCGACGAACATCGCATTCAACGTGGCCAAAGCTTACAAGCGTGGCACCCTGCCCGATGGCACCGAGGGCGCGATAGATGGCGGTGTCGTTGGCTTCTATAGCCTTGAGATGAGCGCCGAACAGCTGGCCGCGCGTATTCTTTCCGAAGCCTCAGAAATTCCGTCCCAGCAAATCCGCTCCGGTGACATGACAGAATCCGAGTTTCGCCGCTTTGTTGATGCCGCAAAGGCGTTGGAAGCCTGTCCGCTTTACATCGACGATACGCCCGCTTTGCCGATCTCGCAGCTGGCCGCCCGTGCGCGCCGCTTGAAACGGACCCATGGTCTGGACGTGTTGATCATCGATTACCTCCAGCTGGTACGCGGCACCGGCAAGAGCGAAAACCGCGTGAACGAAATTTCCGAGATTACGATGGGCCTAAAGGCTATCGCCAAAGAACTTGATATTCCGGTCATCGCCCTTTCACAGCTTTCGCGTCAGGTGGAAAACCGCGAAGACAAGCGCCCACAGCTCTCTGACCTTCGTGAATCAGGCTCGATTGAGCAGGATGCGGACGTGGTTATGTTCGTGTTTCGTGAGGAGTACTACAAGGAACGTGAGAAACCGGGTGATCACGAGCTGGATAAAATGGCGATCTGGCAAGAAGAAATGGAGCGTCTGCATGCCCGTGCCGAAGTGGTCATCGGCAAGCAACGTCACGGCCCCATCGGCACGGTCGAGCTGAGTTTTGAAGGACGCTTTACCCGCTTCGGCAACCTTGCAAAACAATGGCAGCAAGACGGGGATGATCAGGAATTCTAGGAGCGGTGGAAAACTCTGTGCACAGATTGCGCCGAGCCCTACAATTCCACATTCAGCTCAAGCCCTTAAGCAACAACTCTAACGTGCATAGAATTCTGCTGTTTCGCACTTTCCGGTCGGCAATCTAACCGTCGGCGTTAAACTCCCGGCCTGATTTCCCTGTGGCAAGAGAGTTAGAACTGCACAGTCAGCCAAGTAAAAAGGGCCGCGCAATCAGCACGGCCCTCCTCCAGGATTTCGGTTATTTATTGCGGTGATTTGGTCTCGTAGACCAGACCTTTGGCTGTGCCTTTGGCAAAGCCTTTCCAATAATTGTGGTCGGCCTTTGGCGTACCATCTTCATTCATAGACCAGACACCGTCATTCGAGTTCTCGACAAGCTCAAGATGCTCGCCCGCGGCCTCATCACCTTTCAGACGTTCGTCTAGCCACGCGGTCACGAAATGCTGCGCGATGTTGTTCATGCGCGCGGTGTTCCAGACCGGATCGGTGTAGTGCTCGGAGATATCAAAGCCTTTGTCTTCGTTGAAATAATAGCTCTCTGCAGGCGCTGGCATCGGCGCGCCGGAGTTATGGCCACCATTGGTATAGGTCAGCAGCGCGGTCTCGACATTGCTGACATTCTCCCAGATTGCACGCACACCTGTTTCATAAAGCGACACATCATCCTGTGATCCCGCAATGAACAGCATTGGAATTTGGACGCCGGCAAGCCCTTCGGCATCCCAGAATCCCGTGTTCATTCCCCAAGGGCCAAAGGCCACTGCGGTCTTGATCCGCGCATCGGGCAAGGCATTATGCGTGTCAGATCCGGCCTGATGGATGCCCAACGTTCCGTGGGGGCCGCCCCAGCTGTAGCCAACAGATGCCTCTGTCACGCCGCCACCGGCTGTGATGATCGCGCCGTACCCCCCCATTGAATAGCCGATCAACCCTGTGTTGTCGGCGTTATATAGGCCGGAGAACTCGCCGCCCTCAGCCGCTTTTCCAGCCATTTCGTCCAGCACAAACAACTGGTCAAGCGAGCGGTTAACAAGCGTAGAGCCAAAAGCCGCCTGCGTGCGATAGGTACTATCGGTATGATCGATAGACGCTACGACATAGCCTTTAGAGGCCAAATTCTCGGCCAGATGTGACAGTAAGAAGCGGTTGCCGGGGTAGCCGTGACTGATCAAAACCAGCGGATAGGCTGTATCAGGTTCAGCAGGTGCCGCATCACGCATGGCACGCCCTGTCAGCGTCACTTCTGTCGTGCCATCACGCAGGTAGGCTTTTAATTCGGTCGATCCGGTCGCTCCTTCAGCTGCCGGATACCACATTTCGACCGTCAGCGGACGGTCATAGCGCGGCATTTCAGCGGGTTTATCGGCGGCAGGATCAATCGCCAGAATGTCGATCTGGTCCGGGTTAACCAGTTCAAGCTGGCGTACGCCGACAGGGAGCGCGCCATAGGCTGACAACGCAGGTGCGCTTGGCAATTGCGTATCAATCGGGTTCGCAACCGCGCCCCCCGCTGCCGCCATTACAGCTGCCGGAACAAGCATTTTTACTATCGTGTTCATTATCGTCTCCTCCTCTTTGTGATCACTCTAGTGTGGATGAAACACCTCGCAAGTTTTAGTTCACCTTACGTAACGCCCTTTCGCATAGTAAAACGGCTGCCGGTTCATTTCGTGATTGGACAAAGGCGGGCCGACTATCCACACTAAGGTCATGCGAACCCTATTCCTTCTTTTGCTGCTCATCCTTCCGCCACATCACCTTTGGGCACGCGAAGTGGATGTAGAACTGGTGCTGGCGGTTGATGTCTCACGCTCCATGTCACCGGCAGAGCTGGAATTGCAAAGGCGCGGCTATGCAGAGGCGCTAGGCTCCGACGAAGTTATGACCGCTATCAGGAACGGCCTGCTGGGACGGATCGCGCTGACCTATGTGGAATGGGCGGGCGTAGACAGCCAGCGCGTGATTGTCCCTTGGACCGAAATTGCAACGACCGAGCAAGCGCAAGAAGTCGTCGCACTGATTGACGCCTATTATGATGACAGCCTTCGGCGCACATCCATATCAGCGGCATTATACTATGCTGCCGATAGTTTTGAGACGAACGGCTTTGAAGGACTTCGCCGCGTCATCGACATTTCCGGCGATGGCCCCAACAACATGGGCGCGCCCGTACAGCTGGCCCGCGACGAGGCACTTTCCAAGCGGATCACCATCAATGGCCTGCCGATCATGACACGCGATACGATGAGCGAACTCTGGGGCATTCCAGACTTGGATACATATTATGCGCGCTGTGTCATCGGCGGCGCGGGCGCCTTTGTGTTGCCCGTTCTTGGCTGGGGGGACTTTCCCGCGGCCGTAAAACGCAAGATGGTTCTTGAAATTGCCGCCCTTCCCGCCCCTGCCCGGTCACAAGCGAAAGTGACCAAGGTACAGTCGCAGCCCCCCTATGACTGCCTGATTGGCGAGAAAAAATGGGAAAGAAATCGCGGCTATTGGCAAATTCCGTAAACCTGCAAGGCGCATGGCCTTGACGCGGACGATCAGACTGTCAAAACCTGCCTCATGAGCACTGCAACACTGACCATTGATCTCGATGCGATTGCATCAAACTGGCGCGCCCTCGCGAATATCGCGCAGGCTGAAACAGGCGCCGTGGTAAAAGCTGACGCTTACGGGCTTGGCGCGGACCGCGTAGCACGACATCTGGCAGCGCAAGGCGCACGCCAGTTCTTTGTTGCCGTAGCAGAAGAAGGTGTCGCCCTGCGTCGTGCGCTTGGCTCCGGCCCCTCTATTTCTGTATTTTCGGGCCATATGGACGGTGATGCCGAGACGATAAGGGCAGCGAGCCTTACCCCGCTGATCAATTCGCTCGACCAGATGCTGCGCCATGTCGAAGCGCTGCCAGGCCACCCTTTCGGGCTCCAGCTTGATAGCGGAATGAACCGTCTTGGCATGGAACCCGCCGAGTGGTCGGCCTTGCGCGACATCGCTTTGGCACAGAACCCGACTCTGATTATGTCGCACCTTGCCTGCGCAGACGATCCGAACCACGCCATGAACGAAGCACAGCGCGCGGCGTTCGACGACATGACCGCTGGGATCGATGTTCCCCGCTCTCTTTCTGCTACGGGCGGTATCCTTCTGGGCGCGGATTACCACTATGATCTGGTCCGACCGGGCGTTGGCCTTTACGGAGGGTTGCCGTTCATTGACGCGATACCCGTAGTGACGCTGGATATTCCTGTCGTTCAGGTGCGTGATGTCGCAGCGGGCGAAACTGTCGGCTATGCAAACAGTTGGACCGCCAAGCGCCCCTCACAGGTCGCGACCATCTCGGCCGGCTATGCGGACGGGCTGATCCGCGCTATGGGCCCGAAGGCACAAATGCATGCAGGTGACATGGCAGTTCCTGTCATCGGCCGTGTGTCGATGGACCTGATCACAGTAGATGTCACCGACCTGCCCGAGCCGCCGAAATCCCTTCAAGTGCTAGGGCTTCATCAATCGGTAGACACTGTTGCAGGATTTGCAGACACCATCGGGTATGAAATCCTGACAAGCCTTGGTAACCGATACAATCGTGTCTGGCGCACATGACGCTTCTGCGCATTGCCAATCTGGCACTGCTGGTGCTTTACCCGATATCCTGGTTTGCACCCTTGATGCGCGCAGGGCTGCTCCCGCTGTTTGGCCTGAGCGAAATTTCAGTGATGACTGGCCTACAGTCGCTTTGGGCGTCTGATATATTTCTGGCCCTCGTGGTCACGATTTTTGCGCTCTTCGCACCCTACATTAAAACCATCGGCCTTGCGCTTATCCATTTTGACCTTCTCAGCCCGAAGGTGGAAAAAGTGCTTGAGATCATGGGCAAGCTGGCGATGGCTGATGTCTTTTTGATTGCACTTTACGTCACGCTATCAAAAGGAATCGGCATCGGACGGATCGAAATCGCGTGGGGCCTCTATTTGTTTACCTTTTGCATCATCGCGTCCCTGCTCATAAGCTTGAAAACACAACAATTGTCATCGAGATCACGGAATTAAGTGTCTTTACGGGGACAATGGCGGCAGATCTGACGCGTTCATGGTTAAATTCCCTTTGCAAGCGAATGGTAGCGGATTACTCTGAAACCGGTTCGACTAAGCGAATTTTTGCTTATTTTTTCGCCTGAGGATCGGTCATGCAAAACTTGAAAGCCGTCGGCTTTTTTATTCAGTATCTAATGCAGCGGTTGGCGCTATTTTTCTTCGCCGCATGTGCTGCTGCATTGACAACAGCAACCATCATGGCTTCCTTGGGTTTCTGGGCGTGGATCGACCTACCGCTTAGCTACGCTGGCGCGCCGGTTGAGAATGCCGGCATGTATGTGCAGATCGCGGCGACAGTGCTGGCTGCGGGCATCTGTTTTTTCCTGCCAGCCAATGCACGCATCATGCAGCTTGAAAATTCGCATCGACGCTTCAGCATGTCGATGGACGATGTCGCCCGTGCATACGGCGCGGTGCATGCCGCCGACCGTGGCCGCACATTCCAGCTCAGCTCTGAATTCGACGCCGTACGCGAGCGTCTGGCCTATCTGCGCGACCACCCAGACCTAAGCACGCTTGAGCCTGCCCTACTTGAGGTTGCTGCACAAATGAGCCACATCAGCCGTGAGCTGGCTGAAGTCTACTCGGACGAAAAGATTGGCCGCGCCCGTGACTTTCTTAAGCAGCGTCAGGAAGAGATCAGCCAGTTCAACAGCCGTCTGGACCAAGCCAAATCCATTTCGACCGAGATGAAGCACTGGCTGCATGAAGTAGAGATGGAAGAAAGCGTTGCTGCCGCACAGTTGGCCCGCTTGTCTGAGGAAATGAGTGAAATTTTGCCACAACTGGGCCGCGAAACGACCCTGCAAGTTTCAGCTATCGAAGAGGATGACAAAACGCCTCTTGATAGCACCGCATTGGACAACAGCGTTTATGAGTTGCCAAAAGCAGCGGAATAATCACGGCGGCAAAGCCTTCCTGTGCTCCATCGCGTTGCCCCTCTAACCCGTTGAACGAACCACGCGGCGGATGAAGATCACGCTGCCCTATCCACGCCTGGCAGAACCTTTTCCCATTGATCCTGACTACCACCCAAGGCACTAACGCGCCATGGCAAAAGCAACCACCACCTTCACCTGCACAAAATGCGCCGAGAAACATCCCAAGTGGTCAGGCCGCTGCGATAATTGCGGCGAGTGGAACACCATTCAGGAAGATAAGGGCATAAGCGCAGGCCCGCCGTCAAAATCATTGGGTGCGCGTCGCGGCACCTCAATGGAGCTGATGGATCTGGCAACAGAAGAGGCCCCGCCCCCGCGCACGCTCAGCGGGTTGGGTGAACTCGACCGCGTCTTGGGCGGCGGGCTGGTCGCAGCCTCTGCCATTCTGGTTGGCGGCGATCCCGGCATCGGGAAATCAACCTTGTTGCTGCAAGCGGCTGCTGCTTTCGCGAACAAAGGCCTTAAGGTCGTCTATATCTCGGGTGAGGAAGCCTCGGCGCAGGTGCGCATGCGCGCGCAACGTCTGGGGTTGTCTGACGCCAGCGTAAAATTGGGTGCCGAAACCAACCTGCGCGACATCCTGACCACACTGGACAAGGAACGCCCCGACCTTGCCATCATCGATTCCATCCAGACCATGTGGGCGGACAACGTCGAAAGCGCACCTGGTTCCGTGTCTCAGGTGCGCGCCGCCAGTCACGAGCTGACCTCCTTTGCCAAACGCACTGGCACCTCTGTTGTTCTGGTCGGCCATGTCACCAAAGAGGGCCAGATCGCGGGCCCTCGGGTGGTTGAACACATGGTGGACACTGTTCTGTACTTCGAAGGGGAACGCGGCCACCCCTTCCGCATCTTGCGCTCGGTCAAGAACCGCTTTGGCCCCGCCGATGAAATTGGTGTATTCGAGATGACTGGCCGCGGATTGGCCGAGGTTACCAACCCCTCTGCGCTTTTCTTGTCCGAACGGGGTGCGCCCTCAGCCGGATCTGTTGTATTCGCCGGTATCGAGGGCACCCGCCCCGTATTGGTAGAGATACAGGCCCTTGTGGCCCCCTCGCCCCATTCGCAGGCCCGCCGCACGGTTGTCGGCTGGGACGGCGGGCGGCTGGCTATGATTTTGGCCGTGCTTGAAGCACGCTGCGGGATTCCCTTCGCAGGGCTGGATGTCTATCTCAATGTGGCCGGCGGAATGAAGATTTCGGAGCCGGCTGCCGATCTGGCTGTTGCCTGTGCGCTTTTGAGCGCACGCGAGGATGCAGCCTTGCCCGCAGAAACCGTGGTTTTTGGGGAGCTTAGCCTCTCTGGCGCGTTACGTCCTGCGACGCAGACCGAAAACAGGTTGAAAGAAGCGCAAAAACTTGGTTTTACCTCCGCAATCGCACCCAAGGGTGGCAAGGCTGTAGGTGTTGAGGGTATTACGCTTAGACCGATGGCCGACCTGACGGCGTTTGTGGGTGAAATATTTGGCGCTGGTTAACGCGCCCTGAAGAAAGGCAAGACGAGCATGGAAGGTTTTACCATCATTGACGGCGTTGTGGCGCTGGTCATTGTGATGTCGGCGCTGCTTGCTTATG
>Ga0209345_10005270_pt1 | contig 12080 bp, 9 predicted proteins | sample Cruoilmetagenom7_FD_187294 | JGI IMG/M metagenome (GOLD analysis project Ga0209345, IMG submission 187294) | Oil polluted marine microbial communities from Coal Oil Point, Santa Barbara, California, USA - Sample 7 (SPAdes) (version 2) | ecosystem: Environmental > Aquatic > Marine > Oil seeps ...
CATATAAACAAAAATAAAAACCCGAAGAAAAAAGTGATAGTGATAGACCCAAGAGCTTCTAAAACTTCACAGATGGCAGACTTATATGTTCCTATAAAGCCTAGAACAGACTTGGCACTTTTTAATGGTTTAGCTTACATCGTAATGGAGCAGGGTTGGGAAGATGAAGGTTATATAAAAGCAAACACTAACGGCTATAAAGAGCTTAAAAAACATCTTCAAGATTATCCTCCTCAAGAGGTCGCAAATATTACTGGCATAGATGTTAAGACTCTTTATGAGTTGGCGCGACAGTTTGTAGCAACAGAAGCAGTTTTAAGTGCATGGACCATGGGAGTAAATCAATCTTTCATGGGTACTGATACCGTAAGTGCTATTATAAACCTACACCTTTTAACTGGGCATATTGGACGTGAGGGTGCTGGACCGTTTAGCATTACAGGTCAGTGTAATGCGATGGGTACACGTGAGACAGGTTTTACTTCTAGTTTACCAGGATATAGAAATTTTGGTGATGAGGCTGCTTTAAAAGATTATGCAAGTATCATAAATGTTCCTGAGCAGATTGTTCCGACTGAGCGTGGATATAAATATGCCGAGATTATAGATGCAATAGACAGAGGTGAGATAAAAGCTCTTTGGATAGTTGCAACAAACCCACTTGTGAGTTTTGTAAATCAAGAGAAGCTACGTAAAACATTGGCTAAGTTAGATTTACTTGTTGTTCAAGATGCGTTTCTTGGAGATACAGCTCAAATAGCTGATGTAGTTTTTGCCGCTGGAACTTGGGGTGAGAAAGAGGGAACATATACAAACTCAGAGAGACGATGTAATAGAGCAAACAAAGCAGTTGAGCCATTAGGTGATGCAAAGAGTGATTTTGACATTGTTGTAGAGTTTTCAAAATACTTCGATGGTGTAAATGAGATGCTATTTCCTGAGTGGAGTAATCCATCTGCTGCGTTTGAAGAGTGGAAGAGAGTTTCTAAGGGTCAGCTATGTGATTACTCTGGAATGGACTATGAGCTCATAGAAGAGTTAGGTGGAATTCAGTGGCCATGTAATGAAGAGAACCCAAAAGGGACGAAAAGACTTTATTCTCCTGATATGCCTTATAGAACTAAAGATCAAAAAGCAAAACTTCTCTGCTTAGAGTGGCATCCGATGGCTGAACCAGTACGTGCAGAGTTTCCAGTTATTCTAAACACTGGTCGTACAGTTGAGCAGTGGCATACACGTACAAAAACAAGAAGTATAGATATCTTAGATAACTTAGCTCCTGAAGCGTGGGTAGACTTGTCTCCTAAAGATGCAGTAAAACTGAAAGTAAAAAGTGGAGATAGAATGGCACTCTCAAGTCCAAGAGGACGTGTAGAAGATGTTGTAGTTCGTGTGACAGGAAGTGTAAGAGAGGGGACAGTGTTTGTCCCTTTTCACTTCAACGAACAGCTTGTAAACACTCTGACAAATGAGAGTTTCTGTCCAAAGTCTGGTGAGCCAAACTTCAAACAGACTGCAATCCAACTTCATTCTGATGAGGTTCCAGATGGTCTTGTTTTAGAAGAACAAGAAGTAAGTGGAGCAATAGCGCATCATAAAGTTGTTTTTGAGGGTGTTGCGTTTAAGGAGAAAGTTAAAGAGGTTTCGACTTCAAGTTAAGATTTAGATAGAACGGTTGAACACCTTTAAAAAAGTGTTCCTTGTCTAGGTTCTGTTTCTAGATTCTCAGCGATACATTCTACGCTGTCATTTTTGACGCTATTGACTAAGTCACTTACTCGAATGTATCTTATTTTATCACTTGGAAGTGGGGCAAAGAGAGAGTTTAATTCACTATAGTTACTTCTATGGTTCAGCCACAACTCCCATTGATGTGATTGGAGGATAACAGGCATACGGTCATGTAGAGTTGCTATCTTTTCATTTGGCTCTGTAGTCAGTAGGGCACATGTTAGTATGGTTTTGCCGAGTGTATTGTCATACCAGGATTCATAAATCCCTGCAAATACAAAATAGTCTCCACTAGCTGATGTTATAAAGTGAGGTTTGCTTTTTTTACTCGCAGCATCTTTTTTCCACTCAAAGTAACCATTAATAGGAATGAGACATCTTCTTTGTTTGTAGGCCTCTTTGAAACTACTTTTTTCAAATACCGTTTCACTTCGTGCGTTGATTTGCATACTAGAGTGATCTTTCGCCCAAGAGGGTATCAGTCCAAAATGTGTATATGTATAAATCTTGCTGTTTGTATAGATAGGTATGTTTAATGTGGGAGCAATATTATACTGCTTATTTAAGAGACCTATTGTATCTCTGAAGGGTCCGAACTGATTGAAGATATCTTGCTTAAAAGCTTCATCATCAAAGATACTCAATCGTCCAGGCAAGCAGTTCTCCTTTAGTTGGTAAAACTGGCTATTACACTCTCAAGTGTTTGTTTTTCCTCTTTTTCTTCACAAGGAAATCCTTTATCTTCAAGTGATTTTACAATCATCAAGACATAAGATTCAAAGGGCTTATGGAGAGAATCACTTAAACCAACTTTAGGTTCAATGGTATCTGGAATAATTGCAAGAAGACTGACCTTAGGTAAAGTGTTTCCTTTTTTCTCAATTAAATTCAGACATCCTAAGACACTCGTCTCATTGTCATCTTCATCAGTGCTAAAACCACGAAATGTTTCCATAGGAAAATGATACATTGAACCTGGAGCATCATCAATTCCAATAGCATCTAGGACAATTATTTCCTCATACTCCATAAAAAGATTGAGTAAACTCATTCCCTCAACACCACCATAGATGATATCCACGCTTGGGTGACAACTGTAATTAGACTCTAGATATTTACCCGCATATAAAGCGATACCTTCATCTTTGTTTGATATATTTCCGACGCTTAAAATAGCTAATTGTTTTTTATTCATACGGCATTCTAACTAAAATTTCTAATTAAAAAATATAAATAATAATAACTATAATGACATTTAAGTGATGATTAAAAATACTGTATAAAATATGGGCATTTATTTAAATATATATGCCTAGAAATTGGCTAATATTATAAATATAATCAATAATGGATACTTAGAAATGGAAGCATTACAAAAAGCATACGACGCTAGAGCAAAAAAAATCAATAAAATTGAAAAAGTAAAAGAGTTAAAGATTCCACAAGAAGCTTATGCGAAGCTAGAAGAGTATGCCCAGAGTGGATTTGACAGTATTCCAGAAGAGGATAAAACATACTTCTTAAAATGTTTTGGAATCTACTATAGACCTGCTACACCTGAGAAGTTTATGTTAAAACTTCGTATCCCTGGTGGGTTTATGAGAGCAGATCAAGCAAAAGTTATAGGTGAGTGTGCAAAAGAGTTTGGGCAAGACTACATAGACCTTACAACTCGTCAACAGTGTGAACTTAGATACTTGAAAATTGAAGACCTTCCGACTATCATCAAAAGAGTTGCTGACGTTGGCATAGATGCTTATCAGACAGGTGTTGATAATATCCGCGGGATTGTGTCTGACCCGTTTGATGATTTGGCTTTTGATAATGTACTTCCTTCTCACAAAACACTTTTAAAAATGCAAGAGAAGTTTCTTTATAGTGCAGATTGGATTTCAACTCTTCCTCGTAAGTTTAACACTTCTATCTCAGGAAACCTTTCAAACAGATGTAATGTTTATGGAAATGACTGCTGTTTTGTTTTAGCTCAAAAAGATGGAATGTTTGGATACAACCTTTACCTTGGTGGTAGAGTAGGTGTAATTGCTAAAAGTGCAGATACCTTTTTAAAAGATGAAGATGAAGTCTTAGCTGCGTTTAGCTCTATCACAGACCTTTTTAAACGTTTTGGATTTCGTGACAACCGTAACAAAAATAGACTACACTTTCTGATAGAAGCAGTTGGTATGAGTGAAATGGCTAAAGCTATTCGTGAAAACGCAGGGATAGATTTTGCAACTTCTGGTGAGACAATGACTAAGATGGATTATGTTGAACCAGACCATGGAAAAATCCAACTTCGTGATGGAACTATCGGTGTTCATGCAGTTGTCCCTTCAGGGATATTCACTGGAACAGGAATGAGTGAGGCTGGTGAGTTAGCAGAAAAATATGGAAACTCTGAACTGCGTTTTGATATGGAACAGAGTTTTTATATCATGGGTGTTAAAGATGTTCCTTCTCTTTTAGAAGAGGAGTTTTTTCAAAAGTACAAAAATGTACATACTCCATATTTTAATCATTTAATTGCTTGTGCTGGGACTGAGCACTGTCCATTTGGAGTGATAGAAAATAAGAATGATGCGATAACTATGGCACAGTACTTAAGTGACAAAGTAGAACTAGAATCAGGTAGAGTAAGAATGTACTGGTCAGCATGTGTTAAGGGTTGTGGTATTCATGGACTTGGAGACATTGGTTTTGAAGGGTGTAAGGCTAAAGTTGAGGGTATAAATGGGTCTGGTGTTCATATCTTACTTGGTGGAAAGCTTATGGGAGAGTCTAAAGAAGGACATACGGTTGTAAAGTCAGCACCTCTGGAATATGCAAAATATTATGTAGAGTCTCTAATGATAGAGTATAAAAATATGCGTAATAATGGTGAACATTTTGAGGCCTTCCATGATAGAGTTTTAACAAACTATACTTCTGCAAAAGTTGGTTTCGTGATGATGCTTCAAGCCTATTTGAGAGCGAAAAATATTGAAGTGGATTATGGATTTGAAACTAAGGTCTTAACAGGTAAAAATGAAGAGTTTGAAGTGTTTGAGCTTGGACGTAAACTCTACTATCAACTCTCTAAAAAAGAGCCATACTCATCTTATGAGAGATTTACAAATGTTCTTAAAAAGGAAAAACTAGAAGATATCCGTAAGCTAGTTAATGGGATTGATGAGAATATTGCTCAGATGCTAGATCTTATTTTGCATAGTGATGAGAACAGAAGAGCAGTTGTTTTCTCTGAAATCATGCCTTTTATTATGCTTTATAATAAATAAGAAAATCACTCAAAGCAGATTTAAAGAGACTATCTAGTATAATTCGCGAAATTATAAAGGTTTGTGCATGGCTAATAAACGCGTTTTAGTTAAGTTTTCAGGTGAAGCTCTTGCTGGTGAAGCAGGTCATGGTATCGATACTCAGATATTAAAATATATCGCTCAAGAGATTAAATCTCTTGTAGATGCAGGTATCGAAGTTGGAATCGTAATCGGTGGTGGAAATATCATTCGTGGTGTAACTGCTGCTGAAGATGGAATCATTAAAAGAACTAGTGGTGACTATATGGGTATGCTTGCTACTGTTATCAATGGTGTTGCAATGCAAGAAGCTTGTGAGTACGCTGGACTAGAAGTTCGTATGCAGACTGCTATTAAAATGGAGCAGATTGCAGAGCCTTACATCAACCGTAAAGCTACACGTCATTTAGAAAAAGGTCGCGTTGTAATTTTTGCAGCTGGTACTGGTAATCCGTTTTTTACAACTGATACTGCAGCTACTCTTAGAGCAGTTGAGATTGGTGCAGAAGTGATTATAAAAGCTACTAAAGTTGATGGCGTTTACGATAAAGATCCTGCAAAATATGCAGACGCAATAAAACTTGACTCACTCTCATATGATCAAGCGCTTCAAGACCATATCAAAGTAATGGATGATACATCTATTGCATTAGCAAAAGATAATAAATTACCAATTATTGTTTGTGACATGGCTAAAGAGGGTAATCTTTTAGACATTTTAAATGGCAATATGAAAAATTGCTCAATAGTTCAATAAAACAAAGGAATATAGATGAAAGTAGAAGAATTAACAGCCAAAATCTTAAATGAAAACCCAAATATGGATAACTATCAGTTAGCTTTAGCAGTTGCAAAAAGATGTGACGAGTTAGAAAATGGTGCAACAAGTAAATTAAATATCGATCCAAATAGTATTAAATCTGCTGATTTAGCACTAATGGAAATCGCTGAAGGCCTTGTAATAGTTAAGGGCTTTGTTGACGTAGAGAAGTAATCTTTTGCCGCTGAGTCAAGTAGATATAGATAAAGTTAAACATCTTCATGATGTTGACTCAGCATCCTCATATCTTTTTTCACAAATAACTAAAACTCCTATTTTAGAGAAAGCTCTTGCTTATTCTGTAGATGCTCACAAACACCAGTTTCGTAAAAGTGGTGAACCATATATAATTCATCCAATTTTAGTTGCAAGTATTGTCTCTTCTATTACAAATGATGAGTCTATGGCTATAGCGGCTCTTTTACATGATGTAGTTGAAGACACTGATACAAATATAGAAGAGATAAATGAGCTTTTTGGCAAAGATGTGGCTCATTTAGTTGAGGGTCTTACAAAGATTGATACTATTAGAGATGCGGAACTTATTCCATCAACTTCAAATGAACGTTTAGTTGTATCTGCTCTTACATTTAGAAAGATGTTACTTGCAAGTATTGAAGATGTTAGGGTTTTAGTTGTAAAACTTTGTGATAGACTTCATAATATGCTCACACTAGATGCACTGGCTGATCATAAGCAGATTCGTATAGCGGAAGAGACTCTTGTTGTTTACGCTCCTATTGCTCACCGTTTAGGTATCTCTTTTTTGAAAAACATATTAGAAGATTTGAGCTTTTCATATCTTTTTAAAGAAGAGAAACATCATATTGATAACTATTTAGATACAAATTATCATGCTATTGAGATGAAACTGAATGATTTAAAAGAGTCTATCCACAAACTTCTGATGACAAATGGCTTTTGTGAAAGTGATGTTGAGATACTTTCACGTGTAAAACACCGTTATTCTATTTACCTAAAGATGCAGAGAAAAGGTGTGAGTATTGATGAAGTTCTTGACCTTTTAGCTGTTAGAATTTTAACTACTGATGCTGTGAAATGTTACAACATACTAGGTCTTATCCATCTACATTTTCAGCCTCTTAGCTCACGTTTTAAAGATTATATAGCAGTTGCAAAAGACAATGGCTATCAGACGCTTCATACAACTGTTTTTTATAATACTGCAATATTTGAAGTTCAGATTAGAACATATGATATGCATAAGACTGCAGAACTTGGAGTTGCCGCACACTGGAAATATAAAAGTGGTGGAAATAATATAAAACTTGATTGGCTGGATAACCTTCAGTACCAAAATGAATCAGTAGAAGATTTTTATGAGTTGATTAAAAATGATTTATACTCTGAAGATATAACTGTTTTTTCTCCAACTGGAGACCCTTTTACTCTACCTCGTGGGGCTGTTGTCCTTGATTTTGCTTATGCAGTTCACTCTGAAGTTGGGAATAAAGCAGACACAGCACTAGTAAACAAAAGTAGAGCACCACTTTTAAGTGAGTTGAAAAATGGTGATATAGTTAAAGTAAATACAGTTGATAACCTAATAACAAGATGTTCATGGATAGATGCAGTTAAAACTTCAAAAGCAACAACTAATATGCGCCTGAACTGTAACGCTCGTATTAGAGATATAAATGCTAAATCTAGTGTAAATATTGTCTCAACTGCAATGAGTCTGAAACCTTCACGCGTGGAAGATTGGTTCAATAAGAATAACTGTGATGCCAGATCAAACATCCCTTGTGATATAGAACATTTTAGAAATGTTATAACTACTTACACAACAGAGATTAGTAAAAACAGCAGGTTTAGAGGCTTCCTATCTCGTCATAGATTTAAATTGAAGTCTAGTATTATTTCCGGTGTAGAAATCTTTAGTACATCTGCAGTAAGTAGTGTTGTGTTTGACTACTGTTGTCATCCAAAAGCAGGTGATGAGATAATGGCATTCCTAGTAAAGGGAAAAGTGCACGTTCATCATAAGATGTGTAAAAGTGCAGCCAAACATCTTGAAACAAATGAACCTATGGTTTTTGTGAGATGGGAGAGACAAAATATCCATCATTATAAACTCATAGCCTCATTGCATAATAAAAAAGGTGCACTGGCAGATTTTCTTACTTATTTAGCGAAGCAGGAGATAGATATTAGTTCAATTGAGCTTGGTAAAGAGAGTAGTGAGCATATCAAGTATTGTGAACTTGGGTTTGAGTCTAAGCAAGGCGATATTAATGCGCTTCGTGCTAAAATTGACAAAAAAATAAAAGTAGTACATCTTATTAGAACAGATGATGCATACAAGAATTAAAACTATAAAATAGGAAATATATTTACATGTTACAAGAAGCTTTAAACGAAATCAGCAGAGGTAGTGCTGAGATTATTGATATTGAGAGAATTGAGAAGTTATTAAAAGCTTATTTTGAAGAGGGTAAGACTTATAACGTGAAGTGCGGATTTGATCCAACTGCTCCTGATTTACACCTTGGACATACTGTACTATTACAAAAGCTGGCAACATTTCAAAAATATGGTGCTAGAATTCAATTCCTGATTGGTTCGTTTACTGCAACTATTGGTGATCCTACAGGAAAAAGTGCTACAAGAAAAGTTTTAACAAAAGAGGATATTGTAAAAAATATTGCTTCTTATACTACACAGGCTTTTAAGATTTTAGATGAGAGTAAAACTGACATTGTTTATAATAATGAGTGGCTTGACGATTTAGGTGCAGCAGGAATGCTTCAACTTGCTTCAAACTTAACAGTTGCTCGTATGCTTGAGCGTGATGATTTCTCAAAACGTTATGCTTCACAAACTCCAATCGCAGTAAGTGAGTTTATGTATCCACTGCTTCAAGGATATGATAGTGTACACCTTCTAAGTGATGTTGAGATTGGTGGAACTGACCAGAAGTTTAATCTTTTAATGGGAAGACAACTTCAAAAATCTTATGAAGTTAAAAAACAGCAAGCAGTACTAATGATGCCTATCTTAGAGGGTCTTGATGGTGTACAAAAGATGAGTAAATCTTTAGGAAACTATATTGGTGTGACTGATGCAGCAAATGATATGTTTGGAAAAGTTTTAAGTATTTCTGATGAGCTTATGTGGAGATATTTTGAGCTTTTAAGTGCAAAATCCTTGGAAGAGATTGCAAAAATTAAAACAGGTGTAGAAGATGGTTCACTCCACCCTAAAAAAGTAAAAGAGGGTTTAGCTTTAGAGATAACTACGCGTTTTCACTCTGAAGAAGCTGCACAAAAAGCAAAAGAGGAGTTTGACAAAGTTCACGCTAAAAGTCAAATTCCAACTGATATTGCTGAATTTAGTTGCGATGGAGAGATATGGATAGCAAAAGCCTTAGTAGATTGTAACATTGAGCCATCTACTTCTCAAGCAAGACGAGATATTAAGCAAGGTGGTGTTAAAATAGACCAACAAAAAGTATCTGATGATAAGTTACAACTATCAGCTGGTGAGTATCTACTCCAAGTTGGAAAAAGAAAATTTGCAAAATTGAAGGTAAACTAATGAGCTTTAACTCTTTAAAAATTGGAAAATATGTAATAGAAAAGCCTATCGTTCAAGGTGGAATGGGCGTTGGTATTAGTTGGGATCAACTAGCTGGTAACGTTTCAAAAGAGGGTGGACTAGGTGTAATTAGTGCAGTTGGAACTGGATACTACAAGAATAAAGAGTACTCTAAAAAACTTGTTGCAGACAGACCTTTAAGTGAAGCTAACTTCTACTCTAAAGAGGGTTTTGATGCTATTATCCAAAGTGCAAAAGAAATAGCAGGTGATAAACCTTTAGCTGCAAATATTCTTTATGCTATTAATGATTATGGTCGTGTTGTCCGTGATGCTTGTGAATCTGGTATAAACATTATCATTACAGGTGCAGGACTTCCGACAAATATGCCAGAGTTTACAGAGGGTTATCCTGATGTAGCACTTGTACCTATCGTCTCATCTGCAAAAGCTCTTAAAATCATCTGTAAACGTTGGAAAAAACGTTATGACAGAATCCCTGATGCTGTAGTAGTTGAAGGTCCTAAGAGTGGTGGACATCAAGGTTTTACTTATGAGCAGTGTAAAATGGAAGAGAATCAACTAGAAAATATTGTTGCTCCTGTTGTTGAAGAAGCAGCACTATGGGGTGATATTCCTGTAATTGCTGCTGGTGGTGTTTGGGATAAGTCAGATATAGAAGAGATGATGTCACTTGGTGCTAGAGGTGTTCAGATGGGTACGCGTTTTATTGGTACTCATGAATGTGATGCTCATGAAAATATGAAAAATGTTCTTCTCGGTGCTAAAAAAGAGGATATTCAGTTAATGAGTTCACCTGTTGGTTATCCAGCTCAAGGTGTTGTTACAAATCTTACTCATATGGTTGAAAAACGCGAAGGTCCAGCTATCAAATGTATCTCTAATTGTGTAGCCCCATGTAATCGTGGTGAGGAAGCAAAAGTAGTTGGTTTTTGTATAGCTGACAGACTAAGTGATGCTTATGAAGGTAACTTAGAGACTGGTCTTTTCTTCTCTGGGACAAATGGTTATAGATTAAATGAGATTATCTCAGTAAAAGAGTTAATTAACAAACTTACAGAGGGTGAATAATTAGTTAATGATTCGATCTCTCTTTTTTCTACTTGCGTTTGTAATATCTCTTAGTGCACTTAGTGACAGTGAGATTTTAAAAAGAGCCGACGGCTTTATGAAAACTTCAAACAAGAGTAACCAGTTTCGTGCTTATAACGACTATAAAAACTTATATCTTCGTGCCCTGATGGATGAAGATGACAAACTTCGCTTAAATGCCTTAAATGGAATAGTTACGAGTGGAAGAAAATTACATATTGATGTTTCTCAATACTCTACTGAACTTTCAAAGTCAAAACCTAAAACATCATATAAAGCACCAACACCAAAAGCTAATCCAAAAAGTAAAAGTAAGAAAAAAATTAAGATAAAATCTTCTCATAAATTAAAATCTGTAAGATGGAAGAATGATCGCTTAGTCCTTCGATTTGATAAGAAATTAAACTCTAATCAGATAAATTATTTTACGCTTTATGATCCAAAAAAGAAAAGACATAAATATATTTTTGACATTCATGCCTCAATGCTTACAGAGTCTCAGAATTTAAGAAAAGACAGTATTGATAGAATAAAATTAGCTCAATTTGATCCAAGCACTCTGCGTCTTGTTATAGAAAATTCAACTAAGTTAAGCATTAGGTTTAAGACTGATAACTCTCAACTGCAAGTAAATATGGGTGATATTTCTGATGACAAGTCAGGAGCGCCTGCAAAATATAAAGTAGTGTCACCAAAACGTTTAGACAGAAATAAAACTATTGTTATCGATGCTGGTCACGGTGGAAAAGATCCTGGTGCTGTTGGATATAAAAGATATAGAGAGAAGATAGTAGTTTATCAGATTGCTCAGAAGTTAAAAGATATTTTAAAATCTCGTGGTTTTAATGTTTATACGACAAGAAGCAGTGATAAGTTTGTAAAACTGAGTAAAAGAACAAAGTATGCGAATAAAAAAGATGCAGATATATTTATAAGTATTCATGCAAATGCAGTGGGTAAGAAAAATGCCAAAAAAGTGCATGGGATAGAGTGTTACTTCCTTTCCAATTCACGTTCAGATAGGGCAAAAAAGGTAGCTGCAAAAGAGAACTCTGCTGATATGAGTGATATGAATTTTTATGGTAAACAGAGTTTCTTAAATACTTTAAACTCACATAATATAGTAGCTTCAAATAAATTAGCAATTGATCTGCAACGAGGAATGCTCTCTTCACTTAAAAAGTCTTACAAGAATGTTAAAGATGGTGGAGTGAGAGAGGGACCATTTTGGGTACTTGTTGGTGCTCAAATGCCCTCTGTTTTAGTAGAAGTTGGTTTTATTACCCATCCAACTGAAGCCAAAAGGTTAGTAAACTCTAAGTATCAGAGAAAACTTGCTCTTGGTCTTGCTAACGGAGTGGAGAGGTATTTCCTTAATAATTAAAAAGTAGGGTTTAATCCTCCTTTTTATACTCCAGCTTACCAGCACGTGACTCTTTATCACTTATAAGCATCTCTATTTGTGATTTTACTCTGTCATAACGGAATTGCTCTTTAAATCCCATAATTCTTCCACCGGCTGCATTTGGATGTCCACCACCATTTGCCCACTCTTTAGATATT
>Ga0209345_10005271_pt1 | contig 12078 bp, 13 predicted proteins | sample Cruoilmetagenom7_FD_187294 | JGI IMG/M metagenome (GOLD analysis project Ga0209345, IMG submission 187294) | Oil polluted marine microbial communities from Coal Oil Point, Santa Barbara, California, USA - Sample 7 (SPAdes) (version 2) | ecosystem: Environmental > Aquatic > Marine > Oil seeps ...
TGGAGCTCAGTTTCGGACTATTCATCGGCAAGATTCTGTTCAACCTTCCCACCGTTGGCAGCCTTCCCCTCCTGTTCCTGTTTGCTTCGGTCTACCTGCTGGTAGCCATGAGCATTGGCCTGTTCCTTTCGGCCATATCCAATTCCCAAATTCAGGTGATGTTCCTGGTCTTTTTCTTCTTTATCATCTTCGTACTGATGTCCGGGATATTTACCCCGGCCGAGAGCATGCCGGATTGGGCCATCAAAGTGAATACAGTCAATCCTTTGGCATATTTTATCCGGGTGATCAGGATGATCCTGTTGAAAGGATCCGGTTTCAGTGATATAACACGGGAGTTTTATGCCCTCGGAACCTATGCCATAATCATGCTTTTCCTCGCCACATGGAGATATAGAAAGGCAGCTTGATGCAAGGTCCTTAAAACTTACCTGGAAAGCATTTCGTCTAAATAGGCAGTAAAGAATTTGCCATCCCACCTGGCAGCACCTGTTTTTTTTACATGGATCTTCCCTTCCGGTGAGATCAGGAAGCTGGTTGGAATGGAGGAGGTGCTGAGTTTGGCAGGAGGATTTTGCACAAGCCTGTATACCGGCATGTCATATCCCTGGTCCTCCATGAAGCGGAGTATGGTTTCAGGTTCCTCCTGGCTAGCAAGTACAAAACTCACCCGTTCACCATATTGCTCAAAGAGGTTCTGGATATTAGGCATTTCCGCCCGGCAGGGGGGACACCAGGTAGCCCAGATACTAAAGAAAACCACCTTCTCTTTGAATTCGCTGAAGGAGACAGGGTTTCCTTCGATGTCCATTAATGCCCAATCGTAATCGGCATATAGCAGTGATACCTGGCTGGCTTCCCTTATGATGGCAGGCCTGTGCATAGTCAGTTTATTCATCCCCGTGGCCACGAATTTCCTGGAAAATGGTATTAACAGGGAAAGGATCAACAGGTAAAAAAGCAGGTCGGTTGTGATCCGGAAAGGTGATTTGCTCTGGAAGTATTTTTGTATCCTTTCTTTAATCTTCATTCTTTAAAGGTTTTAGTGATACCATATCGGCAGCGATCTTTTCTGCCTTCAATATGAAATCGAATCTATTAAGGTCAAGGCAAAGATAGAAATCTGTCGATGGGGCATAGTCCTGGTGCCCGGCCACAAAGAATCTTTTTCCACTGGTACGCCTGATGGATTCTGTCATTTCTATGTAATCTGGAGTCTCACCCATTAACTTCATTTGTAAGAATTTTGCACAGAGGGTATCTTCTTCTATGGGAAAACGGGCTGCATATCCCATACAGACCAGGGAAACCTGTGTGGGGGAAAGGTTTCTGATATAGTTCACTATGGCATCAGCATTGACAAAACCACCGGTCAGTATCTTTTCTGCATGAACTGCATTGACCAATCCCTGCGTCCCTGCACTTGTAGTATGAACCACCGTTTTCCCCTTAAAATCAATATTTTCAACCTGGTAAGGTGAATTGCCAAAATTGAATCCTTCTACCATTCTTTCATTTCTTTCTCCCATCAACAGGTAGTCCGGGTGTTTGGTTTTAAGCCAGAAAGCGGTTTCAACCCCTCCAACTGAGATGATCTGCCTGGCGCCGTTCCCCGCAACATAACAGGCTGTCGAAAATGCCCTGAAAACATCTATCACAACGGTGAGTCCCCTGGCTTCCCGGGCACCTTTTACCAATTGCAAAATATCAATTTTCATACACTGGAATAAAGCGCTTAAAATTACTAAGTTTAGTGAATCAAGGAAATAAATTCATACTTTTAGGTCTGCAGAATATTCCCCCGTATGAAATTCAAAGATAAAATCATCTGGATCACAGGTGCTGCTTCAGGAATAGGCGAAGCACTGGCATTTAAATCTGTTGAATACGGAGGGAAATTGATCCTCAGTGATATTGACGAAACCAGCTTGTCAAAGGTGGCTTCCACATGTGAGGCATCCGGGGCCAGCATTTTAAACCTGCCCCTTGACCTGTCATCCAGGCAGTCCATTGAAAAGGCTGTCAGTTTAGCGATGGATCATTTTGGCAGGGTGGATGTCCTGATCAATAATGGGGGGATAAGCCAGCGTTCCCTGACCTGGGAGACTCCACTGGAGGTTGATTTTAAGATTATGAATATCAATTTTTTGGGAGCCGTTATACTGACAAAGGCCGTGCTGCCTAAGATGATGGAACAGGGGGGAGGGTATATTGCAGCCACAAGCAGTATTACCGGGAAATTCGGTTTTCCCCTGCGTTCTGCCTATGCTGCATCAAAACATGCCACCCAGGGATTTTTTGAGACACTGGGCATAGAGTTGAAGGACAGGAATATCTCTGTGACCATTGCCATGCCCGGCAGGGTGCAGACCAATATATCCCTGAATGCCCTTACGCGGGACGGAAAACCACATGGGAAGATGGATCCGGGACAGGCCACCGGGATCCCGGCAGATCTCTGTGCTAAAAAATACCTGGATGCCATCTATAAGAGAAAACACGAAGTCTTGATTGGAGGAAAGGAATTGATGATGGTCCATATACGCAGGTTTTTGCCTCGCCTTTTTTACAGGTTGGCCAGGAAGATCAAACCTGAATAAAGAAGAAATTTAGTATTTTAATTCAAACCAATTTTAAGTACCATGGAAAGAAGAAAGTTCATTAAGAAATCAACAGCAGTTGTGGCCGGAACCACCATCCTTCCACTAATTCCAGGTACTGCACAGGCTGCATCCAGGATAATCGGGGCCAACGAAAAAGTTACTGTTGGCGCGATCGGTATAAATGGCATGGGCATGGCCGATCTTAGAACATTTCTTCAGCAGGATGGAGTAGAATGCGCTGCCCTTTGTGATGTAGACCAGAATGTGCTTGAAAAAAGAGCCGCAGAAACAACTGAGCTGCAGGGAAAAAAGCCTGACCTGTATGGAGATTACAGGAAATTGATAGAGCGCAAGGATATTGATGTTGTGATCATTGGTACTCCCGACCATTGGCATTGTCTTCCCATGGTGGATGCCTGCCAGGCAGGAAAGGATGTATATGTCGAAAAACCCATCGCAAATTCCATAGAGGAATGTAATATCATGCTCAAGGCGGCTCGTAAATATGATCGAGTCGTGCAGGTGGGCCAGTGGCAACGCAGCGATCCTCACTGGCAGGATGCTGTTAATTATGTGCACTCAGGAGCTCTAGGTGATATCAGAACGGTAAAAGTATGGACCTATCTCAATTGGGTAAATTCATTACCCGTACTGCCGGATGAACCGGTCCCCGCAGGGGTGGATTACGATTTCTGGCTTGGTCCAGCTCCACAAAGACCCTTCAACAAAAACCGTTTTCATTTTCATTTCCGCTGGTTCTGGGATTATGCAGGGGGCTTAATGACGGACTGGGGAGTGCACTTACTGGATTATGCTCTGTACGGGATGGACCAGTATGTTCCGAATTCAGTCATGTCATCCGGAGGAAAATTCGCCTATCCGGATGATGCAATGGAAACCCCTGATACACAGTATACTATTTATGAGTTCAATGATTTCGGCCTGGTATGGGAATCTGCCATTGGCGTGGCCGGAGGAAACTATGGCAGGGAACATGGGGTAGCTTTTATCGGGGATAAGGGTACCCTGGTGGTCGACAGGGGAGGTTGGGAGGTGATCCCTGAGATTAAAAATAGCGTAGCTCTTTTGGAAGCCGTACCAAGGACCGAAAAGACGGAGGGAAATCCTCCGGGACTGGATTTTCATGTGCGCAACTTCCTGGAATCCATTAAAACCCGGGAATTGCCAAATGCTGATATAGAAATAGGAGCCCATATTGCCAGATTCGCGCAATTGGGCAACATAGCTTTTAGAACCGGAAGAAAAGTCTACTGGAACCCGGAAAAACAGCAATTCATAAATGACGACAAAGCCAATGAACTGGTGAAAGCCAGTTATCGTGCTCCCTGGAAACTACCTTTGATTTGAAAAGACCCTGGAGAGGAGTTCAGGTTCGTTAAAAGCATTTTTCCAGCTGTTATGACCGATTCCTGGATATCTTCCTGGCCCTCTTTGGATTTCCCCCTCCACATATGGGAAATGCGGCAGCAAAAGTTTTGGGCCTCAGCGTCAGTAGATCAAAACTGCCCATACCCCCCATGGAGAGTCCACCGAGGTATACCCTGTCAGCATCGACGTATGATTCGCTAATTAACTTATCGAGCAGTCCCATCACAAGGCGCATGGAAGGAGTTGGCGAGCCTTTGCCTGGGAATATTAAAATCCGGTTTCCAGCGAGATCTTCGGAATCTTCCATCCTGGCCCACCACTCTCCCTCAGGACATTGCGGAAAAATGACAATGGCTGGATAGTTTTTTCTGTTTGACGGATCTGCAAAAAAGCTCGCTCCATGAACCAGCTGTTTTTCATTATCATTTCCCCTTTCACCTGCCCCATGAAGGAATAGTAATAAGGGATATTTGCCAGACGGATCAAAATCAGGCGGATACATGATGCGATAGGGCAGGGTATCCCCTTTATTCAGGAATAGCTTTTTCTGATAAACATCCATGTCCTGGGCTTGTGCTGAGATAGTACAAATGAAGAGTAAAATACTTATAGAGATCTGCAGGAATGATCTACGATACATAATGTGGCTGAACTATTTCAGTATTCCTTTTTGCCATTTCTCAACACCTTCAGGTTCACCTCCCTGAAGAAGTTCTACAAAAGCGAGCATGGTTTTCCTGGCATCACCTACAGGGTAATAAAATCCTTCCCAGTTGTCGCTGTCCTCTCCATCATGGTTTGCAATGATATGATCAAATTGCCAGGCCATCTTCATTTCGCGGTAGGCACTTGAGGCCCTTGTCTCAATATCGTCCTGGTCAGGCAGTGACAATTCCACTTTTTGCCTGGTCTTCCTGCGAAGCTGTTTCCTGCGCATGATCTCTGTAATAAAATCCGGTAGCCTGACATTTCTTTGAGGATGTTTAAAGTACCTTATTTCCTCTTCTGAAAGAGGGGATAAAAATACACTCAGTTTAGGATAGTCCATTAACTGCGGATGGGTAGTGAGGATCTCGGCTACGTAGGGATTCCCCTCGAAAAACACGTTGTTTTTTTTAAGCATACCGGACAGCTCCTTCAGATTAAGGGCCTGCAGATCACCTCTCACGCCCATCACGATATAATTTGCGTCGAGCCGGAATGCTTCTATCTCTTCCTTCTTCCGGAAATAATAATCAACGCCTTCCATTTCGCCCGGCCTGGGAGAGCGATTATTGAATAATACCAGTTTTTGCATATTTTTCCGGAGACCCGGATAAAAACGTTTAAGGGCTTTGTCCAGTGGACTTTTACCTATGCAGGAGGGACCAGTAAGGATAATCAATTTGTTCATTAGTATGTTTTTTTCAGCCTTTTAAATATTAAAAAAATACTTAACTCCACCAATTATTAAGTACTATATTTAAGTCCTAAAATGAACGCATCATGTTAAGAATATATTTAGTACTGGCAGCCGCCCTGATTTGCGTTTTAAGTTATGCCCAGTCAGTGGAAGGGATTGATGACAATATCACCCATAACCTGGAAGAGCATGAGATGATTTATAAACATTTCCACCAGTATCCGGAACTGTCATTCAAGGAATTTAAAACATCCGAAAAATTATCTGATGAACTGGAAAAGCTTGGTTTTGATATAACACGGAAAATAGGCGGCAACGGTTTCGTAGGTTTATTGAAAAATGGACCAGGACCCGTGATTATGATCCGTACTGATCTGGATGCCTTGCCCCTGCAAGAAAAAACCGGACTTCCTTTTGCCAGTAAAGTGATCATGGCTGATGTGGATGGGATAGAGATGCCCGTTATGCAAGCCTGCGGGCATGACATGCATATGACTGTGTGGTTGGGAACAGCTAAAATCCTTGCAGCAATGAAAAAGGATTGGAATGGTACCCTGATGATGATAGCCCAACAGGCAGAAGAGAAAAGTGGAGGGGCTGATGCAATGATTGCTGATGGACTCTTCACCAGGTTTCCAGTTCCTGATTATGCACTGGCTTACCATGTAAGTGCTGTTTTACCTGCAGGTAAAATCGGTTACAGGCCGGGGCCCTTCCTGGCAGGGGTAAGTTCCGTTGACATTACTGTACATGGTATAGGGGGGCATGGGGCCTTGCCGCATCAAGCAGTAGATCCGGTGGTACTGGCCTCCCGTATGGTACTGGCTTATCAAACCATCCCGAGCAGGGAAATAAATCCACTGGAACCTGCAGTGGTAACGGTGGGTTCCATTCATGGCGGGACAGTACATAATATCATACCCGATGAAGTAAAGATGCAACTTACCATCAGGTATTACAATGAAAAAACCTACGAAAATATCATGGCGGGTCTCAGGCGAATAAGCAATGGTATTGCCGAATCTGCAGGATTACCGGAGGACATGTACCCGGAAGTTACTTCCCTGGGACAAACACCACCGGTTATCAATCATGAGAAACTCACCAATGATGCAGTTTCTTCTTTCATATCCATTCTTGGATCGGAAAATGTCATAGAAGTGGAACCCCTGACTGCAGGAGAAGATTTTGCCCGATACGGCCGAACCGATGAAAATGTTCCCATAGCTATGTTTTGGCTGGGGACTGTTTCCAGGGAGAAATATGCAGCTCACCAGGATTTTGGTAAGGATTTACCCGGACTGCATAACCCTGAGTTCTATCCTGATTTTATCCCTACCTATAAGACCGGCGTTCGAGCCATGGCTAAAGCGGCTATGGATCTGTTCAATAAATAATATTCATCCGGAGATTGCACATCTACTGCAGAATTGGTTTCACTTTTCCTGTTCAGGTGATTTCCTTATACAACTTCTTTAATAAAATATTTGCCCGTGCATATACTCCGGCAGATTCTGAATCTATCTGAGATTCAAACAGTGAGATCAACTCGGGTTTAAGTTCCGGCTCCTGGTTGGAGATATTATACAAAATAGTCATTGCATAGGCCCTAATAGCAATAGCGGTACTTGGACTTTTAAGTAACCCATAGCATAAGTCAAAAAGATGTCCGCAATGTTTTTCAGGGATAGGTAGGATGCTGATGATATTCAGTAAGTTCCTCCAGACCGATTCTGTTTTGATTCCTGGCAGAATGTCAACAATCTCGTCGAGGCGGGGCTCAAGATAATATGGGTGTTTCTTTGCGAAATGGCAAATCACCCAGGAAGCACGCATGGACAGGGGATACTTATCTTCCAGCATGATTAGCCAGACAATCTCGAAGACATCCGTATCCTCTTCGATCTTATCAACAAGGATATCAGCATTCAACCTCGAAGTTCCGATCTGGAGAAATTCCCTTATATCCATCTCATTTATCGTAAATCCATCTAGTTGATTTGCCAGGTCTGGATCTCAAACTGAACCTCATAATCAGCAGGAATTTTTGGGATCACTGCATGGTAATCCACCAGCATACTTGTATCTTTTTGTTCGGAATCATAACTTATCCTGAAAGTCACAGTATTTGTCTCACAATCCCTGATGATAGCCTGGTTCTTGTAGGCCAGGTCCTTATCTGATTCATAACTGCCCAGCAACAGGGTGTATTTTTCAAAATCAATATCCGGGAGGGTAGTGCATTCAACGAGAGATTCGAGTCCCGCTTGATTGTCAATCACATAGTTAAGACCCTTGCTCTGCTCAGTGATAATGTTACCACAATCTATTCCCCCAAAAGCTTCCAATGTCTGGTAAGAGATGGTTATTTTTCCGGTACATTCATCCTTTTTGCATGATTCTGTTAGTCCCGTCAGCAGTACAAGGATGCTTATAATTATCAGAAATTTTTTCATGGTAATCTTACAGGTTGATATATATAACTGAACAGCAATAATTAAGATTTGTTATACATTAAAATAAAATTCAATCAGCTTAGAATTGTTCTAAATAATAATATTCAATGAGAAACTGAAGCAGGGAATTGTTGCTTACAGGATTTTTCCTAATAATAATTGGGACCAATCAGGAATTTGCCTGCCCAGATCAAAACGATCAGGATGATGAGCAAATACAACAGGCCATTTCCCAGAACGGCCTGTTTTCCCATTATTAATGATTTCATACCGATAAAAACCAGGATAAACTGGAAGGCAATCCAGATGATCCATCCCGGATTGTGAAGGAAGGCATGTTGGAGATCGTTCTGGAAAACAGAAATGATGGCTGTTGAATAGCCGCAGCTCGGACATGGCAGTCCGGTGACCTCCTTAAAGATACAGTCAAAATGTATGGTCCCTTGATGGCTCAGCAAAGGGTAAGCCAGGGTTCCAAGGCAGGATGCCAGGATCAGTGCATTGATCAGGTAACCCGAAAATGTAAGTCGCCCATTTTTCTCAATGGCCAGCTGCTTAGCCAAGCCTGCTCCCACAATTGGCGCATTTACGAATCTCTTCCTTGGTCCCTTCCGTTACAAAAGGGATCCAGCAAAGAGGCAGGCAAAATATCACCAGTAACACAAATACGACCCAGCCGGTTTCAGACATCTTTTTTTCGACGATGGGCATTCCCACATGATCGCAGAAAGGACATTTTAAAGCCATAAGCATATTTTGTAAAATTATTGATTGGTTTTCCTCTTAAAGGTATGAAATTTTCATGTCAGCATTACAGGGGAAGGTTATAAACCAGTCGGAGCAAGGCAACAGGGCCGGGATTGAAAGTTACGTTTTTCTCAACCCGGTCATCACCAAATGATATGATGGTGATCCGAAAATCAGCTTGCTGATCTGCGTCATATTGCTTGTAAGACCTGCCAAGCGCATATCCCAGCCTGCCTTCCAGATGGATATTACCTACTATCCTTACCCGTGCAAACAGACATTCATCGATGCTGGAACGCTCCAAATAATCCCCCATGTAATCCGGATGTCCCAGTTTGTAAGATGTAAGAAGGCCAAAATGGCTGAGGCCTGTAGAAAGATTATCATTAACCTGGTATTTTAACTTGCCCGAAATGGGCCATGTGCCCTTAAGACTCCATTTAGACGAAATTTGCCAGTCAGTGTATACAATTGGCACCAGGTAAAAGCCTCCTAATTCATCGTGTAACATGGCACCAAATCGCATCATCAGTTTATCACTGAATCGTTTCTCGTATAAAGCAACCCCCCCAAGCTGGAAATGCCCTGCGTCCACGTTGTTGAAGTCAGTCATAAAACGGGGTGCAAATAAGAGCTGCATACCCCTACCATTACTGAATTTCTTATATAGACCGGTCTGCAGGATAAACCCGTACAGGTTGATCGGGTTGGCAATATCATCAGGCATGGTAATGTCATTGTTCACCCTGAAATTGGTAAATGTGAGCTGGCTGTACCATATAGTTGATTCAGAAAAGGGAACAGGCATTTGTACATTCGCAAAGATCCCTGTCTCTGTGGCCTTTTCATCGTATGTTGTCTCATATTCCTGTGGGAAACCATATCGTCCCGAAAGGGTAAAAATATCAAGGTCCGTCTGGGCGGTAATGTAAACACTGCTGCATATTGCCAGCAATAGAAGGCTTAAGTGTTTCATAATTATTGATTTGGTTTAGGGTTTGAGATGCACATAAGTGCTATTGGATACAAAAGATACATTTTAATATCAAAGATATCAAATCCGAAAATCATGATTTGCAGGTCTGTATATCTTTAATTTCCCACTTTTCTTATATTTACGGATTCAAACCAAATCGGAAGAAGATGGCTGCAAAAGAACTTGGATTCACAACAAAAATGCTGACAACACCTTATGCAAAACAGGATCCATATAATTCCCTGCATATGCCTGTGTATGAAACCGGTGCCTATGAATTTGAGTCTTCTGAGGATATTGCCGCTGCCTTCCAGGATAAGAAATCGGCTCATGCTTATTCCCGGTCTAGTAATCCTTCCGTTGAATACCTTGAAAGTAAAGTTATTGCAGCCACAGGAGGCCGGGCTGCACTGGCCATGGCTTCAGGTATGGCAGCGATCAGCAGTACCATTTTGGCCCTTGTAAGAACAGGGGAAAATATTCTTGTTTCTCCTCATTTATTCGCGCACACCTACGGCTTGTTCCATAAAACCTTCAGGAATCTTTGTATTGAGACCAGGGTTTGCGACCTGCTTGATTATGATAACATTGAAAAGAATATTGATGAAAATACCCGGCTTTTATTTTTCGAAACAGTTACCAATCCACAGCTGGAGGTGGTTAACATCAGGAAGCTGGTTAAGATTGCAAAAAAACACAATATTTTAGTCGTCGCTGATAGTACGCTTACCCCCATCAATGTTTTTAATGCCAGATCTTTTAACATAGATGTAGAGATCATGTCCAGTACCAAATTCATTTCGGGGGGTGGCACCTCTGTAGGTGGGATTGTAGTGGATACAGGGGTGAATAACTGGAGTGCTGTTAGGATTCTTAATTCATTTCATGAAAAAAAGGGTGAAATGGCATTGATTGCCAAGCTACGCAAGGAGATATTCCGCCATTTCGGTCCCGCGCTGTCTCCCAGGTCCGCACAGTTGCAGAGTTTGGGACTGGATATTCTTGAGCTCAGGGTGGAACGGTCTTTTGAAAATTGTCTGAGGCTGGCAGAGCATTTTAGCGACCATCCCAGTATTAAAAAGCTCACCTATCCCGGACTGGCAAGTTCTGAATACTACCAATTGAGCAAAGAGCAGTTCAATGGTATTCCCGGAACCATTATGACATTTGACCTTTCTAACCTGGAGGATTGTTTTTCTTTCATGAATAAGCTGAAGATCATCCGCAGAGCCACCAACATGAATGATAACAAAAGCCTGATTATCCATCCCTGGTCAACAATTTATTCAGAATACCCTGAATCACAAAGGCTTGAAATGGATGTACGAGATACATTGCTCAGGTTGTCTGTTGGTATTGAAGATATAAATGACCTTATACAGGATATTGAGCAGGCATTAACCTGATCCGGAAAATTATTATTAATTTCCGTCTTCTTTTAAGATTTATACATTAAATCCTATTCCGACAATGAAGCAATTCTTCAATGGCAGATCGCTGATGGCATCTGCCCTGGTGGTATTCCTATGGCTGCCACTCGCGACTGGCCAGCAACTGGATGTTGATAAGCTAAAAGAAAAAAAAGCCCGGAGTATCGGTCCCGCAGGAATGAGTGGCCGGGTAACTGCCATAGATGCAGTTATTAGTGATCCAGACATCATATACATTGGAACGGCTTCCGGTGGAGTCTGGAAATCTGAGAGTGGTGGAATATCCTGGGAACCCCTTTTTGATAAAGAAAATCTGATCAATATTGGAGCCCTGGCTATTACCCAATCCAATCCGGATGTGATCTGGGTTGGGACTGGTGAAGGAAATCCGAGAAATTCCCTGAACCTGGGAGGCGGAATCTACAAATCCCTTGACGGGGGTAGCTCCTGGGAGATGATGGGACTGAAAAATACCCATAATATACACCGTATCATCATTGACCCTCGGGATGAAAATACAGTTTATGTGGGAGCCATCGGGAATCCCTGGTGGGAACATCCCGAAAGAGGCGTTTTCAAAACGACCGATGGCGGGAAGACCTGGGAAAAGATACTTTTTGTGGATGAAAAGACAGGGGCGGCGGATCTTGTCATGGATCCGCAAAATCCGAATAAACTTATGGCTGCGATGTGGGAGCACAGGCGCTGGCCCTGGTTTTTCAAATCCGGTGGACCTGGATCCGGGTTGTATGTTACTGTTGATGGTGGGAAGACCTGGAATAAACGGACAGATAAAGACGGTTTGCCCAAAGGTGAGCTTGGCCGCTTGGGACTTGCCATTGCACCTAGCAATCCGAAAATTGTTTATGCACTGGTTGAGTCCGAAAAAAATGCCCTGTATCGTTCTGAGGATGGTGGACAGAAATGGAAGAAAGTCAGCGAGAAAAGCGATATAGGTAACAGGCCATTTTATTATTTTGAACTATATGTAGATTCGAAAAATGAAAACAGGCTTTACACTCTTTATAGCATGGTGGGTTTGAGTGAGGACGGAGGAAAGTCCTTCCGGGAAATT
>Ga0209345_10005272_pt1 | contig 12073 bp, 12 predicted proteins | sample Cruoilmetagenom7_FD_187294 | JGI IMG/M metagenome (GOLD analysis project Ga0209345, IMG submission 187294) | Oil polluted marine microbial communities from Coal Oil Point, Santa Barbara, California, USA - Sample 7 (SPAdes) (version 2) | ecosystem: Environmental > Aquatic > Marine > Oil seeps ...
TAGATTCATCTGCACCGTCAACATAAACCGGAATGTAATCAACATTGTTTAAATCAAATACCTGGATGCCACGCTCTTCCATTAGTTTGGTAGAGGCTTCGGAGCTGGATACAGCGCCTTTGATTTTACCTTTTACTTCGGCCAGACAGTCAATAAAGTGATTGACGGTTGAGCCAGTGCCTACACCTATAATCTCGTCTTCAACTACATATGCCATAGCGGCTTCTGCTGCTTTTCGTTTCATTTCGTCTTGAGTCATCTTTAGTATCCTATCCTATTTCTTTGCGCTAATTTTTGAACCGGCTAGTTATGTTTGTTCATATCTGTGGCTTTACATTTCTTTTCAGGCCGGGTCATAGTATTCTTGGTTATTAATCAGAACGGTGAATTCTAACCCTTTAGGCCCCATGACTCAAAAATACATTGAAAAAATTCTAAGTGCCCGCGTTTACGACGTGGCCATTGAATCTCCATTAGATTATGCCAGACGTCTTAGTGTGAGGCTGGATAATCAAATTCTACTTAAAAGAGAAGATCTGCAGCCGGTATTTTCTTTTAAACTTCGAGGCGCTTATAACAAATTATTTCAGTTAGCTCGTAAGTCTGACCTGAAAGGTGTGGTGGCGGCGTCTGCAGGAAATCATGCGCAGGGGCTGGCCCTTGCGGCGAGTGAGCTAGGCGTGAAAGCAACAATAGTTATGCCTAAGACTACGCCGAAGATAAAAGTCGACGCTGTGCGCTCTTATGGGGCTAAAGCGGTATTGGTGGGAGATACATACGATGAAGCATCCGATTATGCGTATGAGTTATCAGAACGAGAAGGGCTTCCCTATATTCATCCATATGATGACCCTGATGTAATAGCCGGCCAGGGTACGGTGGCGGTAGAGATATTGCGTCAGTATACAGATGATATCGACGCAATATTTATACCTGTTGGTGGTGGTGGCCTCATTGCAGGCATGGGGACATTTATTAAATACCTGCGCCCGAATGTAAAGGTTATAGGTGTAGAAGCTGCCGATTCAGCCTGTTTTGCGGCTGCATTAGAAAAAAACCGTCGTGTCATCTTAAGTCAGGTTGGTTTGTTTGCTGATGGTGTGGCTGTTAAGCAGGTAGGGCGTGAAACCTGGCGAGTTGCACGACAGGTGGTGGATGAAGTTATTACGGTTAATACAGATGAAATTTGTGCCGCAATAAAAGATATTTTTGATGATACCCGTTCAATTATGGAGCCGGCTGGTGCCCTTGCGGTCGCGGGCATAAAAAAATATGTTGAGAAAAATAATGCGAGCAAGCAAACACTGATAGCGATAAACAGTGGCGCTAATATGAATTTTGATCGTTTGCGACATGTATCAGAGAGAGCAGAGCTGGGTGAGCATCGTGAAGGCTTAATTGGTGTAACCATTCCAGAAGAGCCAGGTAGCTTTTTGCGTTTTTGTCGGTTGATTGGGAAGAAAGGCATCACTGAATTTAACTATCGTTATTCAGATAGTAATAATGCGCATGTGTTTGCGGGCATTCAGCTAGCCGATGGCTTGCCTGAGCTAGATGTATTGGTAGATAAATTAAGGGAAAAAGATTACCCGGTTTTGTCAATGAGTGACAATGAAATGGCAAAGTTGCATGTGCGCCATATGGTAGGCGGGCATGCAAATAAAATTGAAAACGAAGTATTATATCGCTTTGAATTTCCCGAGCGACCAGGCGCTTTGCTGGACTTTTTGGCGCACATAGGTAAGCGCTGGAATATCAGTCTATTTCATTATCGAAATCATGGCGCTGCATTTGGTCGTGTGTTAGTAGGTTTGCAAGTGCCATCACCTGAGCGTAAAGAGGTTAAGTTATTTTTAGATGAGGTGGGTTATAGCTGGTGGGATGAAAGTGATAATGAGGCTTATAGAATGTTCTTAGGGCCAGCGGAGAGTGAGGTTTAATGGGGTGCGGTAAAAGTTTTTGATTTTTTATATCCGTGCAAAGATTAATATATGGGCTCACAGCCCTCAGGTTGTTTTTTAAATCGTTTATAGGTCCATTGATATTGATGTGGATTCTCACGAATTAATTTTTCAACATCTAAATTCATTTGTATTGTTGCTTCTTCAGTTTCTAATGTGGCTAAATCTTTACCCGCCTGACGAAAAATTATTTTAAACCCGCTACTATCTTGCAGCCTTTGTGCATAGATAAATAAAACAATCGCATTAGTTTTTTTGGCAAGTTTTGGCAGTAGTGTCATGGTGTAGCAAGGGTGTTTAAAAAAGGGTACGAACACACCGTTTTCACTTGGCGACTGGTCGGGCAGTATGGCAACCATTTCAGCCTGTTTTAATGCTCTGCTCATGGCGCGAATGCCTTTTATATCTGTGGGCACTAATTTAGCGCCAGTGCGTTGCCTGGCATGCTGAATGAATTGATCTACCTGCGGGTCATTTTGTGGTGCATACATGCTAGTAAGGGGATAATGTTTGGCGCAATACAGGCTGACCAGTTCCCATGAGCCATAATGTGGCATGGCCAGAATAACCCCACGGCCTTGTTGCTGAGCCTGCTTAATTAAATATTCGTTCTCACATTCCTTTACCAGGGATAAAGTTTTGTTGGCGCTTTGTTGCCACATTTTCCCTGTTTCTAAAATCACTTTACCTGTTTCATTTAAAACGTTTTTAACCAGTTCGATTTGATGCTGGGAGTTTAATTCCGGGAAACAGTGCTGAATGTTTTTTTCAGCAATTCTACGAATTCGGCTATTGGTTACCCAGCTGAGCTTACCGATCAAATTACCAAGAAAGTGCACAAAGGGCAGTGGTAATAATGAGCTGATGGTGAGTATGGATTTAAATAGAGAAAATTTCATTTGCTGGTATGTAATTGTTGTTCGGTGGCAACCATATGCATGGGTACATCGTGTGATTGGTGGGGTAGTTTGTCTACAAGCTGTAACTGGTGAGCCAGGCCAATTAAATAAGGTCTATATGACATCTTTCTGAAATGCATAAAACTTAAACTACGATCATAGTAACCGCCCCCCATTCCAAGTCTGTTGCCCTGTTTATCAAAGCCAACCAAAGGCATTAAAATTAAATCAATCTGCTGAGGTTTTAGCCAGTGTTTTGGGTGAACATCAGGCTCGGAAATTTTGTAGCGATTAAGTTTCATTTTAGTGTTTGGAAAATAGGGTGCAAAGTAGAGCCGGTCTGTAAAAGGCGCAAGTACGGGTAAATAAACTTTTTTATTTGATTGCCAGGCGCTATGAATTAAAAATTCCGGATCTATTTCGCCATCAGCTGCCAGGTAAGCGGCGATACGTTTACTGCGCTTAAATAAACTACAGCGACTGAGCTCTTTGTCCAGGCCTAATGCGTGCTCTGTTTGCGCGTCTGTATCAAGCGCGTTACGCTGTTGGCGTAAGCTCTTGCGTAAAGACTGTCTCTGTTTATGTGTTGTGTTGATCATAATAAAAAAGCCTCGCGTAGCGAGGCTGGTATTGGGAGGGTGCGACCACAAATGCCGTAGCAGAACTCACGTACCTTGAACCAGAAGTTCAGGTGGGAACTAGCGTCGATGTAAAAGGCTTCCCGCATAAAGCGGTAATGCACACAGCACCGGCAGACACATTCCCGGGGTCGATGAGTAAGGCTCAAGGGTTATATAAGAAAGCTTACAAACACCACAGAGGCACCCAAACTGGTTTTGCAGTTATTCAGCTCCTTATACGGGCTTATCTAAGGCCATCTGAATAACTGCAATAATTTTCTCTATTATGCTACTTCTATGTCCCGAAGTGCAATATCAATTTTCTTCTGTAGATTAATCATGCGTGCGTCAACATCACCGAGAGTATCTACAGACTCCTGGTTGCCCAGTAATTCATGGGCAAGATTAAGCGCTGCCATAATTGCAATGCGCTCAGTACCAATGATTGAGCCTTTGTTCTTAATATCATTTAAACGATCATTTAGAAAGCTGGCAGAATCTTTTAGTGAAGCCTGCTGCTCTTGAGGGCAGGATACACGATAATCCTTGTCCATTATTCTAATATTTAGGCCACCACTATTACTCATTAAAAAATATCCGTTAATATAAAATGACAAAAACCATTAGTTTTATTTACAAAGCCTAGTGGGTAACACGACCAACAGATAAACATTTAAAAAACTAGGCGGTTTCGATTGTTTTAAGGCGTGTGATCATGCCTTCAACCTGATTGCGTACCTGTTCTCTTTGCTCAACCAGGTGGGCGCGGTCACCACGAATGTCCTGTAATTGATGTTTCAGGTCAGTATTTTCAGTCGATAGCTTTTTAGTTAGCTCCAGTAGTTCTTCTACTTTGCTTTCTAGTGCATCGATGTTGCTTTGGTTTTCAGTATTCATAGTGTTAAATATAGTTAGTCCTGGGTCATAGGTCAAATTTTTCAGGCTTTGACCATGACATGTTAGAATGGTGTTATGTTACTAAAAAAGTAATGCAAAATCACTGCAGCAGTTATTTTTTACGTTATATTTCAATAAGTTGTCTCGACGCAGCCTGCTAAATAAAGCTATTATATAGTGCAGGTGACAAATAACTGACAAAATTACCGATAGGAAAAAAATATGATCTCCAGACCGGATTATAACAGCTTAATGGATGCATTAGCCAAGGCAGAAGCAGATTTAGTTGCATCTGAATCCCATGGGGCGTTATGTGGCATGCTTTGCGCCGCAGGAACAGTAGAGTTAAGTAAGTGGCTAGAGCAAATTTTTGAAGAATTTGATGTGAATAATATGCTAATCAAAGAGGCTAGCCAGCTGCTAGTGGGCCTATATAATGATACGCATGAGCAATTGAATGATTCGGATGCTGAATTTCAACTTATATTGCCAGAAGATAATGAATCGCTAGCACAACGTACGGAAGCGTTGGCATCCTGGTGTCAGGGCTTTACCTTTGGTCTGGCGGCTGGCGGTCTGAAAAAAGACCAAGAACTGCCTCCGGATACTGCTGAGCTGATTAGAGACATGGTAGAAATTGCCAGGGCAGGTCATGATTTGGGTGATGACAGTGAAGCGGATGAGGATTCATATATGCATGTTTATGAATATGTACGTATGGGTGTGCTATTAATTAATGAAGAATTGCAGCCATCGCACGCCGCGCCGCCGCGCCTGCAATAATAAACGTTATAGGCGTCTTTCTATCGTGTACGCATAATGTGCGGTCGATATTGAGTCTATAGACTCCCCCTTCAAGAAATGAAAATTTAAGAGTATTAAATGGACCAGAAAATTCACGCACGACATAGAAAACAGCTTCTACGGATGATTGGTGAAGATGGTATTGCTATATTGCCAGCGGCTCCGGTACGCTGTAGAAACCGCGATGTGGATTACCCTTATCGACAGGATAGTGATTTTTATTACCTGAGTGGCTTCCCCGAGCCAGAGGCGGTTATTGTGCTGGTGCCAGGGCGCAAGAACGGAGAATACATATTATTTTGTCGTGATAAAGATGAAGAAAAGGAAGTGTGGCATGGGCGTCGCTGTGGCCCCCACGGAGCGATAGAAAACTATGCGGCGGATGATGCCTTTCCGATAGATGATATAGATGAAATTTTACCGGGATTAATGGAGCACTGTGAACGGGTATACCACACTATGGGTTTAGACCCCCAGTTTGATAAGCAAGTTATGGGCTGGGTCAACTCGCTGCGTAAACAGTCTCGTTCTGGTGGGCATGTGCCATATGAGTTCGTATCACTAGATTACCTGTTGCATGATATGCGTTTGTTTAAAACCCGTGAAGAACTACGCTTGATGAAAAAAGCGGCAAAAATTTCAGTAGAGGCACATAAGAGTGCCATGAGAATTTGTAAGCCGGGAATGAATGAGTATCAGCTAGACGCCATAATCATGTATGAGTTTCAACGCAACGGGGCCACCTGGGCCTACCCTAGTATTGTTGGCGGAGGGGCGAATAGTTGTATATTACATTACACAGAAAACAACATGCCGCTTAACGATGGTGAGTTAGTGCTAATTGATGCAGGTTGTGAACTTGATGGGTACGATGCGGATATTACCCGATCGTTTCCGGTAAACGGTAAATACAGTGCTCCACAAAAAGAAATCTTCGATTTAGTTGTGCAGGCAAATTTAGACGCTATAAAACAGGTGAAGCCAGGAAATCACTGGAATGACCCGCATGTTACAGCCGTTAAAACTTTAACCAAGGGCATGATTGAATTAGGTTTATTAAAAGGAACCTTGAGCAAGCTCATAAAAGAAGAGGCCTATAAGAAATACTATATGCACAGAACCGGCCACTGGTTAGGTATGGATGTGCATGATGTGGGTGATTATAAAGTTGATGATGAATGGCGTTTATTAGAGCCGGGCATGGTGCTAACTATTGAGCCGGGTTTATATATTCCTCATGGAAGCCGCGGTGCAAAGCGTTGGTGGGATATTGGTGTGCGTATTGAAGATGATGTGGTGGTAACTAAAGATGGACATGAAGTGCTGACCGATGGTTTACCAAAAACCACACATGAAATTGAAGCGATAATGGCTGGAGAATAAAAAAACGGACAAAACGTTTTTTGATTTTATGAAAACAGAATACGACATAATCATAATCGGTGGTGGCATGGTAGGCGCCAGTCTCGTTGCGGCGTTAAAAAACCATGCCGATAAAAAAATTGCCGTTGTTGAAGCTTATGCATTTAATTCAGCGTCGCAACCGAGCTTTGATGATCGCTCCATTGCGCTTTCGTATGGCTCTCGTCGTATCTGGGAGTCTATGGGGTTGTGGGAAAAGCTAGAGCCAGAAATAGAAGCAATAAAATCAATTCATGTTTCTGATCGTGGTCATCTGGGTGCAACGCGAATTACTGACGAAGAAGAAAAAGTTGAAGCACTGGGTTATGTTGTTGAAAACCGGGTAATGGGCCGGGTGTTAATGGGAGAAGTTGAATCTTTAAATCATGTCGACTGGTATTACCCTGCAACCATAGAGGCACTTGAGCAATCAGATAGCCAGGTAACTGTTCGAATTAAAACTGAGCAGGATGAAAAAATATTGCTGGCCAAACTATTGGTTGCCGCAGATGGTGTGCAATCGGTTACCAGGCAGCTAGCAGGTTTAGATGTAACGTGCGAAGACTATAAGCAATCAGCTATTATTGCCAATGTGAAAACAGATCAGCCGCATCAGAGAATTGCCTATGAGCGATTTACTGATAGTGGACCAATTGCTTTTTTACCGATGACAGAAAATCGATATTCGGTGGTATGGACATGTGAGCAGAATGAAACACAGCGAATTATGCAGCTCGCAGATCATGAATTTATAAGTGAGTTACAACAACGCTTCGGGTATCGTGCAGGCAACATAGAAAAAGTCGGTGAGCGTTTTTCATATCCACTGGCATATACAGAAACAGAACAGTTAACCAAAGGTCGGGTTGTTGTAATTGGGAATGCAGCGCACGCACTACACCCGGTTTCAGGTCAGGGCTATAATTTAGCTTTACGCGATGTTGCTGAACTGGCAGAAATGATTGTGAAAAATGAAGACCCCGGACACCCTTTACTGTTGGCTGAATACCATGCAAAACGCCTGCAAGATATGCGTCGTGTTTATCGTATTACAGATACAATGGTGAAGGTTTTTTCAAATAATATTGCAGCTTTAGGGCACTTGAGAGCGTCGGGTTTGATTGCGATTAATTTAATGTCGCCACTTCGCTCACTTATGGCACGACAGAGTATGGGCTTGTTGGGTCGCATGAATAAATTACAACGACGTCTGTCACTATGAAAAAAGAATACGACATAATCATAATTGGTGGAGGCATGGTGGGTTTAACGCTTGCCTGTGCACTCGGCAAACAGCAATTTAAAGTTGCCGTGGTTGAGGCTTTCCAACCAGAAGATATTAACAAAGTTGATGATTATGAATTGCGCGTATCAGCCATCAGTAAATCATCTCAACAAATTTTTCAAAATGTAAATGCATGGTCGGGTATGTTAAATCGTCGTGCCTGTGCGTATCAGCACATGCATGTATGGGATGCTACTGGAGATGGAAGTATTCATTTTGACGCAGCGGATTTGGGGCTGGATTCACTGGGGCATATTATAGAAAATAAAGTTATTCAGTTTTCTTTATTAGAACAGTGTTTAAAGTTACCTGATGTCGACTGGTTATGCCCTCAGCAGGTAAAAGATATTGGCTTTTCTGAATCACATCAGAAAGTGACTTTAGTTGACGGTACCGTGCTGAGTGCTAAATTACTGGTAGGCGCTGATGGGGCAAATTCCAGAGTTCGAGATGCGGCTGAAATAGAATTAAATACTTCTGCTTATGAACAGAAAGCGGTTGTTGCAGTTGTTAAAAGTACACTGCATCATAAAGATACAGCATGGCAGCGTTTTTTACCCAGTGGCCCGCTGGCCTTTTTACCCTTAAGTGATGGCTCCTGTTCTATTGTTTGGTCTGCAGAGGATCAACGTGCAGATGAGCTGATTGAAATAGATGAAGCGCTTTTTATAGCTGAGTTGCAAAGTGCATTTGATAACACGCTGGGTAAAATAGAAAAAGTCAGTCAACGAGCAGCCTTCCCCTTGGTTAGGCGGCATGCTAATGAATATGTAAAACAAGGCTTAGCGTTGGTAGGCGATGCAGCGCATACTATTCACCCGTTAGCGGGGCAGGGCGTGAACTTAGGCCTGATGGATGCAGCAGCTTTAGCGGAAGTTATTTTAGAAGCCAGGTCTCAGGGGGAAAATATAGCGTCTCTAACCACATTAAGAAAATACGAACGTTGGCGTCGTGCCGATAATAGTTTGATGATGTATAGCATGAGCGGGTTCAAAAACCTGTTTAGTAATGAGCAAGCTGGATTGTCGCTGATTCGAAATTCTGGTTTAAATATTGTGAATAGTCTTGGTCCAGTCAAAAATAAACTAATGCGTCATGCCCTGGGTCTGGAAGGTGATTTACCGGAAATGGCAAAATCAATAGGCTGGTAGTAGGTAAGCGGCATCACGCTAAATTTGTCATTCCCGAATGTTTTTATCGGAGAAGACGGATGTTGAAATTGGTGAAATCTGAATCATGCACCCAATAAGACTATCAGATGTTAATCATTCAGAAAAAACATTAACCCAGGCTGTTTTACAGGTTACTCAAATGCTGGGTATCTACCACGCGGAACTTGCGAGAATACTTCAAGTGCAATGCGCAGATATTGGTGAACTATCTAATGCAGAAAAAAATATTTTAAAAAACACTGTCGCATGGAGTCAGGCTGAAAAATATATAAAGTTGTATGAAAACTTATATAAATTACATGTTGGTGATGAACCATTAATTAATAATTGGCTAAGAAAGAAAAACAAACATTTACAAGCCGTGCCGCTTTACCTGATGGTGGACGAACTACGTATAGACGATGTAATTGACGTGCTGCAAATAAAAGCATGAACTTCAGTAAATGCGTAAGCGGAAATCATATAAATAAGAAGGTCTCTCCTTATTTATATGATTGGGGCTTTAGCCGGGTTTATGTTTTTTCAGGTAAGTGCCTATAAAAAGCGCAGAGAGTGCCAGGCTATATACAATTATTGCGCCCGCAGGTAAGTCCAGTGTTGCAGCCATTATTAAACCCAGTAAATAACCTGCACCACCAATTATGTAGCCGTATTTCAGAGTATGCTTCTGTATATTTCTTATTGCTAGCGCAGGAAGTATCAATGTCGCGAACACCAGATAAATGCCCACTAACTGCACGGATGAAGTGATGGTTAAAGCAAATAATAAATAAAAATGCAGGGTGCTTGCTTGATGCGAATAGTTAAACCATAAGCCAAGAATTATTGCGTATAAAACAGCTACAGGAATTAATTGATCATAACTAACCCATAGAATCTGTCCAACTAATAACTCCTTTAACTGCTCGCCGCCATGGGCATTAGTTGCGAGTAATAAAATACTGCCGCTAGATGCGAGAACAAAAAGTGAGCCGATCAGCGCTTCCTGTATCTGTGGCCAATGATGGTCTGTGTAGTTGAGTATTAATACGCCAAATATTGCAGCACTATTAGCAATTAATTGAACTTGCCAGCCACCGGGCACCATGTCAAAACTATACGCAATAATAATCCCCAGGCCAGCAACCTGGGCGATAGCAAGGTCAAGAAAAATAATGCCTCGTTGTAGTACACGCTGGCCTAACGGAACATGCGTTGCGGTAACTAATAGCCCGGCAAGCAATGCGGGGCCGAGAACGCTTAGCTCAATGACGGACTCGTTCACTAAAGAGCCCCTTTGAGTTTTTCTATGGTAACGCTAAATAGATCAAATAAATCACCTACCTGTTCAGATCCACCAACGGTATAAGGAAGTGCGACAACTGGCGTGTTTGTGATTTGTGACAGGCGCTGCGCTGCGCGCGGGTTTTGATAGATGGTGTGCACAATCATTTTTGCCGGATTTGTCTTTAATGCCTGTTTTAAGGAAATCAGGTGCTGAGCTGTAGCGGGTAGCCCAGGTCTGGGTTCCAGGGCACCAGCAATTTCGATACCTAACCAGTCAAACAGATAAACCCAGTCTCGGTGATGTACAACAATGCGTAGGCCATTTAACACCTCAGCTTGTTGTTGCCATAAGGCCATCGCTTCTTGCCAACGCTGACTAAAATCATCGAAGTGCTGTTGGTAGTGTTTTGTGCCATCGGGGTCTATCGCGATCAGACGAGCTAGTAATGCTTCAGAAATAATGAGTATGCGCCTCGGGTCAAGATGTACATGCGGATTGCCTGAAATATGCACATCGCCCATAGAACGATTAATTTCTATTGGTATATCAAGTCGAGATACCATTTCTGATGCTTCAAAGTAGCCTTTTTTTCCGGGTACTATTTTGCTATTACCTGCACGCCTTAGCAGTAAGGGTAACCATCCAGCCTCCAGTTCGGCACCACTGCATATAACTAAGTCTGCATTGCGTATTTTAGCAATCAGACTTGGGCGCGCTTCTATATGATGTGGGTCTTGATAGGCTGTGGTTGCCGTGTAGCTGCTGAGGCGTTTACCGCCAATTTCATTTGCGAGTGATGCCCACTCAGGTTCACAGGCAAACACATTGATATTTGCCGTGACCTGTGTGCTGCTTAGGAGCATGAAAAAAACTGAAATAATTCGAGTGATTTTTAACATTTCTCTGCTCTCCTTAAAAACTGTGAGCGCCATGCGCGCCCAGTGTGACGATATATTGAAGAAACAAAAGGGTGTCACTATCTTCGTAGGAATCATCTTTCGCTATCTGCAAACGAATTCGACTAAATTCACTGTGAGAATAATCGAGCATGACAGTAGAGCGCTCTGGCGCATGGCCTTCGCTATCCAGGCCTGCCTCTGCCAGCAAGGCGGTATCGGAGCCATGATTGTCTGAAGTTAGTCGATCATAACGATAGCCAAAGCGCCATCGGGGGATAAATTGATAGATAGTTTGTAAATACCAGCCCGTCTGCTCTCCCTGGTAAGTTGTTAGCTCAAGAGGATCGCTACCAGCGAGTTCAACAGTCCCGTCTTCATCACGCACAAAATATTCGGTCTGTATTTTCAGGTTTGTTTCTCGATTATTGCCTTTTGGTGACCACTTCCAGACAAAATCAACACCACTCACCTTGCTCTTACCGCTGTAAGTTGGTATTTCCACTGCAACGCCAGGATCATGTGCATGGCTACCTGATTCTCTTCCTTTGATATCTGCTTGCCAGTGAGAAAATCCTAGTTGCCATGCATTACTAATGCCTACATCACCACCAAACTTGGCAAAAGCTGTGTAGGCTCCATTTCCGTCATTGGATGTATTTCCAGCTGGAAAACGTTCACCTTGAATGATTTCTGCGCCTACTTTAAAGTAGATATCGGTTGGCACCAACCAGCTGATGTGTATGCCATCATCGATTAACTGGTTACCAAATAACCCACGATAAACCAGTGGTGCATCCATAAAGTCCCAGGCATGACCATGTTGATTGTTCAGGTATCCTATATCTGAAAAGAAGCGTCCCGCTCTAAC
>Ga0209345_10005273_pt1 | contig 12072 bp, 13 predicted proteins | sample Cruoilmetagenom7_FD_187294 | JGI IMG/M metagenome (GOLD analysis project Ga0209345, IMG submission 187294) | Oil polluted marine microbial communities from Coal Oil Point, Santa Barbara, California, USA - Sample 7 (SPAdes) (version 2) | ecosystem: Environmental > Aquatic > Marine > Oil seeps ...
TGACGATTGCGATTGCAGGACTTGGAACTTTTACAGCAATAGTTGGGAATTTATTAGCAAAAGACGCTGACAAATCTCATACTGAAAATTAAAAAAATGACAGTAGAATCAAAACAATATTTGAAAAGTAATTGGATGACGTTAGCGAATCTAGTTTTACTTCTTGGGATTGTAGTAAATCTTTCGAGTTGGAAACAAAAAACAGACGATGATATACAGACTTTATTTAAACACAAAGACGATAAATTAATACACATGCCTGTACATGAGCAGCTTGATATTTTCGCTAGTCAACAGCAATTTAAAGGATTAGATAATAAGATTGATAAAATTGATAAAAAAGTAGATTTATTACTAAAAAAAGCTTTAGAAAAATAACTAAAAAATGACACCAATAATTAAAGTACATAGGTATTGGCAAGACGAGAACCAAACGTTTGGAACTTGTACGGTTTTAGGCGATACAAATCAACCATTATTCGTGAGTTTAAGTTTAGAACGTGGATGGAAAGGAAACTTAAACAACATAAGCTGTATTCCTATGGGGACTTATGAAGTAGTTTTAGAATGGTCTGATAGATTCCAAACGATGCTTTGGGAAATTAAAGGGGTTGAAAACAGGTCGGAGTGTAAGTTTCATGCAGCGAATTTTTGGCATCAATTAAACGGTTGCGTTGCGCTTGGTTTACGGGTAAAAAAAATTAACGGAGACGGGTATTATGATATTACCAATAGTAAAAATACTATGAGTGCTTTTCACGCTGCTTTAAGGGGAAAAACTAAAGCATTATTAATTATAACAACAGAACCAACAATCAAATGAAATGTGGCTAACAATCCTATCAAAACTGAAACTACAACATTTTTTAATACTTGCCTTAATTGGCTTAGTAGGATTTTCAGTTTGGGCTTGGGGAGAGATAAAATTCCAAAAAACAGAGAAGTTTAGACAGGAGCAGAACTACGAGAACCTAAGAGATAAAGATTCATTAAAAGTTGCTCTATTAAATTTCAGAACCAATGATGAACTAAAGGATTACGTAAGCACAAATAAAGATTTAAAAGAGTTATTAGAACAGCAAAAAATAAAGCTAAAAAGAGCTAACAATATAATTTATCAAAAACAACAATATATCGACAATCTAAATAGAAGTACAGATGTTTCAGATTTAATTCAAAATATACGCAACAATATATCCGCTACAACGCAATGGAGCGATTCTACAGAATGTTTAATCGTAAAAGGTAATGTAGAGTATAAAAATGATAGTCTAGCTGTAAACGTAACTGACAGGAAGTTTGATAATAAAATTGTGATTGTAGGTGGATGGGAGCGAGACCAACGAAATTTATTTACACGTTGGTTTGGGAGAAAAAAAGCAATCGTAACTGCATCTAGCAAATGTGGAGAATCAGAAACAGTAGTAATTGAAAAACAAAAAAAGTAAATGATAGCAGTAAATGAATTTATAGTGCAAATTAAAAAATCTCACAATGACGAAGTGAAGCTTAAAGGGAGCGGTTTAGTCTTAAAATTTGACGTTCAATTTAATCAAGGAGACCATGTGAACCGAATAGGAACTGTGGTTGCTTGCCCTGCTAAATATGAAACCGTAATTAAAGAGGGTTATACAGTTTTGATTGATAAAAACTTAGTAACGTTTCAAGTTCATGGTGATAGCCTTGTTAATAAAAGTAGGTATTTAATTGACGAAGAAAAGGGGTTATATAGAGTGCCACCTAATATGATTTATTTATACAAAAAAACTATTCATGCTGAATGGGTCTGTCCTGCTCCTTATTTATTTATTGAGCCAATTGAAAGCGAAAATATCAAATCGAAAGGGGGGTTAAAAATTAAAGCTTTTGATGACTATAAAGGATTTAAGGAGCAGTATGGGAAAGTAGCTTTTATAAACCCAATAGCCAAACAACTTGGGGTTGAAATAGGAGATACAGTTATTTATAAAAAAGACCGTGAATATGAATTTAAAATTGATGAGCAAATATTGTATCACATGGACAATGAAGATGTATTAGCGAAAGTAAATTAGAGATATGGCATATTTTAAAGAGACAATTCCTGATATGATTGACAAGCACAAGAAAATGATAAAAGAGTGCTTAAAAGTTATGGGAGATAAAATACAGGCAGATTTAGCAGATGATAAAATGCACAATGTAATTAAATCAAAAAGGATGGCTGCTGAAACTGTGGAATGGTCTGCTAAAGAAATTGATAGATTAGAAATTGAATTAAATGAGGACGATTCAGCAAAGGATAAGAAACCAACAAATTTTTCAGAAAGGTTAGCAAATTAATGAGAGAGCTACTAGGACATATCAAAAAAGACGTTGTACCCGCAATTGTGAAGAGCAATAAAAACAAAGCGAAAGCTTGGAAGTATGGCTATAATGAAGATTTTGACATTGTAATAGTTTCTAAAGATGGAACAATAGGACATATTTACGAAATAGAGGGTGTTAAAATTGCTATTCCTGCCATACCAAAAGATAAAACTAAAATAATAAATCATAAACTTTTAAAGTACGAACAAAAATGGAAAAGACAAGTCATGCCAAACGGTCTTTCTGATAGTACAAAAATGAAACATGAGGATTATATTTTAGAAGAATTTAGAAGAAGAGAAGAGGGGGTTTTTGTTTATATCAATGGAGTGCCTGAATTTCTTTCAGGAGCTTATTATTACTTCTTGACTTGGATGATGCTCGATAGAGATTACCCACATTTCAGATATACTCAAAAAGAGTTAATGTTATTTTGGGAAGCATGTTATGCAGATGAAAGAAGCTACGGGATTTTATATGTAAAAAACAGGCGTTTAGGGTGGAGTACCTTAGAGTATTCAGAAGCTCTAAATAGGTCAACAAGGGTTAAATATGGTCTAGTAGGTATCATTTCTAAAACAGGTAAGGATGCAAAAAGTATGTTCAGAAAAGCTGTCCGTTCTTTTAAAAAATTACCTTTCTTTTTTAAGCCACAATTTGACGGTACTACAAACCCAAAAACGGAATTAAATTTTGTTAGACCTGCTAAAAGAATTACAAGAAATTTTACTACAGATGACGAGGGTCATGATGGTTTAGATACTACAATAATGTGGTACAATACTGATTTAAATGCAATGGATGGAGAGCGAGTTTCTCCTATTATGGTAGTTGATGAAGCAGGTAAATTTCCAAAGCAAGTTCCATTCAGTCAATATTGGGATATTGCAAAAACCTGTTTAGAAGAGGGGCTTGAAATTGTGGGTAAAGCAATGGTTGGTTCTACTGTAAATGACATGGATAAAGGTGGAGCTGAGTTTAAAAAAGTTTGGGATGATTCTGATTATAATGTAAGGACAGGAAACGACCAAACAAAATCAGGACTGTATAGAATTTTTATACCTGCGGAATTTAACATGAGAGGGTTTTATGACGAGTATGGTTTCCCAATTGTAGAAACACCAAAAAAAGGGGTAAGAAATAACGAGGGGAAAGTTGTTAAAATAGGGAGTAAAGATTATTTAAATAACAGAAGAGAGGGTCTTAAACATGATAATGAAAAACTGAATGAGGAATTAAGAAAATATCCTAGTACAATTACTCATGCGTTCAGGTCTTCAATAACTGATAGCTCATTTGATATTAATAAAATATTTGAACAGTTAGATTACATAGAACAAGAAATGCCTGCTAATAAAATTGAGCGCGGTGATTTTGTTTGGGTTAATGGTATTCAAGATACTAAAGTCCGTTGGAAACCAAATATTGATGGTGCATTTTTAGTCGCTTGGCATCCACCCGAAGATATACGAAATAAAACGATTATTGAAGATGGAAAATTTTACCCGTCAAATGAGCATATTGGAGCGTTAGGAACAGACCCATATAATAGAAGTAGAACAGCAGACGGGAGAGGGTCTTTAGGTTCAATACATGGGATGACAAAATACAACATGTATGGCGCACCTAATAACTTCTTTTTCTTAGAATATATTCATAGACCTAAAAAAGTAGAATTGTATTACGAAGATGTAATAAAATGTATGGTTTATTATTCTATGCCAATACTCCCTGAGCTTTCAAATGAAGACTTCTTAAAGACTTTAAAACGTAGAGGGTATCGTAAGTTCGTTTTAAATAGACCTGATGTTAGATATAAGGATTTAAGCCCAACAGAGAAAGAATTAGGTGGTGTTCCTGCTCAGTCTGCAACATTTAGAGACGCACAATATTACGCGGTTGAAACTTACATATCAGACCACGTAGGGGTAGCTAGAGATAATATCAATAGAGAAATGGGCGAAATAGGAAAATTGTATTTCGCTAATACCTTGAATGATTGGTTACAGGTTGACCCTGATAATAGAACAAAATATGATGCGTACATCAGTTCTAGTTTAGCTCTTTTAGCTAATCAGAAAAGAATTGTTAAGAAAACCGAAGATAATAAAGTAATTGTAAATCCATTTTCAAAATTCCAAAATAAAGGGAATTACAGCCAACGTATTAAACACACAGGATAATGAGAAAAGTATTAGAATTTAGCGACTTACTTGCGAGCGATAAAGATAAAAGCAGCACGGAATTTGGGCTTAAAGTAGCAAACGCTATTTCTAGCGAATGGTTCAATGGGGGTATGATTAATCCTAGTTGTCAATACGGTCAACGTAGGGATTGGATTAAAGCAAGAAGAATGTATGCTTTAGGTAGGCAACCTTTAGGGCAATACAAAGATGTAATTGCAAGAGAAAAAAATGATTTAAGCTACTTAAATCTCGACTGGAGACCCATGAATATTTTAGGTAAATTCAATAAGATTGTTTCCGATGGGATTAATGAAGAAGCGTATGACGTAACTGTAAAAGCAATTGATAACGGCTCTATTAAATCACGTAAAGAATATGAAGAATCTTTACGTAAAAACATGTACACTAAAAAATATTACCAACAAGTTTTACAGCATAATAATATTGATTTAAGACCACAAGGATTTGTACCTGAAGATAATGAAGAGCTAGAGATTCATTTACAATTAAAACCTAAAGAGAAAATTGAAATTGCAGAGGAAGTTTTAATAGACCAAATTTTAAAATCTAATGACTTTGAAATAATTAAGCCTTATATAAATGCTGATTTGGTTAATATTGGGATAGGTGGAGCAAAAATTTATACAGATAAAGTTGAGGGTATAAAAGTGCGTTGGGTTGACCCTGAATATTTAGTACATTCAAACGTAAATACACCTTATTTTAAAGAAGCTTATTATTTTGGAGAGTTAAGAAAAAAAACACTTGCTGAATTAAAAAGAGAGGGGCAATTATCTAATAAAGAATTAAATAAAATTGCAAGCCAATACGCAGATGTGAATAATGGGTTTATGCAAGATTATAGCGGCGACTTCATAAGTGATAGCGTACTCGATTATCAAGTTGATGTTTTAGAATTTACATTTAAAACAACAAAGGATATTGTCTATAAGAAATCTGTAAAAAACAAAGGCACAAAATACAGTAAGAAAAATAATAAATACAACCCACCAAAAAGAAATGATTACGGAAGAGTTGATAAGACTGTAAATATTTGGTATGAGGGATGTTATGTTGTAGGTACAGATTTCTTATATAATTATCAGGAATCGGAAAACGTTGCTGTTGATAATTTAAATAAAGTTTTACCTAATTATATCATGTATGCACCTGAAATGTATAAAGGTGTTTTAACTTCTTTTTCTTCAACAATAGAACCTATTGCTGATAAGATGTTATATACAGATTTAAAGCTCCAACATTTAATTGCTGAGATTAAACCAAACGGGGCTGAAATAAATATGGATAAGCTCTATGAATTAGCCGCAGATACTAAAGCGAATCAAAGTGAAATACTTTCATTATTTGCAGTTAAAGGGGTTGTGCTTTCTAAAACAATTACAGATGAGGGCGGACAAGAGTACTCGCAAAAAGCCGTACAACCAATTGTAAACGGAGTTCCTAATAATATCATGGATTTAGTAAGAATTTGGGAGCATTATTATAATGTTATTAGAGAGATTACAGGAGTAAACCCATTCCGTGACGGAACACAAAAAGGAGATACTTTGGTAGGGGTTCAAAAACTAGGATTATTACAGTCAAATATTGCGACAAAATTTATAGTAAGAGGTTCAGTTTTTATAACAAAAAAATCTGCTGAATGTATCACTTCAAGAGTAGGAACAATTTTTAAATATAGCCCTGAAATTAAAAAGATTTATGAAGACGCAATAGGACAGCAAAATGTTAACGTTTTAGAGAGTTTAAAAGACAGACATATACACTCATTTGGAATCATAATTGAAATGCGTCCAACGGATGAAGAAATTATTGATTTAAATAATAATATTTCATTAGCAATTCAACAAGGAAATATCAACGTAGAGGATAAAATACAAATCCTGAATTACGGTAATATTAAAAAAGCTAATAACTACTTACGTTACCGTAGCAAAAAGCGAAGAGAGCAATTGCAAGAGGATGCTAAATTACAAGCAGAACAGACAGCGCAATCAAATGCTCAGGCTACACAAGTTGCAGCAGAAGAAGCTCGTAAAACAAAAGTTTTTGAAATGGAGTTAGAGATACAAAAAGAAGCTCAATTATCTCAAATAAGGATTCAGGAGAAAATGGCAACCTCAGAAATCGAAGCTTATAAAGATACTCAAAAATATAATCATGAACAATCTATTGCTCAAATAAAAAATATAGGAGACGAGGGATTGACTAGATATAAAGAGGACGAAAAAACGAAACGTCAAGACAGAAATAATTCGCAACATTCAAAAATGATTTCACAACGGAAAGAAGACGGCGCGCCAATTGATTTTGAAAACGAATTTAAGTTAAACGATATAATGAATAATTTACAATAATGGCAACACCTAATTTTAATCTTAACTATACGGTAATTAGCACTTGTGATTCTGACAATTGGGATGGCGGTATTGGGGCTGTTGAACCTGATATTAAAAAACAAGGAACTAACTCTCTTGCTGTTGCAGTAAGGGATGACGGTTCAGGTGGTATATCAGGGACTTGGGATATGAGTGCAACAGATACTCATTTAAGATTATGGGTGCAATATACATTTCCTGCTACATTAGATTTAAAAGCTAATGGTGGTATTCAGCTTTGGGTAAGTGACGGAACTAATACTAATTATTATTATGTAGGTGGTTCAGATACTCATAATGGCTCATGGGAGCTAATGCAATGCGATTTAGCTTCTCCTGATGTAGATGGTAGTGCAACATTATCTGCTATAACTTCCGCAGGTTGGGAAATTGTAAATGCAACAGCAGCTCGTAACGTTGTGAATATGTTTTGGGATTACTTTGTATTTGGAACAGGTTATGAAATTTATGGGGGTACAAGTGGAGATAAAATTACTTGGGCGGATTTAGCAACAGCCGACAGAACTAATGGATATGGAATGGTTCAAGAGGTTAATGGAGTTTATTTTATTAATGGAGAATTAAAACTTGGAGATTCTATTAGTACCAATGATTGTTATTTTGATGGAGATAGCGAATTAGCTGTTTTTTATTCCGCGAATGAATCTACAACTTTATATAAAATAGAGGGTACAGGAAATAGTACAGGTACAACAGATATTTCAATACAGGGAACTGTAATAAAGTCTGCTGCAAATAGATTTGTTTTCGATATGAACGGAGCAAATCTAACAACATTTATTTTTGATGCAAGTAAGTTAGATAATGCAGGTTTATGTTATTTTAAAGCATCACAAACAATTACAAATTCAGTATTTACAAATTGTTTACAGATAGACCCTAGTACATCTACTTTTCAAAAAAATACAATTTCAAATTATATAGGAACAGAGGGTGGTGCTTTATTATGGGCTGATAGCTCAAACACTAAAGACCTTATAATTTTAAATTGTGATAACGGTATAGAATTTACAACAACTTCAACACCAAAAACTTTCGATAATATAATTTTTGACGATGAAGTAGGAAATTTTGATGTTAACGACACTTCAGGAAGTGCGGTAACAGTCAACTTAACAAACGGTTCTAATGCAAACTCGTATAACACAGGTGGTAGTGTAGTAACTTTTGCAAGTTCAGTTTTATTATCAATGACAGTCACAGATGAAAGCGGTACTGAAATTTCAGGTGCATTAGCTTATATAGATGACAACAATTCAACACCTTTCATAATGAACACTACAACCGATGCTTTAGGTGTCGCAAGTGCAACATGGACGGGTGGAGCAGTAACAGGAGCAACGTGGAGAATCAGAAAATATGGCTTTAAGCCTTACAAAGCAACGTCTAATATTAGCACGATAAACAAGGATATTCCTGTGACGCTGATAGCAGACCCGCAACAAACCTAATTATTAATTAAAAATGTAAAAAAATGGCATTTAATTCAGCAGATTGGACGATTGATTACACGTTAAAAACTGTAACCAATAACGATTCAGGAACAGGAACAAATTTACCGTCAGTTTTAGGTAATTATACCAAAGTCGGAACGGTATTAGAGTACTTCCAATGGTTAGCATTGGAGTTCGCAAATTCAAGTCAAATGGACGATGACTACGCTTTCTTATCAGATACACCAACAGTATATCGTTGGGTAAATGGATGGGCTTTCGGTCACGCAGACGACTTTAAATATTTACAAGGTGGTTCTATTACATCATCAGATGGTTTAGATTTTTGGTCTAACCTTTACACACTTGGTACACAAGCAGCAGGAACAGTAATTTATATGGTTCAAAACGATGCGGAAGTACCTGCATGGTGGATTGATGGGAATATAGATATTCTTGTAAAAGTAAAAACAGCAGGAACTTGGATTCAGTCGGTAGATACGACAGGAACTTTAACAGATGGTGGTGTTTGGCTGTACGCTAGAGAGTTTGGAGACGAATATGACCATACGTTTGTGGATATTTCAGGGGGGACAACTCCTGCGGGTATCAATACAACCTCAGATTCAGCGAACCAAACATCAAATGTTACGGTAGCAGGTTACAATGATATATCAATAACATTCGGTATTGTTTCGAGAGATTTAAACAATGGTAATGGAGCAGTTAATTACGATTGTGAGATTGATTGTGCAGGACGACCAATGACGGAAGTTTATGAGTACTTGAAATATGTTACATCTTATGATTATGATTTAACATTAAATGGAGACGATGGGCAAGAGTATAGAAGTGCTATCGAGGGAACTTATTCAGAGGTTAAAAAAGCACCTTTTGGAACTATTGCAGGGGGAACATTATACGGAGCTAGAGGTATTTGGTTTACAAATTATTCAGCAGCCGATTTTGTTTTAATTGATGCAGCAGGAGCAACACAATCTCCACCAAATTATCAAAAAGTAACTGTATCTCACGCAGATTTAGCAGGTCAAATTTCTACGGATGGTTCTGTTACAGTATTTGTAGCAGAAATTTCAGGCGGTAATATTATAAAAGACCAATATGTTATTGCTTCAGTTACAACAACAACTATTGATGCAACGTTGACAATCGACATTAATAAAACTCCACAATCAGGAGTAATAAGAATTGGAGACACGAGATATGACTACACAGGATATTCAGGGGTTCAATTTACAGGAGTTACACCTGACCCAACAGGAGAAACAGGAGATTTTTATGTTCCGTTGTTAGATTTAGAAGCTACTGATATTGTAGCTGTAACATCTAAACAATCTGATAATATTATCTATTCAGCACCTATTGATGTTAGAACTTCGGTAAGACGTTACGGGACTAAACCTTATACTGCTGATACTACTTTCGGCTTAACAGGATTAAGCTTTAGCCCAATTTTAACTGATGACCCACAAGCTGTATAATTATGAGTTACGATGAGTTAAGTGAGATTATTAATAAAAGAGGTGATAAAATTAGCGGGTTACTACCCGCTAATTGGATTCACTTAGAGGGAAATTTCAGCCCAACAGAATTACGGCAAATCGCAAAAGTGATTTCAGATAATTTTAAAATGATTCAAAATGGCAATACGAAATGATATTATAATTGATTGGAATGTTAGTCCTCGTATTATAACTGTTCAAGCTCCGAGTACAGAGTTGACGATGCAGGATTTATACGATACAGCACGTTTTGCGGAAGTGATTCAGATAGACGAACCTTATATTATAGATGGCGCAGGTAAAGAGCCTTTAGGTGGTGGTGTGTTAGTTGGGTTAACATTAACATTAAATAACGCATTAATAGCTTTTGAACCTAGAGCGGGGGCAGAATATATTTTATGTCAAGTATCAGGTGGGAATTTAGTTGCAAATGACGTAAACGGAGACCCTGTAAGCACACCTATTTCACCAACAGCTTTTACGCAAATAGTACAATCAAATTCAAGTTCAGCAACCTTACAGGAGTTGTCAGCGATTCAATTTGCGTCATATAACGGTGGTGTAACTATTGATGTTGTAGAGGGTGTAGTAGGTACGGAATATCCAATAGGCACAGAAAGAATGAAGTCTAATAATGTAGAAGATGCTATTTTAATTGCAGAAGAAAAAGGATTTAACAAATTCTATATTCATTCAGATTTAACAATAACGGATAATGTTATCTTAGATGATTTTATTTTAGAGGGTCAAAATCATGTGAATACAAATATAATTATGTACGATTCTGCGTCATTGGTAAATGTAACTATAAGGAATATACACTTAACAGGGATTTTAGATGGGGGAACAGAAATTACCGATTCTGTAATACATGACTTAGTTTATTTTAACGGACATATTCATTCTTGCGGGTTAGAGGGTGTTATATATATTGATGGTGGATTGGATGCTATATTTGTAGATTGCAATCAAGTAAATCCACTTTCCCCACCTCATATTGATATGGGCGGTAGTGGGCAAAATATAGCCTTTAATGGATATTCAGGTCTTTTAAATATACATAACTTAAATGACCCTAGTAGTTATGCAGGTGTAGGTTTAGAATTTGGAGCTTTAATTTTACATTCAGATTCGGTTCTTCAAGGTACAATTCAAGTTAGTGGAATAGGTACTTTAATGGATGAAAACGGAGTGTCAATACCATCGGGATTATGGAATAATAATGTAAATATCATAAACGGTTTAATAGATGCTGCGACAATAAATTCTATTAAAGATATTTTAGAGGGCGATGTGATTCCTGAAGCTAGTAGGTTTAAGATTTTACATAAAAATTCAAAAGCAATTTTAGTCGATAAAACAGCAACAGAAATAGGTGGATTAACTCAATTAACAGAGTAATGTGGAATTGTAATTGGTACAATACAGGAACAGGAACAGGCGATGTGATTTATAATTATATCGAAGCTAAAGACGTTGATTTAAGCGTTGCAAACGCAGGTGTTTTTAATTTAGAAGTAGAGGAACTAGAAAGTTTTGATATTTCTATTGAGGAAAACTTAGTATCAGTACAAATAGAGTTAGAGCCAAATAACGAAATTAAAATAGAGCAAGAAATAGAACCAACAATTAAAATTGAAGACTAATGAACACAGGTGTATATAATTTATTTTACGAAACATTAGACCCCTTAATATTCCCATTAACGGGTTTATTAGACGCTTTCGGTAAAACTACAACAGATATTGAGGAAATTTATTTTGGGCTTAAAATAGACCGCGAGGATGAGGATGATAGCCTAGCTTCATTGTATTATACAGTAGGAAACGGGGTTCAGATAGACGAGCCTAATATGAAGATGATAATTAACGTACAAGACTTCATTTGGGCGAGTTTAGAAAAAGGCGCAACTTATGAAGCTTGCTTTGGAATTAAATTCATTGGAGAAGCTAAAATGAGAGAAGAGCGCATAACTTTAACTAAAGATAAAAAACCAATAAAGCAAATTTATATAGCAAAGGATTCGGTTAGAGCATAAAAAAATTTTATGTTTTATTTGACTTTTATAGTTATTCTCTATTATATTTGTATAATCTTAATAGTATCTTACTATTATCTTATACAAAAACAATGGCAGAACAAGATTTTAAACTTGGTGGTA
>Ga0209345_10005274_pt1 | contig 12070 bp, 5 predicted proteins | sample Cruoilmetagenom7_FD_187294 | JGI IMG/M metagenome (GOLD analysis project Ga0209345, IMG submission 187294) | Oil polluted marine microbial communities from Coal Oil Point, Santa Barbara, California, USA - Sample 7 (SPAdes) (version 2) | ecosystem: Environmental > Aquatic > Marine > Oil seeps ...
CATCAATAATGGTGAAGGTGTATTTGAAAGAGCGGAGGCTGCCATCCCGGATTTCAGGTATAATACTTCAGTGGTGGCTCCCTGTGATTTCGATCAGGATGGTGATATGGACCTGTTTGTAGGCAGTTTAAGTGTTTCACGTATATATGGCATCGATCCCAAACACTATCTGCTCGAGAATGATGGAGAGGGTATGTTCAAAGATATTACTGAAGCCAGGGCATACAGATTCCGAGACATGGGGATGGTTACTGATGCGGTATGGCAGGATATGGACAGGGATGGATTGAAAGAGCTTGTGGTTGTTGGACAATGGATGGCTCCTGTGATCTATCAAAACTCTGGACGCAGGTTAAGTCCGGTCGAAACTTCCCTCGATGGACTCTCGGGATGGTGGAATGCCATTGCAGTCACCGATCTGGACAGGGACGGAGATATGGATATGGTGCTTGGCAACAGGGGTGATAACTCCTTTCTGAAAGTCAGCAGTACAAAACCTGTAAAATTGTTTGTCAATGACTTCGACAACAATGGTGCCATCGAGCAGATCTGTACGAGAACCATTGAAGGTACAGACAAACCCATTCATATGAAAAGAGAGCTTTCAGCACAGCTTCCCGGCATCCTGAAGAAGAATCTTTCATTTTCAGTATATGCAGAAAAATCCATCTATGATCTGTTCCCTGAAAATTTGATTACCAATTCCATACAAAAGAAGGTTACCACCTCTGAAAGCCTTGTGGCCTATAACGAAGGTGAAAACCAGTTCAGAACCGTTGCCCTTCCACAGGAAATCCAGTTTACCAGTGTAAATGTGATTGCGGCTACTCATCTGAATAAGGATCAATACCCCGATATCATCCTGGGCGAAAATAACCATAGTTTTAAACCACAGTTTGGCAGGCTTGATGCGGGTTTCGCCCATGTACTTTACGGAAGTGAGCATGGATTATTAAATCCTGAACGCATTGGGGCCTCGAGCCGGGGAGTAGTGAACAGCATTAAATTGCTAATCCTGGATGATGCGCAACACTTAATACTGGGAATCAACAATGAGAAGTCAAAAATATATAAAGTCAACCGGTAGGACCTCCTGCTTTCTGATCCTGATACTCCTTGCCATTGCATGCGGCCAAAAGGACAACAAGCAATTCAATATGATCTTTTCGTCAGTATCAGGCATTGATTTCGTGAATGAAGTTGTCGAAAGTGAAGATGTAAACATCCTCGATTATCTGTATTTCTACAACGGTGGTGGTGTTTCCGTGGGTGATCTCAATAATGATGACCTGCCAGATCTGTATTTCATTGCCAACCAGCAGAACAATGCCCTCTATCTGAACCAGGGTAACCTGAAATTTAAAGACATTACAGAAGAAGCAGGAGTTGCAGGTTTTTCCGATTGGAATACCGGTTCAGTAATGGCCGACGTGAATAATGACGGACTTCTGGATATCTATGTACTGGCAGTTGTAGGAATATGTGGTTTTGATGGCAGAAATGAACTCTACATCAACCAGGGAGATGGGACATTCAAAGAAGAGGCAGGCAGGTATGGGCTCGATTTTGACAGCTATTCTGGATCTGCTGCGTTTTTCGATTACGATAAAGATGGAGACCTGGACATGTACCTTTTAAACCAGGCCGTTCACACCTCCGGCTCATATGGACCTGCCACGCTGCGTTACCAGCGGAATTACGAATCAGGGGACAGGTTGATGGAGAACCAGGGTGGCCGCTTTATCGATGTAAGTGAAAAAGCAGGTATGCTGGGTGGGCCCATTGGGTACGGATTGGGATTGGGTATCGCCGATTTTAACAATGACGGATGGGACGATATTTACGTCGGTAATGATTTTCACGAAAATGATTACTACTACATCAACAATGGTGACGGTACCTTTTCGGAACAGCTTAAAGAGCATTTTGGTATGGTCAGCCGCTTTTCTATAGCAAACGACATTGCGGACATTAATGGAGATGGTTTTGTGGATATCGTAACGCTCGATATTTTGCCCGAAGAGGAAAAAACATTGAAAGTTTCAAAAGGCGACGAATCAATTGAATTCCAGAACCGGCTTGCTAAACTGGGCTATCATCCCCAGTATATGCGTAATATGCTTCAGATCAACAATGGCGGGGATTTCTTCTCGGAAACGGCTTTTATCAGCAGGGTTGCAGCCACAGACTGGAGCTGGTCGCCGCTTTTGGCTGACCTGGACCAGGACGGGATCATGGATCTCTTCATCTCAACAGGTATTCACCGAAGGCCCAATGATCTTGATTATATCAAGTTTATCTCCAATGAACAGATCCAAAATAAACTGAGCAAAACAAATCTGGCAGACAAAGAAGTATTGAACGCATTGCCGGGGGGGGCCGTTCACAATTATGTATTCCGGGGAGAAGGGGATCGTTTTAGTAATATGTCCGGACTATGGATGCCCTCCGACACATTGAAATCACAGGGTGCTGCGTATTCCGATCTTGATAATGATGGTGATCTTGATCTGGTTGTAAATAATTATGGTCATCCTCCTGTTATATACCAGAATAAGAACAGCAGCGGCCACAAGCATTTAAAAATTAAGTTTAGTTATCAGGAAAGGAACAGATTTGGTGTCGGAACCAGAGTATTGCTTTATTCTCAAGGTAAATTACAAACCCGCCAGCTACACTGCACCCGTGGTTTTCAATCTTCAGTTGACCCCGTTCTTCATTTTGGATTGGGCAATCTGGATATTGTGGATTCGATGATTATCATCTGGCCTGACAACAGGCACCAGAAACTTGAACAGGTAGTTACGAACCAAACATTGAATATTAGCCCTTCAGAGAACTTGCAGCTATTCAACTGGACCCGTTTAAAACCGGTCCGGGAAAAATGGTTTGAACCACCTGATACTGCAAAAATCATTGTAGCAGCCCACCAGGAAAACAGCTACGAAGATTTTCTCAGGGAAAAACTTATTCCTTACAAAATATCAGCTGAAGGTCCGGCATTGGCGGTTGGCGATGTAAATGGTGATGGATTGCAGGATGTCTACCTGGGCGGATCAAAACACAATACAGCAAAACTTTTCCTCCAGATCAATGATGGCTTCGCTTCTTTGGAAACACCTGATTTCACAGCCGACAGGATGATGGAAGATGTGGATGCACAGTTTGAGGACCTTGACAGGGATGGCGACCTTGACCTTTTTGTAGTATCAGCCGGAGGTGAATTCTTTAATAACAGGCCTGAGCTGAAAGACCGCATTTATTTAAACGACGGGAATGGCAACTTCACAAAAAACGAACAGGCCGTTCCTGCCTATTTTGAAAACGGTTCCGTTGCACGGATGGCTGACTATGACAATGATGGTGATATGGATATTTTCGTTGCCGGACGGGCGGTCTCCTACGGCTTTGGAGAAATTCCAAATTCCTTTCTTTTAGAGAATGACGGGCAGGGATTTTTCTCATTAAGTGATCAGCCGGCATTAAAGAATGTTGGTATGGTGACCGATGCAGTTTGGCACGACTTCAACGGGGATCAAAGCACCGACCTGATCCTTGTGGGTGAATGGATGTCTCCACAGTTCTTTTGTAACGAAAATGGAACCTTTACCAAGGTCACTCAAAAATACCTTCCGGAAAGTATTGAAGGATTATGGAGAACCGTCCAGCCTGCTGATATGAATATGGATGGGAATATGGATTATTTGCTGGGCAACTGGGGCTTAAACAGTAAATTTTATTGTTCTCACAAGTTTCCCCTAAAAATGTATGTGGATGATTTCGACGGGGGTGGTCAGGTAGAAACGCTCGTTGCTATGGAAAAAAATGGGAAATACTACCCGATCAATTCCAAAGATGAAATTGATAGGCAGCTGGAAGGTATGATCAAAAAACGATTCCAGCATTATCGTGATTTTGCTGGATTAACCATGGAAGAGGTTTTTGGAAAGGAAGCGTTGGAAAACGCATCGGTACTGGAAGTAAACACACTGGCTTCAGGATACCTGAGAAATGACGGGGAAACTTATAGTTTTGTTCCACTTGAAGATGAATTTCAAATCTCCCCCATCAATCGGTTTTTAATAGATGATTTTAATTCAGACGGTATGGAAGATATACTTGTCGCTGCCAATTTTCTTGGTGTGTCTCCTTACCATGGACGGTTTGTGTCAAACACAGGAACCATACTTTCAGGTGAAGGTAAAATACTAAGTGGATTGGAAACCGGAATAGATTTCAGTCAGAAAGAAATCAGGCAAATAAGCAGGATAACAGTAGGTCCTGACAACTATTTACTGGCTGCACCAAATAATGATTCTTTGTTATGGTATAAAATCAAATCCAATTGAATGAAAAAGTTACTTGTCTATATTACCTTATTCATTCCTTTCATCCTGGTGGGATGCATGGTGTTCCTTCTGATCAGACCCTGTGATTACCAGGTTCGATTTTCAGTTAAAACCACACCTGACATTGCCTATTTTCACATTCTTAACTGGCATACCTGGAATCGAAAACAGGTCCCCTCAAAAATCGAAATCACAGGTAAAACACCGGTAAAGAGTGTTACACATAAACTATTGTTAAATGATACAACCCTGCTTTTCAACTGGGAATTCAAAATGCTAAATGATTCAGTAACCAGGGTCAGGGCCCGTGTCTCCGATCCTGACCGTAAGCTTTATAACCGCTTCACCGTGCCTTTCAAAAACACTCTATTTAAAAACAGCGTCAGGGGCAACCTGATTGACATTAAAACAAGGCTGGAGATCATGTTGAGAAAGTATAATTTTGAGTTTACAGGTTACACGCAATTTGAAGAACGAAGGTGTGTTTTCATTGGGCAGAAAAACACCACAAGAGGTAAAGCAAGGACCATGATATCGACTGTTGCAGCGTTGAATCAATTTGTCAGGCAAAATAATCTTGTTTTAAACGGTCATCCATTTGTTGTTGTACATGATTGGAATGAATTGGAAGATTCTATCAGCTTTGATTTTTGCTTTCCAATCATCCGGACTGATTTAGTTCCCGAACACCCTGAAATTAAGTTTAAAACAGTGGAAGGGATGGATGCAGTAAAAACCGATTTCTACGGGAACTACAGTATTTCGGATATTACCTGGCACAATTTGAATGAAGAAGCCCGCAAGCTGGGATACCGGGGTAAGCGTAAACTGATTGAAGTGTATCATAACGATCCACACTCAGGTGGCAATGAGCTGGAGTGGAAAGCTGAGATTTACCTGGAAATCGAACCTTTATCAAAAAATAATTATTAGTTTCCCCATGAAGAAATCTGCGCCTATTTTGCTTGTCCTTCTCCTGTTTTTTTCCTGTAAACCAGTTGAAAGAGAAAAAGATGCGTTGTTTTCCCTGCTACCCCCTTCAAGCACCCAGGTTGATTTCATTAACGAGCTGACAGAGTCCGAGGAGTTTAATATCATTGAATATCTGTACTTCAACAATGGCGGAGGAGTAGCAGCCGGGGATATAAACAATGATGGTCTGCCAGATCTATATTTCACTTCTAACCAGGAATCCAATAAGCTATATATCAGTAGAGGAAATCTTAGGTTTGAAGATATCACAGAGAAGGCCGGGGTGGCAGGAGAGGGTGATTGGAGTACCGGGGTAACAATGGCAGATGTCAATGGGGATGGTTTTCTGGATATCTATGTCTGCCAGGTCGGGAATTATAAGAATCTCCAGGGAAAAAACCAGCTTTTTATAAACCAGGGTGACCTTACATTTAAAGAGGAGGCTCATGAATACGGGCTGGATTTTCAGGGCTTTTCTACCCAGGCAGCCTTTTTTGATTACGATCTGGACGGAGATCTGGACATGTACCTGTTGAACCACTCGGTGCACTCTTCCAGAAGCTATGGCGGCTCTGAATTACGCTTTGATCAGGATGAACGTGCAGGTGACCGGTTGTACAGGAACGATGAGGCAGAAGGAGGGCGTTTTTTTCAAGATATTACTCAGCTATCAGGTATATACAACAGTCAGATTGGTTATGGTTTAGGGATTAATATCTGTGACATCAACAACGATGGTTTTCCTGATATCTATGTATCAAATGATTTCCACGAAAATGACTATTTATATATCAATAAGGGCACAGGAATTTTTCAAGAGCAATTGACCGAACTGATGGCACATACGAGCAGATCTTCTATGGGTAATGATGTTGGCGATATTAACAACGATGGCCTCCTGGATGTGCTGGTTATGGATATGTTGCCGGATGAACAACAGATCCAGAAACAATCGGGAGGCGAAGATGACTATGAACTCTCTGAAATAAAGCTTGATTTCGGCTACCATTACCAGTTTGTGCGTAATACCCTCCAGCTAAATCTGGGCGGGGATATGTTCAGTGAAATAGGGCGCTTGGCAGGGATCTACGCCACCGACTGGAGTTGGTCGCCCCTGATATGCGATCTGGACAATGACGGATGGAAAGATCTTTTTATTACCAATGGTATATACCGCAGAGCCAATGACCTGGATTATGTCAATTATTTATCAGGCGGGAACAGAGATTTTCCGATGAGAGATAACAGTGGTGTCACGGATAAGGGCTTGTACGATAAAATGCCCCTCTATCCAAATATCAACTACATATACAAAAACAACGGCGATCTCACATTTTCCAATATGGCTATGAAATGGGGTCTTAACACCCGTTCATATTCCAATGGATCGGCTTATGCTGATCTCGATAATGATGGTGATCTTGATCTGATTATCAACAACATCAATGGACCGGCATTTATCTACAGGAATAATTCCGAAATGCAGATGAATAACCACTATCTGTCTGTTGAATTAATAGGAAAAGGCCTCAACACACGAGCAGTGGGAGCCCGGGTAACTGTTTACAGTGAAGGACAAGAACTGGTTGCAGAGCATTATGCTACCAGGGGATTTCTGTCGGCCTCCCTCCACAAATTACACTTTGGGCTGGGATCAGCAACTGAGATTGATTCTCTGGTTGTACGGTGGCCGGACAGGTCTGAAAAGCGTATCAATAGCTTGCAGGCTGACCAGGTTGTAACCCTGGAAATGGAGAGGGCTCCGGAGCCTTTGATGGGAATTGAGAAGCAAAATATGCGCCCAAAATTGTTTTCCCCGGTCCGGATCCCAGGACTTGCTTACATGCAAAACGAAAATGCTTATGTGGACCTGAACCGTGAGCGCCTGATTCCTCACAATCTCTCTGCCGAGGGACCGGCCCAGGCTGTTGGTGATGTAAATGGTGACGGCTTGGATGATTTGTTTGTGGGTGGGGCAACCGGTCAGGCAGCTATGCTGTTAATACAACTGAATGACGGAGGTTTCGAGCCACTGCATGTGCCTCTGTTTACCATGGAGCGCCTTACCGAGGATGTAGATGCCGCCCTGTTTGATGCGAATGGGGATGGCGATCTAGATCTCTATATCGTACGGGGTGGCAATGAAGTTCCAGCGAATAATGCCTTGCTGACTGACAGGCTGCTCCTGAATGACGGAAAAGGAGGATTCAGTGTGTCCGGAAAAGGATCACTTCCCCATATGGCTCAAAATGGATCGTGTGTGCGGTCGGCCGATTTTGATGGTGATGGCGATCTGGATCTGTTTGTTGGTTCGAGATCCGTACCGGGAGCCTATGGAATATCACCCGATCACTTTCTACTTGAAAACAATGGAAAAGGAATATTTAAGGAAAGTTCGGATTATCGGTTTAAAGGGCTAAAGGATGCGGGCATGGTAACTGATGCGCGCTGGATGGATTATGACCTGGACGGTGATCCGGACCTGGTGCTGGTAGGTGAATGGATGAAAGTATGTGTATTCGGCAATGAGGGTGGATTTTTTAACGACATTACCCGCCAGGTTGGCCTAGAGGAAACATCAGGATGGTGGAATTGCATTCGGGTTGATGATATTGACAGGGATGGAGATTTGGACCTGGTGGGTGGGAATTTAGGACTGAACACAATGCTGAAGGCTTCTAAGCAGGAACCGGTTGAAATGTACGTAAGTGATTTTGATAACAATGGTACCATTGAGCAGGTGATCTGTGCATATCAGGGTGGTAAGAGTTACCCCGTTGCTTCCCTGGATCAGATGGCCAGTCAGATCACCGGACTGAAAAAGAAGTTTCCAAATTATTCGGATTTTGGAGGAAAGACTGCACAGGATATCTTTGGAAAGGAAAAACTGGACCAATCCATCCAAAAAAGTGCCGTACTATTTGAAAGTTGCATTTTCCTGAACAATGGAGACGGGAAATTTGAAATACAAAAACTTCCTGCCCCTGCACAGTTTTCCCCGGTTCGTGATATCCTTATTCATGATTTTAACGCTGACGGGATTAGCGACCTTGTCCTGGCCGGAAACAACTATTCGGTCAGACCATCCTATGGCCGTTATGATGCCAGCTATGGCTGGTGTTTTCTTAGTGAAGCAGGTTCAGGATATAAAGCATTAATGCCCGTGGAAAGTGGGCTCAGGATAAACGGAGATGCAAGAAGGATACAACCCATAGAGGTATCCGGAAAACAATACCTGGTAGCCCTGGTCAATGAAGGACCCCTGCAAGTATTCCAATTTTGAAGTAGATGCGATTCGCAACCACAGTTTACTTATTCAAAGTAAATTTATTGTTAGCACTTCTTCCGGAACAGCTAGCACTCTGTTAACAAGCCAACTACATGTTTTTGAGAGCTCAAATCAAGGTTTGGTAACTGAACTTGCAGTATGTGGTGGCAAATCCGTCAGGGCCAAAGATTGTGGGTTGGTGATATCACTACATTCGCATTGAAAAAGGATTAGGTTATCTCTCACTCATAACCGACGCCTATTCGAAGAAAATTGTTGGATGGTGCCTTTAGCCTGATCTCACAAGTCAAGGGGCATTAACCCAAGTTGGGTTAAAGAGATCACCGGTGAAGTATCTGTGGATTTTATACACCAGGAGAATGAGTACGATGATTTTCGCAGGGAGAAACTGATTTACCAGATGCTCTCCACCGAAGGGCCCCGGGTCTCCACGGGGGATGTAAATGGGGATGGACTGGAAGATCTGTTCATCGGCGGTGCCAGAGGCCAGTCGGGCAGCCTCTTAATCCAGCAGCGAAACGGTTCATTTGTCTCTTCCAATAAGAAACTGTTTGAGGAAGCCAAAGAATCTGAAGACACCGATTGTGCCCTTTTTGATGCAGATGGCGATGGTGACCTGGATCTCTATGTGGCCAGTGGGGGAAACGAGCTTCCCAGCAGTTCATCCGCTCTGGCCGATCACCTCTACCTGAACAATGGCCGTGGAATTTTTTCAAGATCAGTGCAAATCCTTCCCACAGGGCGCTACGAAAGTACCGCCTGTGTACGTGCTGCAGATTTTGATAAGGATGGTATGATGGAGCTCTTTGTGGGAATACGTTTGCGTCCCTTTCTCTATGGGGTACCGGTTAACGACTACCTGCTGGAGAATGACGGAAGGGGACACTTTACTAATGTGACTGCTCAAATTGCACCTGAATTGAAAGAGGTGGGCATGTTGCGCGATATGCAGTGGGCAGATGTGGATGGGGACGAAGACCTGGATATGATCCTGGCCGGTGACTGGATGCCCCTGAAGATATTTATTAATGAGGATGGATCCTTTTCTGAAAAGCAGAAGGCCTTTGGATCGGAACTTACCTCCGGCTGGTGGAACTGTTTGGCCACCGGAGATTTTGACGGGGATGGGGACATGGATTTTGTTGCCGGCAACCACGGCCTTAACTCACGTTTTAAAGCGAGTCCGGAGAAGCCCGTATCCATGTATGTGAATGACTTTGATATGAATGGAAAGGCTGAACAAATCATCTGTGTATATGAAGGAGACAGCTCCTACCCCATGGCGCTAAAACATGATCTGATCCGACAGATCCCCTTTTTGCTGAAGAAATATCCCAAATACGAGCTGTATAAGGAGCAGACCATTCAGGATCTTTTTACTCCTGAACAGCTTAGTTCTGCCATTCAACTGGATGCAGTTGAGCTGCAGACCTCCCTTTTTATGAATGATGGAACGGGGAGCTTCATCAGCTTACTCCTTCCCCTGGAGACTCAGTTCTCAACAGTGATGTCAGCCAAGGCAGGTGATTTTAACAGTGACGGAAACACCGACCTGCTGCTGGGTGGCAACCTCTATCATGTTAAACCGGAAGTGGGCCGTTACGACGCCAGTTATGGTCATTTTCTGGCAGGAGACGGAGAGGGTGGATTTGAATCCATTCCTCCATCCCTATCCGGATTAAGACTGGAGGGAGAGGTCAGGGACATTAAAAGCATCCAAACACGCTCCGGAAAGGTACTGGTAGTGGCCCGAAATAATGATCAGCTTCAACTTTTCAGCGTTCAAGAACCGTAAAATGAGAAACACATTATTTATAAGCCTATTATTATCAGTGGTACTTTCATGTCAACGTAAGCAGGATGGCACCCTCTTTACTTCTATGCCAGCTTCTTCAACCGGGATCAATTTTGAAAACCGCTTAAACGAAACGGAAGCATTCAATATCATCGAATACCTCTATTTTAACAATGGGGCAGGTGTAGCAGCCGGGGATATTAACAAGGACGGACTGGTCGACCTCTATTTCTCGGCCAACCAGCACGGAAATAGCCTCTATCTGAATAAAGGGGATCTGTAGTTCGAAGATATTACAGAAGAAGCAGGTGTTACAGGAACAGGCGATTGGAGTACCGGAGTCACCATGGCCGATGTGAACGGGGACGGGTTTTTGGATATACATGTCTGCAATGTGGGGGACTACAAAGGGCTAAGCGGACACAATCAGCTCTTTATCAACCAGGGTGATCTCACTTTCAAAGAAGAATCGGCTGCATACGGACTCGATTTTACCGGTTTTTCCACCCAGGCAGCCTTTTTCGATTATGACCTGGATGGAGACCTGGATATGTATCTGTTGAACCACTCGGTACACACCTCCCGCAGTTACGGCATGTCGGAACTTCGACAGGAGGAAGATCTACGGGCCGGTGACCGCCTATACCGAAATGATTCCTTTGAAAATGGCAGAAGGTTCAAGGTGGTCACCGCAGAAACCGGCATCTTCAGAAGTCATATTGGTTATGGCCTGGGCGTCAATACGAGCGATATAAACAACGATGGCTACCCCGACATCTATATCTCCAATGATTTCCATGAACATGACTACCTCTACATAAACAATGGAGATGGCACATTCAGTGAGAAACTTACTGAGATGATTGCCCATACCAGCCGCTCTTCCATGGGGAATGATATTGCCGATATCAACAACGACGGACTCGCCGCTATCATGGTATTGGATATGCTCCCCGACGATCAACAAATTTTGAAGCAATCGGGTACGGAAGATGAGCTGGAACTTTTTCGCATGAAGCTCCAATATGGTTATGCGCACCAGTATGTACACAACACATTGCAGCTTAACCTGGGCGAGGGTAAGTTTTCTGAAATTGCTCGTCTGGCCGGGATCCACTCCACCGACTGGAGCTGGTCGGCCCTCTTAAGCGATCTGAATAACGACGGATGGAAAGATCTGTTTGTCACCAGCGGCATCTATCGGCGTCCCAACGACCTGGATTATGTCATGTATCTCACCGGGGGAAGTCGTTATGATCCTGCCAGGAACCTGGACTCTGTCTCCAACAGGGCCCTGTTTGAACGAATGCCCCTGCAGGCTGATATCAACCACCTGTTCCGAAACAACGGGGATTTCACCTTTAGCTCCGTGGCAAGCGATTGGGGATTTGATACGCCCAACTACTCCAACGGATCCACCTATGCGGACCTGGATAACGATGGTGATCTGGAACAGGTGGTTAACAATATCAATGGTCCCGCATCCATCTACAGGAATAATGCCGGGCAAATATCAGACCGGCACTTCCTGAAGCTTGAACTCCGGGGTAGTGCACAGAACCGGGCCGGGATTGGAGCCCGGGCCTGCCTGTATGCCGGCGGGAAGCAGCAGATGGTCCAGCTTTTTGCTACCAGGGGATTTATGTCCTCCACTGCGGATAGATC
>Ga0209345_10005275_pt1 | contig 12068 bp, 10 predicted proteins | sample Cruoilmetagenom7_FD_187294 | JGI IMG/M metagenome (GOLD analysis project Ga0209345, IMG submission 187294) | Oil polluted marine microbial communities from Coal Oil Point, Santa Barbara, California, USA - Sample 7 (SPAdes) (version 2) | ecosystem: Environmental > Aquatic > Marine > Oil seeps ...
GAGCCTTCTGGGAGAGAGAAGTTGTTCATTCAAATGGAGACATTGGTCTTTATAATAGCCTGTGGTTTGATGATGACGACAGAGCACTGATCTGTTCATACTCAAACACGGAAAAGACGATATATCTCTTTTATCCCCAATAGGTCATAATTTCTCAATAACTAGTGTTCATCCAGAAATGAGATATTTTTTGCAAGGTCAAGGAAGACGAAGATTTTAACCGCAGGAATAGTCGAACTATTTCGAGGATTTTGTGTTTGAAGATCGGGCAAATATGGCCTGAAGATGAGATGCACAAATGGGGAAGTTGTTTCGGTCTCGTCCCTTACTCTTTTTGAAATAATTGCCCTTGAATCTGTATCGATAACATTACTTTGCAGCTTTGATGAAGGATGACAAAAATTCACGGAAGGCACAGGTGATTAATATTTAAAACTCAAAAGCGAGGTGATCTATGATGAAATTATGGACTATCTTTAGCACTGCTCTCTTGATTCTGTCGCTTTGTTTATTCATAGGTCATGAATCAGCCGCCTTTAATTTCAACGAGTGGTTTGATGAATGTACCGAGGATTTATGCGGTGCTCCACCTGAGGGCGGTATAGGCGGTGGCGGTGGGGGTGGTGGTCCTCTAATAGTTAGTTATGATCTGGGACCTCTGTTTTCCCTCCAGGAGGATTGGGATACTGACGGTATTGTAGATAATGAGGACAATTGTATTGCTACCCCTAATGATCAGAGTGAGAACTCGGACGGTGATGATTATGGGGATGCCTGTGATAATTGCGTTGAGGTGGCAAATAATGATCAGGAGGACTTGGATGGAGATGGAGTCGGAGATGCATGTGATGATGACATAGATGGAGATGGTCTCCCTAATGGAGATGATAATTGCAGCTTTGTTTATAATCCAGACCAGGTGGACCGTGACGATGATTTAGCAGGAGATCTTTGTGATGAGGATGACGATGATGACGGTGTGCCGGATGTGATCGATAACTGCAGTACCGTTTACAACCCACTCCAGGAGAATAACGACTACTACATGGCCGACGACACCTCAGGAGATGCATGCGATGATGATTGGGACAATGATGGCTTCTCGGATGAGGACGACCTCTGTCCAAAGTGTCACAGCTATGAGAACAATGATGATGATGAGGACGGCATAGGCGATGCATGCGACAACTGTCCTGCGGTGTCTAACGCCGATCAGGCAGACTCTGATCAAGATGGAATAGGAGATTTGTGCGATGGATAATATAAGATGTATGCTTGTGCTTTTAATCAGCTTATTATTCCTTTTTTACGGGTGTAGCGATGAGGGCCCCAGCCTCGAAAGAACCCAGGACCGTTACAAGCTGTCATTAACCGGTACTTTTGTGACAGAGAACCCTGATGAGATCCATTTTCCTGTCAAGGTACTCTTTGCCATCGATTGCTCTTTGAGCATGGGAGATGCGGCCATGGGTTTTGAGGATGGCGCAGACCCGCATTATCTTAGACTGGAGGCTGTGAGGAATTTTGTGGACCAATACAATAGCAATGAGAACACCTCATTTGAGATCATGCTGTGGAATCTTAATGTGATTGATGTAACAACAATCCTTGGTCCAGGAGGGGAGATTGTCGCTGGGTTTACCAAAGATCCTGGTGAGCTCAACAGTGTCCTTAACAACGCACACGTTGATTCAATGACTGATTATATTGGGACCCTCGATGCTATTTATCATGATATAGAACAGGATATCATAAACACAGAAGACCAGGACAACTTGATTCGCACCAAGTATATCGTGGTTTTCTTGAGCGACGGCATGTCAAACGTGGGCAACGGACCTCAAGATGACCTGGAGATATGGGGCAGAGTCGCTGATCTTTTTGAGATGGTAACGGAAAGGGGAGTAGGAGGACTCAATTTTCATACATTCCTACTGACCGAGCTCTTCGGCACTGACCCGGATTCTCAATATGTCCAGGGCCTGTGCGAAACAACCTTACGGGGTATGTCAAATCGGGGAAACGGTGAGTTTCGAATATTTGAGACCGCAGAATCGATTGATTTCATAAACATTGTAGATATGAGATTGACGTTTGAATACAATATAAAATATTTGCTTGCGTATAATTACAATGTCAAACCCGGGACAGAATTGGTGTATGTGGATAGCGATGGGGACGGACTCTCTGATGAGGAGGAAGAAGAGTATGAAACGGATCCCACCCGCAGTGACACTGACGGAGATGGGATGGGTGATTTTTTTGAGGTAAAGCTGAGCTCGCCTGGCCACGAATTGGATCCCCTAGTGCAAGATAGCGTATGTAATACGTACAATATGTTGCCTGATGGTACGTGGCCTGATTCGGACAGCGACGGAATGACGGATTGTGAAGAGTTTGTCAAAGGTACAAATCGTTATGTGGCAGACTCAGACAATGACGGAATCCCCGACGGAATTGAGTTTCTGATGGGTACAAACCCCCTTGAGGCACAGGAATCTACGGATAGTGATTTCGACGGGGTACTGGACGTGGAGGAGGTTCGAAAACACACCAATGCCCTATCGAATGATCCGATAATTAGAGAAAGGTACAGCTACTTCTATGACATTCAGGACAGTGGGCTCGTTGTGATAGACCAGGGAACTTCCATGGAGTCCTATGTGCGACAATACAATTTCGATATATCGAATATCGACATAATGGAAACCGTAGGATACATAAAGGAGAATGGGGAGGAATGGAAAGCGGGTGACAATCTTATCCGTTTCTACATTGCCGAGGTGCCTGAAGACAGGCCAGACATCTCTCCCATATTTCGGATGGCAGAGATAGTAGTCAATATTGACAGGTCGAGCGGAAGCATTGTTCTAACGCCGAGTGACTTTACGTTAATCCAATGATTGCGATCTGTGCGGTTAACGTTGTGCGAAGAACATTCTATGATTTGAATAATTCTTTCTTTAATCGCACAGATCGAATTATATATAGCCCAAAAGGCAAAGGAGAATAAAATGAAGGCTGCAACAAGAAGAATTCATTCTTTTATTCCGGCGCTGTTGTTAATACTGGTATTGTCTTCCTGTTCGGATTCAGGTCATTCCGGTGACACTTCTGTAACGGAGATGACTTTGAGGCAAACTGCATCTGGAACCATCTCTTCGGTGGGAGAGGTAGATTGGTATCACTATCGAGCGAACGAAGCGAACAGTGTCCTCGAAGTCAAATGTGCGAGCAACACCTATCGACCCGACGTGGATCTCCTTGTGACGGTATACGAGTTGGACGCCGAAGGCCATAAGAACAGGCTCTATGCTGATCATGCACCAGAGGGAAGCCAGATGCCGGCGGATGTCAAGATGTATATCTATATAGATACACCTAAAGATATCTATGTTTCTGTACGAGATTTGCTCGATGATGAATCCTCGGATAACAGTTATTACCTGTGTCTCGACTTTGCTCAATCCGCAGAGGGGAATGAGAGCTTTGCCCAGGCTACAACCCTGATAGTAGATAACGACGAAAGTTGTCAAATCGATTCGATCAGTTCCATCGGCGATGTGGACTGTTTCAAGTTTGAGGCACCAGAGGATGGGGTTTACGAGGTTAGGGTTGACTTTGCACCATTCCAGGGCGGCACCGATGTAAAGCTGACCGTGGATATCTATGACAGTGAAGGTATATTGGTTGAATCTTTGACCAGGGGTCAGGCGGATCAGTATTATATCCGTCCCTACCTTAGATCAGGTGAATACTATGTCCTTGTGGATGAAAGTGGAAGAGATGATTTTGATACAGCGTCCACCTACCAAATTTGTATAAATTCAATTGCAGTGAGTGAACTGCACCAAAACGACACAGCAGATAACGCGGCTACTCTTGCGTTTGCCAACCCAATAGAGATATCCGGTTCTCTCGATTACTGGGATGACAAGGACTGGTATCAGTTTCCTCTCTCAAGTGGTACCGGCTTGAAGATTGTCAAAGTAGCCTTTAGCGTAGAGAATATAAACTTTGATTACCAGATAAATATAGAGGATTCAGGGCAAAACCTTCTGCTGACGCATAGCCACTCAGGAGGGTCCTCTGTTTATCAGACACAGATTAGGGCAGGAGAGGGGGATGAACACTATCTGATGATCGAGGCTGCCGAAGGAGAGACTATCTCACAACCGGCATCTTATTCGGTATCAATTGAGGTAACCGAGGTTAATGACGCGGACGATGTGGCAGACATCGGAAACTCCCCTAACACGGCGGTCCAGCTCACGACTGATACTCCGCCGGATCCAACTAATCCCACTTATATCGGGTACAGGGGAGATGAAGACTGGTACATGATAACGGTTCCCCCTGTATCACCGGCAGAATCACAGGTGCTCGAGGTCTTCCTGGACGATCCCGGAGAATCATCTGTAGAGTATTACTTGAGCATCCTGCTCGACGGCATTGTGGTCAATAAGACCTATGACACAAATGGGGGAGACGGGGCCACACATTTAAAGATGAGCATGCTTGTTCCTGAATCTGAGAACGAAGTCACCTATTATTTCCTCGTTCGCGATTACCAGGGGGATGAAGGTGATTCGGAATTTCCCTATACCATATATGCCAATTTTCGTCAGTTCCCGTCGGAAAAAGCAGACTTGCCTGATGATAGTCTACGTGATGATCCTGATACCAGATACTATGGGGAGGCTGGGGAACTCGATGAAACCGGTACAATTATATTGCAGCATAGTTCCGTGCGAGAGACAGAGTACAAGGTAAATAACTCGTGGATGGACTTTCGTAGTGCGCCCCTATCAGATGGAGTTACGGTCCGTTCGGACACACCTGAGACGGGTCAAACGACCATAAATTTCCCGTGGATCGCGGGACACATTGACTATCAGTCAGATATGGACTTCTTTCAGGTCAATCTGGGCCCATTAAATGACGATACCGAGTGGTACTATGATATCCGGGTGGAAATGCACGTCGGTAACCCGGGATCGCAAGTAGAATATACCTGGGAGTTTTACAGAGACTCAAACCAGGATCAGATCCTTGTGGATCGACCGAGCAGTTCAAGTTGTATCTTTGCGTGTAATGGGGATACTACACCAACCGTTGTGGAACCCATCGAGATAACGACACCGGCAGGAAACCAAGAATTCTGGGTTGGAGATGGTTGGGCTGACCGCTCCCCCCTATTCTATATAGGTATCAGAGACTTCGATTACGTGGATGAGTCTCCGGATGATGACTGGGGGTATGATGTTCCCTATTACATCAGGCTAACCCTCATCTATCATTCAGGTCAATCATACGCAGGAGAGGGGGAGTGAGTTGCTGCGGGAATGTTTCTGGCGGCTGCGTAAAGACGCGGCGGCCGGCATTGATAAGGTTACCAAGGAAGCATATAAAGAAAACCTGGAAGAGAACTTGACAGCTCTAGTCGAAAAGCTCCATCGGATGTCCTATATCCTGCTACCGGTACGCAGAGTATATATTCCCAAACCAGGGAGTAACAAGGAACGTCCCTTGGGCATTCCTGCTCTTGAGGATAAGCTGGTGCAGGCAGGGCTGGCACGGATATTCACGGCGATCTATGAGCAAGATTTCATAGGCGACTCGTATGGATTCCGTCCGAATCGGAGTTGTCATGACGCTTTAAGGGAATTGAGTGACGAGGTCGAAGGACAACAAATCCACTATATTGTGGATGCGGACATCAAGGGGTTCTTTGATAATGTGGATCAGGAGAGGCTGATGCAATTTGAAGAAACCGATCTACTCGACACCATGGTACGACCTCAATACATTGTCTTTCACCACGGCACAGAGAGACGGTCTACAACATCCCTCCGCGCCAAAACCCGTGAACACAACTCCCAGCGATCCTTGTCAGGGTCGATTGTTTCCTGATATCTCATTTCGAAAACGTCGCGAGCTTGCTGCCGAAGATGGATGTATTCGTCCATCATCTCCTCCAGCTTCTCGATACTCTCGATCCAGTCGTCTTCGATAGGGAGGATTTTGGGAGGATTTTGGGGACGACCTTAAATAATCAAATAAGTGCGTATTGGAGTAAGATTATTTAATAATTTAAGGTCGTCCCACTCGTCCTGCTTGGCGGCGCGATGAGAAGCGGTTGATAGTGGTCATACCGTCTGAGGGCGTTGTAGCCATCCCTTTCGTTCAAGGATATCCCAGGCGAGCCTGATATGCTTTTCCTGAAACATTCGCTTGCGGTCATTCCAACTGTAGGTTTTGCTTACCGCCTGGTCTGCTGTTTTGGCGCCTTCGCGGTTTGCGACCCAGTGGACAGTAGAGAGAAGTTCCATGCCGAATGGTGTTTCAAAGCCGGAAATGAGATCGACCACCCTTTGAAAATGTTTCCGGGTGGAGGGATGATCTTCAAGAAAAGCCTCCGCCTGAGGAAGGATCTCGGGAAGCAGGTTGATCTCTCGTTCCGGATTGTCCTCCGCTTCGCCATAGCCGCTAATGAAGTGCCCTTCCATAAGGGACAGCACATGGCGCAGGTTCTGTGCGTACGGGCCATAGAGTGCCTTGGTATACTGAAGTTTCAATCCCTCTCCCGCCTCCTGCATAAAATACATCAATTTGTGGATCTCCAAAAGCGTTACAAAAGGGTCCATGACCGCCGCAAGATAACGGCGCATCAAAACGAGCAGCGCGGCCCGCCCGACAGTCAAATTTGGGACTTTCTTAGAATGAACCATTTTTTCGGCAGAAGGCGCTCCTTTAGGTTCATAGAGGAGAACCTGCACATCAGTCTGATCCTGAAAGGCCTCTTCGATTTTCGCCCGGACATCCGCCCAACGTAAACCGCCAAGGCCACAACCAAGAGGGGGGATGGCAATGGAATGGATGTCTCTTTTGCACACCTCTTCAACCAGTGTCTGTAAACCGGCCTTGATGTCCGCCATCCGGCTTTTGCCTTTCCAGTGGCGTTTGGTTGGAAAGTTGATCACATAACGGGGGTTGTACAGCCGGTTGAGATCATAGATGAGCATCTTGCCCGGCTGCAGTTCCTTATTGTCACATACTGCCTTATAATGCTTGAAATTTTCAGGAAATCTCTTTTTGAACTGGAGGGCAATTCCCCGGCCCATGACCCCGACACAGTTCACGGTGTTCACCAGTGCCTCGGCGTCCGCCTGGAGTATGTCACCTTGTACCAATTCAATCATGACTGCCTCCTTATATGTTTAATAATACCATGCTCTTTCGATGGTCACAACCGGTTTATGCCGGGCATTTTTGAGAATGCCGTTGACTTGATTGCGTATCTTCTCATTCAAGACCCCGATTTTTTCCACCAGTTGCCAGGGGCAGGTGTCATGAATCAAGAACTCAGCCTGCTTACCTTCCTGTATTTGCATATTTCGGAAGTCTCTCGCCTTGATCGCATCCCAGTCAATTTTGTCTAACTCCAGTGGGTTTTTAAAAAAATCGGCAAGGTACCCTCCAGCGTTCCGGTCGGAGAAGGCCCAAAGCACACCATTTTCATTTGCCCAACGGATAGTTGATTCCATGTTCATCTGCAGATGCAAGATAGGTTCTTGGCCACCACGATAGCTCATATCCGGATGGTTGTTCTTGTAAAGAATGAATAACATGATTGAACGGGGGCAGAAGTAAAACGGCACATACTCGCCAACCTTGGTTCCTGGGTGACAAAGCACGTCAATCTCGAACAACCGTCTACGTTTAATATCTGTCATGCCGATGGATGTCTGTTCAACCCCCCGCCCGATTCGTCGGCTATCCGCTTCAATGCAACCGGCAGCCACAATGGAGGCGAGATTGTCTACATGGGTGATATGGTAGACTTTCGGCTGGGCAGGTGGTGTTGTCATGCAATCCTCGATTATCCCAATCGCTGGCTCTTGACCAGTTCTCTGAGCACCCTTGCGGCGCCGGCCTCGTCCGGCCGAAGTTCTTCGAGGCGTTTGGCCAGATAGTCGGCCAGATCCACGGCCAGGTTGATTTTGGGGACGACCTTCAATAATCAAATAAGTGCGTATTGGAGTAAGATTATTTAATAATTTAAGGTCGTCCCCCTCGTCCTCTGGGGTTACGTCCAAAATGACTTAACTCCATCTCTATTTAACCATTCAGTTGAAAGAAGTGTAGATTAGTAACTGTATACTTGAAAATATTGGCCTTTTAATTTTCTACGTTGATAGCAGTTAGTCATAACCTTCGATGAAGTACCTTAATCTCTAAATATGGTTTGGACTCTGGGGGAGAAAAAACCCCCGGCTACTCGATTAGACATTCTCTTTGTCAGGCACTCGTTTCCTTAATTGGAAATTCGGCTGCTTATCGGCAAGGACCTGATTCCATTGAGCGTAGCGTTCCGCCCTGTGGACTGGAGCAAGTCAATGGTGGCCGCCAAATAAGAAAAGCAGCAACCTTTCTTTCTCGGGATAGCCCGCTTACCTTTTTCCCGGGTGGGCTTTCCGGGGTGACCGGCCACAGGGTCTCCGTTCACCGGACCGCGACACCAAAAGTGTCCGGCCTGGGAAGACCGGCCCCTGTGATGGTTCACCTTTTCAGGAGGGAAGGTGTTGTGCGCTCTTCTTTCGTTCTTCAACCGCTCTTGACACATAGTCAACGATGCCTGCCAAAGGGGTCCCCGGCAAAAATACCTCGTTAACACCTAATTCCTTCATCTCCGGGATCTCGTCATCATAAATAATGCCACCAGCTACGACCAAAACATGTTCCAAATGTTCTTCCTTTATCCGAGCCATCAATTTTAGCATCGTCTGGAGATAACCACCACATAAGAAGCTCAGTCCCAAAACCTCAGCATCCTCTTGCATCACTGCCTTTATCACTTCTTAGACTCTCCTGCCCGCCCCTAAATAAACGACCTCCATTCCGGCATCGCGTAATGCTCTGGTTACCGCCTCAATTCCCCGATAATGGCCGTCAGTGCCAATCTTACCTGTTATCACCTTTATCTTTCCGTTTTCCATGCTGCGCGACCCCCTTATCAATGTTCAAAAAGGATATTCTCTCTCGCCGGCCCAATCATACTCTAATCCGTCAACCATTCTTAACACTCCTCGTATCTCAGCAAAAGTAGCGTCAGCTTTCAAAGCTTCAAACACGGAAGGAACTAAACTATCTTTGGTCTTCTCTGCCGTGTTGTGTAAATTATCTAATTTCCGCTTCACTTTTTCTTTGTCCCGTTTTGTGTCTCTCCATTCTAAATATTCAGCGAGATAAGGGTCGACGTCTTTGGATGCATCCGGTGCATACCTTTTTGGTTTGAAATCTTCTTCAGGTGGGATGGTGAAACGGTTGACACCGATAACCGGTCTCTCCCCGCTTTCTATCTTCCCTTGTCGCGCTATCTGACTCTTTTCCAGTTCGTTCTTCACCCAACCCGTCCGCATTGCCTCTAACCAGCCACCGAGTTTTTCAATCTTGTCAACCTCCGCTTCAATCCTTTGGGCCATTTCATGGGTCAATGACTCTACATAATACGAACCGGCCATTGGATCAACCACCCTTGGCACGCCTGACTCATACCTTACGATCTGCTGTGTCCTCACGGCGAGGGTTGCGGCATCTTCCGAAGGGGTTGCCCATGCCTCATCATATGATGGTACCTGGATGCCCAAAGCGCCGCCGAGTACACCAGCCAAGCAACTCAAGCTCCCTCTCATAAGATTGACCAAGGGTTGCTGACGGGTAAAGCTTGACCCGGCAACATTGGCATGAAATCTCAGGCACAATGCATTGGGGTCGGTAATGCCGAAGTCCCTCTGTAATGTCTCCGCCCAAACCTTCCTCGCTGCTCTGAATTTTGCTATTTCCTCAAAGAAATCCTGTTCTACACTCAATACCGGCATGAACTTTGGGGCAGCCACATTGACGTCAATCCCCCTTTTTATCATCTCGCGGAGCGTATCATTACGGATGGCGATGGAATATGCAATCTCCTGAACGGCATCACAAAACGCCTCACGTATGTCATAGCCACTACTATACCACCCGTTCCACTTGAATAGATTTTGGCAAACATATTCCAGGAAGTCGTTTGACCACCGGAATGTCGTGGAGGTCCGGCCCTTAACAAATGTGATATATTCCTGATCAGGAACACAGGTGTTGAACAAATAGAAATGGGGAATAGCAGCTAATCCCCGCAATTTCCCGATATCGAAGCCATGCTTCATGGCGGTCAACACATACGCTTGGGAAAGATCCGGCGTCGCCGGGGCGGAAGAAAAGCTGAGTGCCTCTAAGGGGAGACCCTTAAGCATTTCCTCCACATCTTTGAAGGAGTGCAGGCAAGTCCCACATACCCCAAGATGACCATCAGCAGCCGGCTGATCCGGCTCAAGCCCATAGAATGTAGGGTTATCCAACTCACACTCTATGGCGGTCATCCCCTGCTCTATTAGATATCTTAACCGCTCGTTATACGCCTTGGGTGTGGATAAGCCGGTGATGTTCCTGATATTCCATAATTTACCCCGATACATCAAAGGATGATGCCCGCGAACAAATGGATATTGTCCCGGAAGACCCATATCCTTTTCGGGATTTATATGGGCAATATCTTCCGGAGTATATACCTCCTTCACCCGAATGCCGGAGGCAGTGGTATCCTCTGTGGCCTTTTCACGATACATCTCGGTAATCTCTTTACTGCTAACCATAAGACCTCCTTTGACAATCAAACACGAATAGAAGATGTTTTCTCACCAATGAGGCGAGTCGGCAACTAATGCCTCCAAAATTCTATCCTGCGACAGTGCTGACGTACAATGTTTCTGCCCATCTACAAGTTTATTAAGAAAGTCAAAGTGGGACAGCAACTACTAAACACCTCATAGTTATGACTACTGCTGATGAAAGATGAACCCTGAACCGTTAAACCCGGGTAGTTGCAAAAATTGTTTATGTAATCATTGCCGTCATTCCCGTGAAAACGGAAATCCAGAATATTATCAACTTATAGACTCTATTCCTCACATCAACCCACTTACCAAAGCAATTTGACCGGATAGTCCTTAAATAAAGGATCGCTGCTGATCAGGACAGCATTTTCAACATTCGCCTGAGCAATCAGTATACGGTCGAACGGATCCTTATGATGAGTGGGCAGAGCCTCCAACGCCAAAACATGCGCGAGTGCCACGGGTAGTACTTCGATATTATTGGCCTGCTGCTGGCTCTCAATCACTTCTAATAAGGGCAGGTTGAGTTTCAGTGTGTGTATCCAACAGCAACTTCATGCAACGCCCGTCCAGAACTCGTCTGGCAACGGTTCATCGAAATCATCGCTGACCCAGATAGCCCCAGAGTGTAAGCCTGGCACGCGCGGCCTTGTGGTCGATGCGATGGGCACTAAGCGGGCAATCGCAGTGTTACCTTCCGCCAGGATAACCTCGGTACCCTCTAGCACCAAAGATAATAACTCCGTGAGGCGCTTCTGTGCTTCACTTACGTCAACTGTTTTTGTGAGCATTGCTAATTACTCCTAATCTATGGGGCAATGGGCCAAGGCTCTTTATGGTTGCCCTTTTCGATCGCTGATTAAGTATAGATTTCCATATATCAAATTTCACTGCGTTATCGGTCGGAATCCTCGACGACGTACTACAATGTACGACTTACTCGAATTCCTCCCTCTGGCCTTGTGAAATTTAACATCTGAAAATCTATAGAATTGAATCTTAATTCTTGGCCAGGCTCTTACTCAGAAGAAACAAACGAAGCAAGCAACCGGCGCTTAACGCAATACTGTTCAACTGCACAGGTGGTCAATCTTCGGTTGTCATTTCTACAATGGAAATTTTTAAAATAAATTTTACGAACCTCAGTTTGTCCTCCTTTAGACAAACCAAACCCCCAATAAATCAAGTAGTATGTTCCTTGTTTTATGTAATCCATTACACATTATTGCCATATTCTTTCCACTGCCAATCACGGATATTTTGGGGCAGTGCTGATCACAACTGGTTGGAGAAAGCACTACATCTTGTGGTGGGTCTTCACAGTGGAAAAGTATAGACTACTGCTGATAACCT
>Ga0209345_10005276_pt1 | contig 12067 bp, 12 predicted proteins | sample Cruoilmetagenom7_FD_187294 | JGI IMG/M metagenome (GOLD analysis project Ga0209345, IMG submission 187294) | Oil polluted marine microbial communities from Coal Oil Point, Santa Barbara, California, USA - Sample 7 (SPAdes) (version 2) | ecosystem: Environmental > Aquatic > Marine > Oil seeps ...
ACACAGCTAAAATTCACGCTGATCCCTTCCGGATGGGAACGCGGCGTGTAAAACGGTTTAACGCCGCAGGTTTTGCAAAATGTGTGCTGGACTGTGTGGGTGTTAAAAGTATAAGTGGTGATGTTATCGGCGCCTGTAAGAACACGAAAATTTTCTGCCTCTACAATCAGGTGTAAAAAACCTATCATGTCACACAGAGAGCAATTACAGTCGGTGAGCGTGATGTTGACAGGCGCTCGAACCTCAAACGTCACAGCCTGACAATGGCAATGACCTTTATGCCAAATCTTTGTTTCGTTTTTCATGCATTATCCATAATAAACAAGAGGTTTCCTACAATACATAACTATAGCAGTACACAAAACATTTGTCAGATTATTTCACGATATGCATTAAATATGAGGGGTAAATGGTGTCGGGTTGGGAATTGAACTGCAGTCTTTCTGATGGCAATAATCCTCTATACGTACGGCATGCGGCTTTATTACCTAATGTGCACAATAGGGTTCTAAAAGTCTGACCCAAAGATTGCTTTTATTCTAATTAATTCAATATAGCGTGTCTGGCTTTATCTATACGTTTGGAAATGAACAACACGCCAAAAAGCAAATAGACATATGATAGAAGCGTGACGGCCCAATTTCCGCTTATTCCTGTCGCGCTTTTTTCGTAAAACCTCAGTGACGCTGAACCCACGAGTAATGTAAATACAAAAGAAATTACGAAAAGACCAACTGAAGCAACATAAATACCGTAGAGGACCCATAAGATTACCTTCAAATTACCGGATGAGAGTAGAGAGGTTGAGTTTTCTCCAAGGAGTGCACTTGCTAATTCTACGATATAAATAACAATTAAACTTACGACGCTAACAACGAATGATTTCTTAAATTTGCTGAGAAACTGGCTATTGTTCAAATGCCTTTTTACCAGAAATGCAGGAACGAAAGCCCAATAGTATGAGAATGCTAATATAAGGGCTGATAATATATAAATTGCCTGCCCACTCAATTGTGAGGACGCTGCAAAAGCAAATGGCGAGACACTAAAATAGGCGATAAAAGCTATTATTGTAAAATATTTCATGGATATATGGATACAGATATATCATTTCAATTCTCACAAGGAACAGGATTAAGATTTTCTTAAGTCAAATGAATATGAGTTTTTCTAATACCCTATCAATGGCTAGGGTGTACTCCGAGTAAAAAGCTATCCTTAATTGCTAAATCACAAATGATTAGCCGCGGTAGAATAATGTAACTAAAATATAAGAAATAAATGGTGCCCCCACACGGACTTGAACCGCGGACCCCCTGATTACAAACGTTTTAAATGGCAATATCATGCAAAACGCTATATGACGCTACACAGTCATAAATAATTGTTTTTATTGACAATTTTAAAAAAATACTACTCTATCTGACTCTCGAATACGGTGGATTTCGCCGTTAAGTGGCTACCAATACGCTACCATTTTTTGAGGTGGGTTTTAGAGTTGAAGTTTACAAAGCGAAATATCGATGCCTTAGATTTACCCGATCGGGATTGTTTCGTGTGGGATAATGACTTGCACGGTTTTGGTTTAAGGCTGTCGCCGCGTGGTCGTAAAACCTTTGTTGTTCAGTATAAAGTAGGGCGTAGAAACCAGCGTGTAACAATTGGACGGTTTGGTGCGCTGACTGTTGAGCAAGCTCGCAAAGACGCTAAAATACTATTGGGCGAAATAGCAGCAGGGAATAGCCCAGCACAAACGGTGCGAAGTAATCGATCGTCACCAACCCTTACGGAAATCAATAAGAGGTTTGTAAAAGAGCATATAGAAGTTCGTTTGAAACCCACAACCCAATCAGATTATTGCCGCTCTATGCGAAAATATGTTTTACCAGTTCTTGGTAGTAAGACTGTTATGGATGTCCGCCACAGCGATATTGTAAAACTGCATTTAGATCTGAAACATATTCCGTATCAAGCGAACCGCGTTATAGGTGTGTTATCAAAATTGTTTAATCTGTGTGAACAGTGGGGCCTCCGAAAACAGGGGAGCAATCCTTGTATGCATGTTCGTCATTACAAAGAGCCTCGTAGAAATCGCTTTTTGGATAAGACTGAGCTTGAGCGCCTTTGGGTCGTATTAGAAACGGCGCATTTAGAAGGCGTGACAAGTTTGTATGCGGTAAATGCCTACAAACTTCTTATTTTGACTGGGTGCAGGTTAGGGGAAATCAGAACTTTGAAATGGGATTATATAAAAGGAACACGTGTGGAATTCCCGGATACTAAAACTGGATATAAGCGTATTCCATTCAATGATGAAGCTATGAACGTATTAAGGCAAACACCGCGTAAAAAAGACAATGAATTTGTCATATGTGGTGCAAAGGCTGGAGGTCCTATTGTAAATTTACAAAAATCATGGCGTAAAATACGTAAATTAGCAAAACTTGATGATGTTCGGATCCATGATTTACGGCATACATTTGCGTCGCATGCTGTAATGAATGGGACGCCATTGGCTCTCGTGAGTAAACTGCTCGGGCATACGCAAATTGCGACAACTATGCGGTATGCACATTTAGCTGATGCAGAACTCGCTCAGGCGAGCCAGGGAATTGGGTCATTGTTAAGGCCAAGTCAGAATTTAACCCATAAAGGGAAATTGATACAAATTAGTGAGTTTATCCGATGAGAGACAAAAATGAACTAGCACTTGGCTGCTCAACATTAGCTGAACACTTTAAGTCCTTTGAGATTGCGGAAGAAAGTTGCGGATTCATTCTTCCTGAAAGCAATGACTTTAGTGAACTGTTACCTGTAATTCTGTCTTTGTTGAACAAGATAAAATCTTTGAAAATATATGATAGTCATGTAGATAAACTGATTGTGGAACATCATGTACTTGAGTGCGAAAGAAGCCATTTTCTTTCATTCTTAGAATTTAATGCATTATATTATTTAGTTTCCTCTCATAAAAAATTCTTGCGATCAAAACTATTGCCTAAGATAGATGAATTAATAAAAATTTCGAACCATGCAAAAAAATTGCAAATACTTATAATGTCATCGACTGAATCTTTAGAATTTGCGAATTTTATTACATGCAATAATGTTACTCATGATGGGAATATTGAAGTGTCACCAGAAAAGTATGGAGAAACTTTTTTGGATAAAACTAATGTCATTTTAAAAGAACTAGGTGAGTTACCTGTCGCTGTCAAAACATCAGCATTTGGCGTGGAATTTGGTTTGAATAAAACGGGGCCAGCAGGTGCGCCTGAAAATTTGCAGTGGGTAGAGTTTATGCATAGCTTTTGGTTTAATATGCTCGGTAGGAACTTCAGACCGCAAAAGAATTCAAATTCTGGTCGCACTAAATTTTTAAATTTTATTGAAGATTGCTTCGAGCCTTTATATCCAAGCATAAAGACAAATTCGCTTAGAAATTGCTTGGAGTTATTGGAACGCAAACAACGAAAACTGAATCAAACTATTTAGACCCAAAAAAACTCTTAATAGTTTGATGCTATCAGGAGTTCAGCGGCGCAGGTAGGAGTCATAACACTATTCGAAAGGATTTGAATATGACTACCGATGTACAATACGACCCAGATCAATTGTTAAATGAGAAACAAGCCGCTAGCATTTTATGCTATACACAACGCGCACTCCAGAATTGGCGTGTACGGGGTGGTGGACCACGGTACGTGAAAGTATCTGCACGTTCAATTCGGTATAGGCGCCGTGATCTAACATCATGGGTTGAAAAGCGCCTCCGAGCGCATAGCAGCCAAATCATTCAATAGAATTATAAGTTTTGCCCAAAATGGAGTTGAACGCGCCGTTTGGGACTTTGAGGGCACTTGCCCTTGCCCTGGAGGGCGGCTCAAGCCGCTCTCCAGGGCAATTTTCCAATTTTTGGGCACGTAGTGCCCTCAAACATAATGCGTTCCCCGCGCGGAGCGCATCTAATTTTAAACCAATTGAGGGGGATCCTCGTAACACCCCCCTCTACCATGACCTAGCGTAGAAAGGCGTAGACATGAAAACTATATACTCAGGATTTGATACCATCTGTTTTGCAGTGAAGGGAGCTTTGAGCGGAAAAGCTCTCGAACATCTATCCATTGCAAAGGAACAAGCTCAAAAAGAACAGCGAGAAATCCCTGCTGATCTCGGCAAGTATAAAATTAAGGTGAATGTTAGCACTTCTGGCTTGCAAGGAGGGTATGCTTATTCAGTCAATACAGGACCAGTAGGTTTAATGTTATCTTTCAAAGATAATTTATGCCGCACGCAATGGAATGGATTTGTCAAAATACGTTCTGCGAATTTGGCTGTATTTGGTTGGAGGCAAGCAGTCACAGATGCACTACAAGTTTTAGAGGACATTGGCTTTTACCAATGTGGAATAAGCTTAAACCGTGTAGATTATTGCATGGACTTCTTGAGCTTAAGAATGGAGTTTGATCCCACGTGCTTTGTAGCCCATGCACGTGTAAATAAAGCTGTCCATTATGGCCACCCCCCCACGTTCAAGCACGTGGACAAACAGGTAAACTACAAATCTGACAGAGTTCAGAGCATTACACTAGGTAAAATGCCCGGGCGTCAAATAATTATCTATGACAAACGTGCAGAGGCTATAGTGAAACGTAGTTTTCAATGGTTCAAGATTTGGAATATTGACAGGCACGATCCTTCGCAAACAGTGCACCGTGTAGAATTACGTGCTGGCAAGAATGAACTTAAGAATTTTAATATAGTAACACTCGAAGACTTTGAGACACGTATAGGTGATTTATTTTCTAAGGCTGTACACGTGATCCGGTACGTGAACCCTCACGTGAACGATACGAATATATCACGCCATACGTCTCATCCTTTGTGGTTACACGTGGTAGACCACGTGCAGAACCAACTTTTAGACTTTAGTTCAGGTGTTGAACCAGAAGATTTTCTTGAGGTTATACGAGAAGAAAAGGCGAGGGAATATATACAGCAGATGAAAGGCCTTGGTGCAGGATATGCTGTTTGTTCAAATACTGAGTATGAAGATATTCCAACAGTCTTATCGGAGGAAATACATGACGTACTGCAAGCCGCTATTTCGAATGATAATGGTAAATTTTCAAAAACCTATATCCGAGCAAAAGATAGATTGCGTTTTATCAACCCGTAATGATTAAGGTGTGTTTACAGGATAAAACGGGCTTTATCTGAGAAACATTAATTGATTAAAGTAGTCACGACCACGTGTTTAACACGTGGTCGTTATATCGCTTCGTGTTATTTATAAAACTTGTGTACGTACGTTAACCGTGCGTTGAACATGTGTTCACACTAGAGTTACGGAGCATATTCCAAAAAATATGAGATGAGTTTGAAGTATTAGTGTTTTAGCGAAGCCTTTTTCTGTGCTTGGCTAAAAATGGCTTCATCCCATCAGTTACTGATATTTTTTCAGACCCTGATAGTCCAATTTTCAATCGATCTGTTTTTGATATAAGATTTGAACATATTATTTCACCTGTTTCTTTAAAACTGATAAAATACTTATCAAACAAGGCATCGTAGGCGGCACTAAGTAAAATGCCATTTTCTGGATCGAGACGCTCTTGGTCTGTAGAATCTCTCCAAGGTACAATGTGACTGGCAATTAGAATTTCTTGCGGTCCGCCACCAGTAACAGCGCAAACATAATTAAATTTTGCTAACAAATTGTTTCGATAATATCCTTGTCCTACTCTAGATGTGACTAGTCCTTTTCGTTCCGTTTTGTTTGGTTCTCTATGCTTCGCAGTTTTGTTTTTATTGTATTCATTAGAATTTGAATGAACATCAACCGCATCATCTCGCGTCAAAATGAACTTAATTGCATTGCGTGCTTTTCCATTTTGATCATGAGTACGAATATACTCATGGCCTAAGTAATTTAGTTCTCCTTCATAGCGTACATGCGACCTAACTGTCTTTGTGAATAAATGTATGGTTTTCCCGTTGAGTTTATGATCTCTGATGGATCTATTTCCAAACGTAAAGGTCATATCACCTATACGACCCTGGCCAGAGTATAAATAGCAGTTACTGTCTTGCCAGCCGTCTTCATACCCATATTTACCACCTGAATCATTAGAAAAAATAAATATGAGTTTATGTTTAGCTGGTGTGCTTATCCCTCCTTGTGTTTGCCCTCCGAATGCATCATGCAAATCAGTCCGTTTGTTTTCATTGCCAATTTTTAAACTGTCCATTTTATTGCCACTTATATTTGGAATTAGTTGGTTATATCAAAAGCCTAGCATGTGTCCAGTAAGCAGGTTTGCAGATTTTATAGTTGAGTTTATGTAAAACAATTTGCCACTAGTTTTTACTAGCATTATTTTTATATACAACTTGTATCTATTGTGTATGCTACAGTTATGGCTAGCAAAAAAACTCAATCTCCTATTTTTAACCAAGTGCTGACAGCATTCAAGGAAACATTAATCACCGACGAAAGCATATCTGACGATCAAATTCATCGTCTAGTTCACTTACTTGAAAACGATACCGTACCTAATCCGGTAAAAATTCAATTTGCACTTTTTACCTCTCCTGACGAGAGTGATTAGACATGATAAAGGTCGAAAGTGTTCATATACAGGAATTTAGGGGAATTAGAGAATTGCTCCTGGATTTTTCAGGTAAAAGTTACGGAATATCAGGACCTAACGGTTCCGGCAAAAGCGGCGTTGTTGATGCTATTGAATTCGGATTGACTGGTAATATTAGTCGATTGACAGGTGAAGGTACTGATGGTGTTTCAATTGCTAAGCATGCCCCTCATGTGGATGTTGGCGAAGGCTCGTCCAAATCAATTGTAACTATTACGGGAAAAATCCCTGGAAATACTGAGACAATCACAATTAAACGTTCTGTTGCCAAACCTAAAGAGCCCATAATCGCACCTGACAACGCTGATATAAAAGCAGCTTTTGAAGGAATTCAACAGCACCCGGAATTTGTATTGTCGCGAAGAGAAATTGTTAAATATATCATTACTCCCGCTGGACAACGAGATACGGACGTAAAAACATTATTACGATTAGAACGACTAGAAAAAATACGTAAAGCAATGACGTCTCTTGATAATAAAAAACGGAGAGATGCGGTTATGACCGCACGCGTTTCTAGCGAAGCGGTTGATGAACTTAAGGTGGCCTTGGGAGTTGATGATCTAAAGTCAGATGAATTTCTAGCAAAAATAAATCATAATCGCACCATATTAGGCCTTGTTAAATTTGATGAAATTAGCCCTGAAAAGGCTTTCAGAGACGACATTGTTAAATCTGATGTGCATAAACCTGCCGCAAAAATATTAAAAGCTGTGGCGATGGCAGAAGTCAGCGACTTTATTGCAAAAGGAGAAGCAGAATTAGACGAATTAAAGGTTGCTAGAGAATCTGCAAAAGCTACTTTAGAAAGCCTTGCAGAAGATATGTCTGCCGTAACGGCTGTACGCCGCCTCTCACTAATTGATACTGGTCTAGTGTTAATTGAAGACAATATATGCCCCTTATGCGACACTGATTGGGCTGCCAAAGATTTAGCTGAATATTTGAAGAGTAAGCTCAATAATGCAAAAGCAGCACAGGAGGCTCTAATAGTACTGGAGCAAAAGCTAGATCCATTGATCAAAGGTTTGGAATTTCATAAAGGGTATTTAGTGAAATCAGCTAAACTTTATGAGGTGCTTCATAGTGGGCAAGAAGATAAACATTTTAATGTCGAATTAGAAACAACAAAGGATATTTGTACTGCATTAAACTCTGCACTGGAAGATGGTGCATCTATGCAAAAAGCGATTGATCTATTATCGGCGCCCTTATGTGTGTACACACAAACTACGAAGGGTTTACTTGCTGATTTACAAAAATCTATAGAAGAAATGCCGGACGAAAGTAAAACGGATAGTGCAAAAGAGCTTTTGATTGTAGCACAAGAACGTTATAATCGTGTTGTGTCCACTGAACTAGCAGAGCAGATTGCGAATGCTGATCACAAAGTTACTTCTGCGGTTTTAAATCATTTCAATGATGTCGCTACTTCCATGCTGGATAGCATTTATGAAACTGTGGAAAGTGATTTCTCTGAATTTTATCAAATATTGAACTCCGGTGATGAAGACGATTTTGAAGGGAAGCTCACCCTAGAGGCAGCTAAGTTAAATTTGAATGTAGATTTTTACGGACGGGGCATATTCCCACCTGGAGCGTTCCATTCTGAAGGCCATCAAGATGGCATGGGTCTTTGTTTGTATTTAGCACTAATGAAGCAAACAATGGGTGATTTTTTTGGTTTTTGTGTTCTTGATGATGTTTTGATGTCAGTAGATTCTGGCCATAGGCGTCAAGTCTGTCAATTATTGAAGAGTAAATTTCCAAATACACAATTTGTTCTTACTACCCACGATCGAGTATGGCTTCAATTTATGAAAACCGAACAATTAATACAAAGATCACAAACTTTCGGTGGCTGGAGCGTTGACGCCGGCCCAGTAGTTTATGAAGATCAAGATATTTGGACGGGGATCGATGAATCTTTGAGCAAAGGAGATGTTTCTACTGCTGCTGCGAGATTAAGACGTTTTCTTGAGTATATTAGTCATTTTTTGTGTGACAGTTCAGATGCCTCAGTGCTCTATCGGGCTAATGGCCAATATACTTTAGGGGATCTATTTCCATCTACGATGAGACGAATTAGGGAGATTCTAATAAAGTCAGAACAAGCTGCTATTTCATATGGCAATAATGGTTTGGCTAAAGATATTTTAGATTTTCGAAAGAACTATCAAAAAGTGTTATCAGGGAGTCGAACAGAGGAATGGGCGGTAAATCCAAGTGTACATTACAATGAATGGGCAAACCTGTCAGTAAAGGAATTCAAGGATGTAGCTACTGCCTATGAGGAATTAATGCTCATCTTAAAATGCGAGACGTGTGACACTTTTTTATATTTATCATATGCCTCAGGCAAGGCGGTCTCTTTTGGGTGCCATTGTGGCGGCAAGAGTTTTGGTCTCTTAAAAAAAACATGACTTTATAAGTATGGTTTTGAATTTAGTACATATGTAGCTGTATTTTGGAGTATTGAAGATTATTGATATTAGCTCTCCCAAGTAAGAGGGCAAATTGTATCGGAATTATTATGAGAAATGAATTAGAAGATATTGCAGAAATATTAGATGCTTCTGAAAATTTCCGAGTGTTAAGACGTATGGCACTTGGCTCGCAGTTTGTGAAATATCAAGGTGGGGATTGCTTTACAGCAATCTATTTAGACCTAGAAACCACAGGCTTAGACCCTGATGTGGATGAAATTATTGAAATTGGAATGGTCCCATTTTCTTATAATGCTCAAGGCCAAATCTATTCAGTTGATGAACCTTTCTCTATGTTTAGGGAGCCAAACCTTCCTATCAGCCCAGAAATTACGAAAATCAATAATATTACTAATGACATGGTCTGCGGAACAAGCATTGATCCGAACGAAATATTTAGGTTTGCACAGCAAGCCGGCTTAATAATCGCTCACAACGCTAGTTTTGATCGTGTATTTTTAGAAAAGTTTGCTCCAAACTTCTCTGATATGTCGTGGGCTTGCTCCATGTCGCAAATAGCTTGGAAAGAGGAAGGGTTTGATGGAAAACGACTCCCTCATATCGCTGCTGGGTTCGGTTTTTTCTATGATGCTCATAGAGCAGTGAAAGATTGTTATGCAGGGATTGAAGTTTTATCACGTAATTTACCCGTCTCTGGAGAGTTGGCAATGGCTAATCTATTAACGGCGGCGCAAAAGGATACTCAAAGGATTTGGGCAGTCGGGGCCCCTTACGACTTAAAAAATGTTTTGAAAGCGCGCGGGTATCGTTGGAATGCAGGTAATGACGGTCGTCCCAAGGCTTGGTACTTTGACGTTGCATTGGAAGATTATGAAAAGGAATGTGAGTTTTTAGAAACTAAAATTTACAAAAGAAAAATCAATTTGCCAGTTACAAAAATAACAGCGAAAGAACGGTTTTCTACGAGAGCTTGAACAGTGAACGCACTGATTACAAAGTGGAGTATCGATGATTATGTCAAGCCGCCCTGAAAGCCCTCTGTCTCAGCTTCTGACGGGAGTGATATACGGCACCTCCCAGCGCAACCCCATAGGCGGCACTTGAATTTGCTTTCTACTTCATCGAGGTAGAGTTGGGGGAAACCTCTATAGATCATAAGCGTGTTGACAGGCTCATATCTAAAATCGTTACATTTGAGGCAGGTCACTTCAAGTCGTGCATTATCCGGTAAGTCCAATAGCTGTAATTCGTATTTCCAACATAATTCCATTAGCGGAAATCCTCTGCCGCCGGGATACGAGTAAAGGCTATCTTGCCACCAACATTGCCGCCGTCCGGCAAAGCCCAATTGCCTTGAGTAATAACGGTCTTCCCGTATTTCCAATTGAGTGCATCGACGGCCTTGGTGATACTTTCATGTTTAATACGTTTTGGATCGTCATTCATAAACATATCAGTTTGTCGAGCGGTGGCAGAGGATAGCTTGCCAAGCGTGACGCCAAGGCGAGCTATTTTAGCATAGCTCGGCAATAAAGCCCGTGCGCTTTCCCAAAGAGATTGCAGAGCCGATAAGCAAGCTTGATCATCATTTACAGCTGCCATGCCTGCCTTGAATGATTTACCTTTGTTATCGCGTCCGGTGCGAAAACCTAACCATAAATACAATTCTGAGGCGTAATATCCATCGCGACGCATACGCCTTGCCGCTTTGACAAGTAAAACCCGTGAATATGTTTGGGCGTTGGTAATAGAGCGGTCTTTAGGTGGCAATACACGCCCGTGACCATACATAGAGCGCTGAGAGGGTAGAGCCTTCACGTCATAGCCGTGCAGAGCATACCAAAGCCGCTCGCCCGTTACATTACCCCATATCTTGCGCATTTGCTTGGGTTGTGTGTTTAGAAGTGCGCCTACAGTATATATGCCCGCTCTGTGTAAGCGTTTCTCCATATTACGACCTACGCCGGGAATATCATCAAAGGGTAAACCTAGAAGCGGTTCAGGCATATTCTTGGGATGCCAGATAGTCGTGCCGTTAGGCTTGTCCATTTTACAGGCAATTTTAGCAAGGTGACGGTTGGCGGCAAAACCTATGGAGCAAGTGATGTAAGAGCCTACGCCGTAATGTATCCGCTCTTTAATTTGTGCTGACAAAGCTTCGGGGTTGGCAATATCCCGTGCATCGAGCTTACAGGCTAGTTCATCTATTGATTTGATAACGTCTATGGGAATAACGGCATTGATCTCTGCTATCAGTGTATCGTGCGCACGACGGTATAACTCTGGCGTTTGGGGGACTAGTTTAATGTCAGGGCAAATCCGTTTGGCGTCACGGACACGCATGACATTTTTGACGCCCCGGGCTTTGGCCTCTTTGGAGCACGCGATAACGACAGTATGCAGCGTATTGTCAAACGGTACAACACCCACGGGCTTGCCGCGTAATCCAGGGCGGGCTTGTTGTTCTACGGATGCAAAGAAGCCGTCAAAATCCAAATATAGATATTCGATTGTCTCTGGCCTACGCATGTTATCTCCAAGGAGAAATTATAAGAACATAAAGAGAACATAGAAGTCAAGGCAGAGTGGTATATTGGTGTGGGTAACTTAATTGTGCAGAAATTATATAAATATGTTTCGCCAAAATGAGAGAAATCACTATTTTGAATTATAATTCTTCCTCAGACATATCAATCGAGCCATGTTTACGTAAAGTTATCCACAGAAAATTATTGATCTGATTAAGGGAAGAAGTGGCTACCAAATGGCTACCATTTTTATTTTACCGCAAACCATTGAATTATAAGTTTGTGTTAAGTCGTTGAAATATATAAGAAAAGTGGTGCCCCCACACGGACTTGAACCGCGGACCCCCTGATTACAAATCAGGTGCTCTACCAGCTGAGCTATAGGGGCAGACTTGGCGAACAAGTCTAGGAGCGCGTGTTACTGCGCTCTTTTGGTAAT
>Ga0209345_10005277_pt1 | contig 12065 bp, 10 predicted proteins | sample Cruoilmetagenom7_FD_187294 | JGI IMG/M metagenome (GOLD analysis project Ga0209345, IMG submission 187294) | Oil polluted marine microbial communities from Coal Oil Point, Santa Barbara, California, USA - Sample 7 (SPAdes) (version 2) | ecosystem: Environmental > Aquatic > Marine > Oil seeps ...
GTTCATAGGCATGATCCCCATCATGAAGCCGTGCCCAGAAATTTATCTTCCATGCCAGGCTCCATCCGGTACCCTCATCTCCCCTGAAAAGAAGGGACTGCCTGGCGGCTTTCACCAGATCAGGACTACTCTCCCAGTTGATATCCCTGCCCGGAAACATTCCCCATAGATGTGAGACATGGCGGTGTTTAACTTCCGGGTCATCCACGTCCTGCAGCCACTCCTGTAACTGCCCGTATTGTCCCACCTGGTTGGGTGCAATCATCTTCACCTGCTTTTGGAGCCTGGCGGTAAATTCGCTGTCTACTTTTAGTATGTCCGCAGCCTCTATGCAGGCCTGATACAAGGAACGGATAATCTGGTGGTCCATGGTGGGGCCTGCTACCATGCCCCCAATTTCAGGTGAATTGGAAGGGCTGGAGATAAGCCACCCTGTGGCCGGATCCTCCACCAGGTACTGGGAATAAAAAGTAGCCGCCTCCTTCATTACGGGATAGGCCCTCTCCCGGAGGAATTCGAGATCCCGTGTAAAGAGATAATGTTCCCAAAGGTGGTGGGAAATCCAACCGCTTCCGGCCACCCACATGCCATGGTTCGAATGGTTGATGGGGGCTGTCCCCCTCCAGAGATCCGTGTTGTGATGGAGTACCCAGCCTTCAGCCCCATAGTGCTCCCTGGCTACCTTTTTTCCAGTTTCGGCACACTCTTCCACCAGCTTAAACAGAGGCTCGTGGCATTCCGGCAGGTTGGTTAGCTCAGCGGGCCAGTAATTCATTTCCGTATTGATATTGACGGTATACTTGCTGCCCCAGGCGGGTTTCAGGTCCTTGTTCCAGATTCCCTGCAGGTTGCAGGGCTGAGTTCCCGGGCGGCTGGCCGAGATCATCAGGTAACGCCCAAACTGGGTGTAGAGGGCGATCAGGGAAGGGTCGTCTGGAGATTCCGCGAATTTTAGCAGTCTTTTATTGGTAGGCAGGCTCTCCCTGCCATTACTTCCCAGGTCCAGAGAAAAGCGTTGAAACAGCTCCTGGTAATCAGCCATGTGTTCAGTTTTAATCTCTGTATAGGATCTTCCCAGGACCCCATCCAAATATTTCTCCATCCTGGAAAGGGGATCTCCGCTAATATCATTATAGGAGATAAAGTTGGTGGCAGCACTTAGATAAATGGTAGCCGTTCCGGCTCCGTGCACATGAATCTTATTCTTTTTCACCTTGATCTTTCCATCAGATTCCACCTTGATCCCGGCTGTTCCCCGCAGGGCGCCATCTTTGACGGCCACAGTTAAAATCTGTTTACCGGAGCTGCTTTCCAAGGAATGTTCCTTATGTGGCGAATCAAGCCACAGGGCAAAGCTGAGGGATCCGGGCCGATCAGCATCCAGCTGGATAACAATGACATTTGAAGGATGGCTTGCTAACACCTCCCGGGTATAATGAACCTTGTCCACCCGGTAGGAGGTTCTGCAAATGGCAGATGCAATATCCAGTTCCCGCCGGTAGTCTGAATAATTATCATGATCCGGGAAGTGCAGGTAAAGATCTCCAAAGGGCTGGTATTCCTTTTGTGTTAAGGGAGTGCTCATAAACTTGTCCATGGCCAGTTCATGGGCCTGCTCCTGCTTCCCCTCGCGAAGAAGTTGCCTGAGAGGTTCCAGGTATTCTACTGCTCCCTCATGAGCATAGTTATGGGGGCCACCTGTCCAGAGGGTTTCCTCATTAAACTGGATATACTCCTTAGCAATCCCTCCAAAGACCATGGCCCCGAGCCGTCCGTTCCCCACTGGCAGGGCTTCGTTCCATGTTTCAGCAGGACGGTCGTACCAGAGCTTCAGGGCTTCATTCTTATTCTGAGCACTGCACCACAGGGGCAGCATTATGGTGACAAGGACTAGTAACTTTCTCATGGGAAGAAATTTTCTTTTCAATATAAATAATTCCTCGCTGGATTTCATAATTTATGGTGTTTTGCTTAGGGTATTTGTATCCTTATGCATCCTACGAGATATGGATGTCTTTAAAAGCAGTATATTTCATCTATAAAACCTGAAACCATAGATGAAATTTTAAACCAATGGACTGGACATGGACCCTATTATTGAACTAAAATCCCCAACCCATGAAAACTTTGATCCCCATAGTATGCGGCTTGCTTCTCTCCACGCTAACCATTGCCCAGACAAGGGTGGTCCATGGAGTGTTGAAAGCTTATAATAAATACCCGGTTGCCAATATTGAGGTAAAAGCAAAAAAAGAGCAAAGCTACCACCCAGTCGGACTCTCAGGGCAACTTTTCTATTGTATGCAAGGAAAGGGACCAGATTAAGATCAAAACCGAGACTTTTAAAATGGTGAGCCGTGGTGTTGACAAGAATACCGATACCCTGAAAATCAACCTGGTTTTTATGGACTCAAAAAAGAACAGGGACCTGGCTGTTGGATACGGGTATATGAAGAAGGAGGATCTGACATTTGCAGCTGAACATATGCAGCAGGAGAACAACGAATATTGTAATTATCCCAATGTTTATGAATTGCTAAAAGGCAGGTTTCCCGGGGTAACTGTCGATGGCACTTCTGGTTCCTACCGTATTTTTGTCAGGGGAGCCCAATCGATCAACAGTTCCAACGAGGCACTCTTTGTGGTGGATGGTTCGGCCGGAGCTAATGTGAGTGGACTATTACCATGCAATATTAAGTCCATCGACTTGATCAAGGATGGCATGACTGCCATTTATGGAACCCGCGGCTCCAATGGTGTTATATTAATCGAAACAAAGAAGGGCAATTAAAAATTTGATTTACTTTTGAGTAATAATTCTTTGAGCCCATGATCAAATTCTATTCCCGAAGCAGTGTAGCGCTGATTGCTTTACTGATCTTCTTTACATCGTATCATTCCTTTGCTCAAAAGATTCCCGGTGAGGAGATTCTCCAATGGGAGAGTGAAATTGTGGTCTTCGATTCGCTTAACCTGAATGAGCCCTCTGATGTCAATACCTTGCTGGTGACCGGAAGTTCCAGTGTGCGATTGTGGGAGTCTATCCACAAGGACCTGGAGCCCTACCAGGTTATGCAAAGGGGTTATGGCGGTGCCAAGCTGACAGACTATAATTATTACGCGAAGCGGATCATAAAACCTCATCCCTTTAAGGCCATAGTGGTTTTTGTGGCCAATGATATTGCAGGTGTAGAGGGCGACAAAACTCCAAAGGAGGTCAAGAAGCTTTTTCAGGCTTTGGTGAAGCAGGTGCGCAGAAGAAGTCCCGGCACACCTTTATGCTGGGTGGAGATCACTCCCACACCCAAGCGCTGGCATGTGTCGCAAGCGATCAGGGAGGCCAACAACCTGATTAAACAGTATTGTGACCATAACAGTGACCTCCATTTCATAAGCACTTATGATTATTATATGACTTCGGAGGGTTTGCCTAACCTGGTCTATTTCAGGGAGGATAGTCTTCATTTGAACAGGAATGGTTACCAGCTGTGGACAAGAATCATCAAGTCTTCCCTGGAAGAGGCAGGGATCCATCCCTGATTTCAAAATAGAATGAAAAGCAGTCGCACTTTACTCACCTATCATGACCTGACTGTGGAGGTGGAGACCACCCCGGGGGAGGAATTGCTGGAGCATATGCAAGAAACGGTGATGGGTCAACCCGGCGGACTGCAATACCATCACACGGATCTGAAGGACCGGATGAACTCAGGCGATGAGAACTATTTTATGTATCTCCGGAAGTCAGGCAAAATGTTAGGATCGGTGGGCTTTGTTGGCAAACCAACCCTTACGGGAGGTTTGGCACATGATAGCTGGCTGATCCGCTACTTCTCCATCAAGGCCCCCATAAAAGGAGTGCCTGAAAAAAGAAAAACCAAAAAAGAGCTTCAGGATGAGCATAAGCGGACCACCGTACTTGGGCGATTTATACAGCCTGTCATGGCTGAACCACATCAGTTAAGGGAAGAGGAGAGCAGGAGCGACCCGCCATCCATTATTTTTGCCATCATCGACCAAACCAACCTTCGTTCCATGAATTTCAGCGCCCAGATGGGTCTGGAGACTGTTGGGTCTATGGCTGGTTTCAGTTTTAGCAGATTGTCTCCCCGCAAATCAGGCAGGGTTGAGACGGTAGAGGAGAGAGAACGTGGGCTTATTCTGGACCAGATTGCAGAATACTATAAGGATTACACGTTGTTTTATTCAGATTCTATATTTAAGAACGACGATTATTATGTGATCAAAGAGGGAGGAAGAATGGTGGCCGGTTTGCAGATCTACCAAGTGGCGTGGGAAATAGTGGATTTTGGAAGTAATCTGGCCAACACGGCAGCAGGATTGCTCTCCATAATTCCAGGCCTGAAAAACAGGGTTAATAAAAAAGAGCTGAGTTTCCTGGCCTTTGATGCCATCTACTGCGAGCCTGGTTATGAAAAGGTCCTCTATGAACTGATGGAAGGGGTACTGGAGCGTACCGGACATTATATTGGAATGATGATGATGGATCTGAAATCTGATCTTTACCGGATTTTTTTGGAACATAAAAAACAGGGTATCCTGCATAAGGCCATTGGTACCTTCTATGCAGATATCAGGGTTCGGTTCAACCATTTGCCTGAGGAGGTAAAGCAGCAGTTTTATAAGCGGCCCACCTACATTCCCACATACGATAATTCCTGATACTGCAATGACAGCATCTGCAAATAAACAAGCCTTTATTATCCGGAAAGCGGAAAAAGTTGATGTTCCTTTGATTTTGGATTTCATAAGAAAACTTGCTGAATTTGAGCGACTCTCCCATGAAGTGGTAGCCACGGAATCTGACCTGGAGCGTTACCTTTTTGGAGAGGATAAAGTGGCCGAAGTAATCATCGGATATGAAAGGGAGCTGCCGGTGGGCTTCGCCCTCTTTTATCATAATTTTTCAACCTTTTTGGGCAAACCGGGAATCTACCTGGAGGATCTGTTCGTGTTGGAGAGCCATCGGGGCAAGGGCTATGGAAAACTATTACTGGCCTCCCTGGCCTCCCTGGCTCTTGAACGGAACTGCGGCAGGTTGGAATGGGCAGTACTGGACTGGAACAAACCCTCCATCGAGTTTTATAAGTCACTCGGAGCCAGGATGATGGATGAGTGGATTGTAAACAGAATGACTGGAGAGAGTCTTGTAAAACTGGCCAACAAGTACTGACAATCAGGAAAAAACCCTATTTTGTCAGCCTAAACCATCCCTAAACTGCCCTTGATGGAGATTGTGGTCAGACCGGTATGCTCTAAAAGCGACCTCAGAAAATTCATCTATTTACCCGCTAAGATCCATAGGAATCATCAAAACTGGATCCCTCCTCTCTATTCCGATGAGTGGGAGTTCTTCAATGAAAAAAAGAACAAGTCCTATGAATACAGCGATGTGATTTTACTCCTGGCATTCAAAGGCAGAAAGCTGGTAGGGAGGATCATGGGCATCATCAATTACAAATACAACGATCTGCATAAGGAGAAAAATGCACGCTTTAATTACCTGGAGACCTGGGATGACAGAGAGGTGATCGATATATTACTGAAACATGTGGAAGAGTGGGCCAGGATGAAGGGGATGAAGAAGCTGGTGGGCCCCCTTGCCTTTTCGGATAAGGATCCCCAGGGCTTCCTGATTGAGGGATTCAATGAGCCCATATCCATTGCCACTCACTGCAACTACGAATATCTGGTGGATCACCTCAAAGAACTGGGTTTTGTAAAGGACATCGACCTGGTGGTATATAAGATCAAGATACCGGAGCTTACCCCGGAGCTCTATTTGAAAGTGGCAGAACGGGCCCTGCGTAACAATGCCGGGATTGAATTATTGGAATTCACCAGGCGCAAGGATCTGAAACCCTGGATCAGGCCCATTTTTACCCTGATAAACGAAACATTTACAACGATTTATGGATTTATGCCATTTACCCTGGAGGAGATGGATGATTTTGCCAACCGCTATCTCCTGATCATGGATCCCCGCCTGATTAAGCTGGTCGTGAACGAAAGAAAAGAAGCGATAGCCTTTGTGATTGGGATGCCCGATATCAGCAAGGGGATTAAAAGGTCCAGGGGCTACCTGATTCCCTTCGGTATCCTGCATATACTGGTGGCCGGTCGCCGAACCAGGCAGCTGAACCTGTTGCTGGGTGCTGTTCATCCCGAATATCAGAACAGGGGGCTTGATACCATCATGGGATCAGCCATGCTTGACTCCGCCAGGAAACAGAATATGGAATACATAGACAGTCACCTGGAGATGGAGAGCAATGCCAAAGTCAGGGCCGAGATGGAGTATATGGGCGGCAAGGTTTATAAGCGATACCGCGTATTCGGTAAGGCACTAAAGAAAAGTACCAAAAAGGCGGGTGGCGCTGGAAATGAAGAGCAGTTCAAAAAGGCGGCCATGCTTATGACTCCCTGCGAGTAAGTATAATAAAGAGCAAGATAGATGCTGTTTAATACGATCGATTTTGCCATTTTTCTTCCCCTGGTAGTTGTACTCTACTATCTGATCCCGCACAAATTCAGGTGGACCTTGTTGCTGGCAGCCAGCTACTATTTCTATATGAGCTGGAAGGTGGAATACATCTTTCTGATTATCGCTTCCACCCTGGTGGATTTTTTCAGCGGAATCAAAATGGAAAAGTTGGCGGACAGGAGATCCCGCTTGCCCTGGCTGTTACTGAGTCTAATTGTAAACCTGGGTCTGCTCTTCTCCTTTAAATATTTTAATTTCACCACGGAGAATCTCAACTTCCTTTTCCAGAAAGTGGGGCTGTCCAGGGAGCTTCCCATGATGAAACTCCTGCTTCCCGTTGGAATCTCATTCTATACCTTCCAAACTCTGAGTTATTCCATTGATGTCTATTTCGGGAGACAGAAAGCAGAGAAGCACCTGGGATATTTTGCCCTTTATGTCTCCTTTTTTCCTCAGCTGGTGGCCGGACCTATAGAAAGGTATGCCAGATTAGCACCACAATTCAGGAGGAGGCAGATTCTGACTTACGATAATCTGGTTCATGGATTGAGGCTGATTCTCTACGGACTCTTTATTAAAATGGTCATTGCTGATAATATCTCGGGTCTTGTGGACCAGGTATATGCCCATCCTGAAAATTTTGCTTCTCTGGATATCCTCAAGGGTGTTGTGCTCTACTCCTTTCAGATTTACAGCGATTTTTACGGCTACTCCACCATTGCCATCGGAAGTGCCCTGCTCCTGGGCATCCGGATTATGGATAACTTTAAATCCCCTTACCTGGCCAAAAATATCTCAGAATTCTGGCAGCGCTGGCATATCTCCCTTTCCACCTGGTTCAGGGATTATCTCTATTTTCCCCTGGGGGGGAACCGTGTCACAAAACAGCGTTGGGTGCTGAATATCCTGCTGGTATTTTTAATCAGCGGACTCTGGCATGGAGCCAACTGGACCTTTCTGATCTGGGGCCTCTTATTTAGCCTGCTCTATCTGCTAGAGCGGCTGGTGAACCGGCTCCTGAATTTTCAGAAGGCCCATTCAGCTTATTCGGCCGGACATTTCCTGCTGGCCCTGAAGACCTTTCTGCTGGTGACCGTCCTATGGATCTTTTTCCGAAGTCAGAGTTTCGATGGAGCCATGGATATTTTCAGACTGCTGTTCCAGAATTCAGCTTTGGATCCCCAGGAATTAATTATTCCCGGAAGCACCTGGATTTTCCTCCTGCTCTTTGTTACCAGTGATGTGATCCTCTATAACAGGCGTTTCGACAGCTGGGTAGGTGGATTACCCTATCTGCTCAGATGGGTGATCTATGGGGTGCTTCTATTCGGGATCATTGTTTTTGCAGGCGTGGAAAATTTCCCATTTATCTATTTTCAATTTTAGCAGGGATGAAAGAGAGTTGGAAACATATCGTCCTTAATCTGGTATCCTTGCTGCTTCTTCTACTGGGAATTAATCTGCTGTATACGAAGCTCTTTTTTGAAAAGGACCTGCAGGAGTATTCCTCCATCATCAATCTGGTCAGGGAGGTACCCCTGGAGGCAGATATCATTTACCTGGGAGAGTCCTCCAACAATGCACGCCGGGAGGATGACCTGGATCCGAGAAAGATATCCGATTTTATTGCCGATTTTTATCCCGGACTGGACCTGTATGATCTGACCAAGCCTGCTGCCCATGCGGGCATCTTTAAGGTTCTGCTAGACCAAATGCCGGAGACGAGTGAAGTGGAGACTGTAATTGTAACCCTTAACCTGCGCTCTTTTAATGCCCAGTGGATCCATTCACCACTGGAAACCTCCCTTCAGAAGAGCCTGGTTCTATTGAAGCCCTATCCGCCCCTGGTGAACCGTTTTCTTTTGTCCTTCAAGGCTTACGAGATAAAGACAAAGGAGGAGCGGGAAATGGATTTTATGGAGCAGTGGGAGCGGGATAATTTGCACTTTCCCTATGAGTTTCCACACGAAAATGTTAGGAAATGGGATCGCTGGATGGCATACGAGGGAATTCCGGGCGATTCGGGTGAAATTGACAGGGCTTTAACGGAATTGGCCTGTCATCATATAAAGGCATATGGATTTCAGATCGATACCCTGCGGAATCCGAGGATAGCCGATTTCGATGAGATTGTGGATCTTGCCCGGGAGAGAGGCTGGAGACTGGTGTTCAACCTGATGGCCGAAAACATGGAGAAGGCCGGACAGCTGGTGGGAGAGGATCTGATCTTCCTTATGAATGAGAACCGGGAGCTCCTGAAAAATTACTACGAATCAAGGGGAGTGATGGTAGTAGATAATCTTTCCCGTGTGGAAGATGAGCAGTTCATTGATCAGAACTGGACCACCGAACACTATGCTGAAAATGGAAGGAAGGCCGTGGCAAAACAGGTAGCCCTTGCACTAAAAAGCTGGTACGGTTACGAATACAGGGATACCGGATACTAATTATTTTCAGATAGATTTTGATTAATTGGATGAAACTCCTACTTTTGAAGTTCATTCAAAGGAAAATATGAGGATTATTGGAAATATTACCGTGACCATCAACCCGCTTCTCTCCTAAAGCGGGCCCGTCACAACTATCTTCATTTCCAACCAATAATTCTTACTCCATGTTGCAAATAATCTTCAAAACACTTTTTTCGAAAGCATTTTTTCGTGAATTTTTTCGTGATCTACGTGAATCATTAGCCGGTTCGGAACGGGATTTCACCAAGATCCCCCTGAGCAAAGCCATCTTGCTACTCAGTATTCCCATGGTTTTGGAGATGATCATGGAGTCGGTATTTGCCCTGGTGGATATCTTTTTTGTCTCCCGGCTGGGGGCAGAGGCTGTGGCAACTGTGGGGATCACTGAGTCTTTGATGACCATAATCTATGCCATCGGGATCGGACTTAGTGTGGGAACCACAGCGCTGGTTGCCAGGCGGATCGGGGAGAAGCGCCCCGAGGAAGCTGCCGTGTCTGCCGTTCAGGCAATTATCACTGGGATGGTTGTCTCTCTGGCTTTCTCAGCTGTAGGAATCTTTTTCTCAAAGGACCTTCTTCGCATCATGGGTGCCTCGGAAGAGACTGTTCAGATGGGCTACATGTACCCGGCCATCATGCTGGGAGGGAACATGGTTATCATGCTCCTCTTCATTATAAACGCAGTATTCCGAAGCAGTGGCGATGCGGCCATCTCCATGCGGGTACTCTGGTTTGCCAATATCCTGAATATTATCCTGGATCCCCTGTTAATCTTCGGTATAGGACCTTTTCCCGAACTGGGAGTTAAAGGAGCTGCAGTGGCCACCAATATTGGAAGGGGCATGGCGGTCCTCTACCAGCTCTACCTGCTGGGTAAGGGGAACCATCGGGTGAAGGTCAGGGCCAACCAGATCGTGATCCGGATCGAGGAGATGGCACAGCTGGTGAAGCTCTCCCTGGGAGCCATTGGACAGTATATTATTGCCACCTCTTCCTGGATCGTCCTGGTATGGGTGGTAACCAGCCTGGGTGAGGAGGTGGTGGCCGGTTATACCATTGCCATCCGGATCCTTCTGTTTGCACTCTTGCCTGCCTGGGGTCTTTCCAATGCTGCGGCCACACTGGTGGGGCAGAACCTGGGAGCCAAACAGCCCGACCGGGCAGAACGCTCTGCCTGGGTGGTCGGGATCGCTAACATGATATTCCTGGGTCTGGTATCGATCATCTTTATCGCCATACCGGATGCATTTATCAGATTCTTTATTGATCCGGCAATGGAGCCTGTGGTAATGCAGAGTGGGGTTACCTGCCTGCGAGTGGTCAGTTTTGGATTCTTTGTATATGCACTGGGACAGGTGATGGTAAATGCCATCAACGGAGCCGGGGATACGGCCACGCCCATCTGGATCAATTTAATTGCCTTCTGGGTCATGGAGATTCCCCTTGCATTTCTCTTTGTCAAGGGACTGGACCTGCATATTCACGGGGTGTGTTATGCCATTTTAATCGCAGATACTGCCTTAACCCTGATTGCCCTGGCAGTATTCCGGCGAGGGAAGTGGAAACTCAAAGAAGTATGATAGTGCCTGCTATTAAGAGCCTAGTGCCTAGCGCCTAGGTAATTGTGGGATTTTTTGTACCTTTGGAGGGATATGAACAAAGTTGTTGTTTATACCAGCCTGTACCATACCTATGGTAAGGCACTCTACGAGTGCTGGATGTTCTATCATTGATCCGGGAAGAACCCTCTGCTTCCCTTTCCCTTTCTGTTTCCCTGTTTCAATACTTTCATCTGCACTGTCTTATGGTGACCATTTTCGATATCAAGCGCTTTGCTGTTCATGACGGGCCCGGGATCCGGACCACCGTTTTTCTGAAGGGATGTCCCCTGCGATGCGCATGGTGCCACAATCCTGAGAGTCAGGAGCGAGAGCTAAAAAGCGTGGATATTAGCAGGAAGGTGGATGGGAGGAGCGTTCCGGGAAAGAAAGTTTATGGGGAACGTATGGAGGTGGATCAGCTGGTGGAGAAACTGCTCAGGGATATGCCCTTTTATGAAGAGTCAGAGGGAGGAGTCACTTTTTCTGGTGGTGAGCCACTAATGCAGCATGAAGGGCTCCTGCAACTTTTGGAGGCCTGCCATACGCATGGTTTACATACCTGTGTTGATACCTCAGGGTATGCCAGCTGGGAGCAGTTTGAAAAGATTTTACCTTTTACAGATCTATTTCTTTTCGATCTAAAGAATATGGACCCGGAGCTCCATATGAAGTATACCGGCGTGGATAACGAAATCATTCTTAACAATGCAGAAAAACTGCTTGAGAATGGTTCCAGGCTGATCTTCAGGATCCCTGTGATTCCGGGCATCAATACCTCGGAAAGTGAGGTTTCCGCCTTTATTCGCTTCCTGAAGGAGCGCGCTGAGAAGATGACTGAAGTGCACCTTTTGCCTTATCACCGCATTGCCGGGAACAAATACCGGAGGTTGCACAAAAAGCAATTTCTTGCTGATGTACCTGAACCGGATCAATCCATGATGTTTCAGTTAAAAGAAGAATTTAAGCAGACAGGCCTGGAGGTAATTATCGGGGGGTGATCCTGAAAGAACTCCGGGTACTAAGATGAATCAGAATGAATAAGAGGATAAAAAAGTTAAGAGAAGAGACCCTTCAGGCAGTCAACCGGCTTTCGGCTGAGCGAGCTTTGCTGGTGACTCAGTTTTATAAGGAGTTAAGTGCAGCAGAGGATGCAGTAGCGGTACAGCGGGCAAAGGCATTTGAATACATTCTCCGCCATAAATCCATCTGCATCAATCAGGGAGAGCTGATTGTGGGGGAGCGGGGACCTGCTCCCAAGGCCACTCCCACCTATCCCGAAATCAACCTGCACTCGTTGAAGGACCTGGAGATTTTAAATGGGAGGGAGAAGGTCTCCTTTAAGGTGGAAAAGGAGACCCGCAGGGCCTTTGAGGAAGTTATTATTCCTTACTGGACAGGCAGGACCAACCGGGAGCGCGTATTCAGGAATATGGAACCGGAGTGGATCGAGGCATACAATGCTGGGGTTTTCACCGAATTCCAGGAACA
>Ga0209345_10005278_pt1 | contig 12064 bp, 12 predicted proteins | sample Cruoilmetagenom7_FD_187294 | JGI IMG/M metagenome (GOLD analysis project Ga0209345, IMG submission 187294) | Oil polluted marine microbial communities from Coal Oil Point, Santa Barbara, California, USA - Sample 7 (SPAdes) (version 2) | ecosystem: Environmental > Aquatic > Marine > Oil seeps ...
ATTTAAAGTATCGTAGTTACACACTCAAAACCTCACGATTCAATGCAGTTCTTGCAAATTATTTTCTAGTCAATCGACGGTGAGAGAACCAAACCCACACCGCCGTTTAATGACATATCTTAGTCAAATTTATACTTCAAACGAACCCCATAACTAATTGGGTCAGCCCAAGCACCCCCGGTACCAGTAACAGAGACAATTTTACTATATACATAATCCTCATCAAGAATGTTCTTGGCCCAAAACATCACCGAAGCACCACTATCTTCATGTGATAATTCAACATTCGCATTCAGTACATTAAATGCATCTTCGCTTGAAATATTTGCGGGATCAAAAAACATTTTGCTACTGTGATAAAAGTTTACATTTGCACTAGCGCTACCAAAACTCGTAGGCACTTTATACTGCCCGCCAATATTAAAGGTCATCTTTGGGGTACGAACCAATCTTTTACCTGCAAGATCTGTGCCTGCTACAGGCGCATTACCGCCCGCAGGGTTAGGCAACAATGCCCCGCTTGATATATACTCTTTGTACTCCGCCTCTAAGAAATTCGCACCGCCAAACACTCTGAATTTGTCCGTAAGGACAGCAGCAACTTCCAAATCCACACCGTAGATTTCCGCCTTACCAGCTTGATCAAATGTAGAGGCTCCAGAAGCATTAATAACCTGAATTTGGAGGTTTTCATAATCATTGTAGAACGCAGCCGTGTTCACCTTCACACGCCCACCCATAAAGCTATTCTTTGCACCAATTTCGAATGAAGTTACCTCTTCGGGGTTAACTGGGCCTGGTGCCGCAGGATTTGCAGTGTTAAATGTACCACTTTTAAAGCCTGTTTCATGCTTAGCATAATACATGTCATCGCCAGCTTCATATTGCAATACAAGACGATAGTTGAAATCGTCCCAACTCTCACTCACCTCTGGAAATGGCTGAATTCCCAGACCAATGATTCCGAAGGCACCGTCTTCAAGAGTTTTCTCCTCAGTACTATATCGCAAACCACCTGTAACAGACCAGTTATCGGCAAAGTCGTAAGTCGCTTCCCCAAATATCGCAAACGCATCAGACGCAACCGTCGCCTGCGTAAGCACTTCAGCAAGCCCAACACCAGGAACTGCAGCATCCGCAATAAATGGATTGAAACCAGAATCATCCTTCAGGTAAAAAGCTCCGACCATCCAATCTAGATTTTCGGTATCATACCCTGGTGTGAACTGAAATTCTTGCGTAAATGTTTCTCCGTATTGGTTAGGGCGCGCATGCACTAATGTTGCTGTACTATAATCAAAGTCTAAGCGATACCGCATATCAAAATCGGAATAACTTGTTATGGAACTCACATCCACAAGCGATGTATGCAATTTCACACGCGCACCCAGCTTATAAGTTTCTATAAAGGTACTAGCCTCTGCATCAACAGATATCTCCCTCGGGTTCTGCCCCAAGGCCTGAAAGCCCAAAGCTTCCCCAACTGTATTCCCATCTACGGCACTCAACACGCTTGCAAAAGAATCATCGCGCTTAAAATATCCACCTGTAAGTCGCACCTCAAGGTTTTCAGTAACATCCACGTCTAAGGCCGCATCAAAAGAAAAGTAATCCTCATCCCCCAGAACTTCCCCATTAAAGGCATTTAAATTATAGCCATCCTTATTGAAATATTGCCCAGAAACCGCCAATCGCGCCTTGTCTGAAATAGGACCAGAAATAAACGCAGAGGTCTCAAACAACCCATTATCACCGAGCCCAGCCTCTACAACACCCTGCCAAGTGTCGGACGGAGCTTTCGTAACTATATTAATAGCACCACCCGTAGCATTGCGCCCGTATAGAGTACCTTGCGGACCTCGTAACACCTCAACACGTTCAACATTGTTTAGGTTTTTTAAAATATTTGCCGTTTGTGCTTGATAGACACCATCTATGTAAACAGCTACACTCGACTCCACCCCTGGCGACTGAATATCCGTACCAACGCCACGGATATACAATAACGGGAAAGCCGAGTTATAAGTAATCGTCAAACCGGGCGCCGCAAATTGAAGATCGGTAGACGTTGTAAGATTTAGCTCTTCAATCGCCTCAGCCGTAAACGCAGTCACGGCGATAGGCACATCACTTAAAGATTGTGAACGCCGCTGTGAAGTAACCATCACTTCATCAACAGTAAGACTTGAATCCGCTTGTGCGTGCGCAATAGCGCTAACACCAACTAAAGACGTGACAGCACACGCTCCTAACAATAAATTTCTCATTTTTCCCCTTTTGGACTTTCCGTAGTTTTAATCAATAATTACAATTACGGCAAAGCTGCTTCGCATTGTTTAATGCGACCAACACTCTACCAACTTGATACTCTTAAATAATACAAAATGTGGTTCACCCCTCTTGTAAAAGTACGTACTTACCTCGTGAGCTTAACTCACATCACATATTATCAAAGAAACTAAATATCATAATGATAACATTGTCAATAACTATTAACAATATTGTCATTACAACACTCAATAACCTACGAACGTAGAATACGAGCAAGATAGCAAGCACCAAATGTGCAGTATTACAGGTATTTGGGCACTATCTTAGACAAATTTTGGCGGTTCTATTACCGGTAAACCCTATCAACACAAAGATTTTAATAAAACTGTAGGGTCCGCTATACGCTCTAAATCAGGGCGGATCCCTTTATCTACAAGCTTTTTGCCGCCAATAAAATCCTTCACAGAATTAATTGCATCAATGGCAATAACTTGCCCTTCTCGGAAATAGACCAAACTAAAGCTTCGTGAGGCAGGATCTCCGCGCAGTACTGTACTATCATAACCATGATTAAGGCCAGCCGTTTGCAATTTAAGATCATATTGGTTCGACCAAAACCAAGGTAAAGTTTCATAGGGCTCCGGCACTCCCAATATTACACTGGCTATAGTCTTTGCTTGGTCTACGGCATTTGGAACACTTTCTAAACGCACCATATTTCCACCAAAGAATTTATTCGGATGACATGCGCAATCTCCAGAACTAAAAACATTTACCAACGATGTTCTACAAAACGCATCAACCTCAACGCCATTTGCGCATTTTGCCCCGGCGGCCTCCAATACCTGTTGAGACGGAACAAGCCCGATGCCAACAATGACAATATCTGCGGCTACATGTTCACCCGTATCGAGCACCACAGATGTAACCCGCCCATTGTGGCCTTTCATTTCTCTCGCCCCAACACCCGTCAGTATCGTCACGCCTTGGCTCCGATGCTCAGCTTCATAAAACCGAGAAATTGGCTCAGCTGCAACGCGCGCTAATACACGTTTTTCAACTTCAATAATGGTAACATCTTTACCCATTTTATTCATGACAGCAGCGGCCTCTAGGCCGACATACCCTCCGCCAATAACAGCAACAGTTTGAGCGCTTTCGAGTTCCGACTTTAATGCGTCAACCTGATGCCGCGTGCGAATAACATGTATGCCATTCAAGTCACTACCTGGTATGTTCAGGCGGCGCGCCTCCCCGCCAGTAGCCCACACGAGTTTCCCGTAATTATACAGTTCACCACTATCCGTCTCCGCAATGTGTTTATCTGCATTTATACTGACTATTGATGAACCCAAGACCAGATCGATTTGGTTATTCTTCCAAAAATCTGGTTGGCGCAGCAAAAGTTGATTGGGCACCTTCTTTCCAGAAAAATAATCTTTTGATAATGGAGGCCGCTCATATGGTGCATCGGGTTCACGCCCAACTATGAGTATTGACCCATCAAAACCGCCGCGCCGCAGACTCATTGCAACTTGCGCGCCGCTCTGGCCAGCCCCTACGATTAAAACGTCTATTATTTTATCCACTTAACGATCCTCATTATCTGGCAACAGCACTTTCACCCTAGAATAAACATGGGCAAGCCACCAATAAAAGGGGACACGGCATTTATAGTTCTCAATCTTCGGGAGCAATCACAATGCGCAAACCATCTAGCTTTTTATTAAACTTAACCTGACATGCAAGGCGAGACGACTTGTTCCTATGATCGGTTTCGTCAAGCAAATCATCTTCACCTTCGTTCATTGTCTCAATTTTACCTGCCCACGCCTCATCAACATAAATATGACAGGTTGCACAGGCACAATTGCCACCACATAGCGCCTCTAATTCGTCCTCGCCCTCATCACGTAATATTTGCAGAACAGACACGCCCTCCTGCCCGTCAAGCACAATCTCTCGCCCGCCACGCGTGACCACAACCAATTTAGCCATTTACACTCGACCCTTATAAAAGTTCATGCCTCCCCCGGGGGGGAGGGAGGCACTACGTTAAACACAATGTTAGGGCAATATACGCCCATACAAATAATTAACCCCGAACGAAGGATTCAACGACTTGATGTTGATGGCGGATTGCCAACTCTTGATCAGATAAAACTATTTCTGAAATTGCACCGCTCTCCATACCTCGCTGAGTAGCCTCAAGAGTATTTAAATCCTCCAACAAAGCCTCACGCAACTGAACAATTGACAACTCTTGCCCAATACGCTCACTCCAAGTTTTTGGGTTTGCGACAAACAATTTGGCCACATAACGTGTTTCATTGACAGAAACCGGCCAAAACTCATATGTAAAATACCAACCTTGCGCCGTATCAATAAAGTTAATCGGGAAGATAACATTGATGTCAAAACCAAAGAACGGAATATTATCCGGATTTAACCCCTTCCAAGCCTCGCCGTGAACCGCATCAGCCTTTTGCGACAAAGTACTTGAGAATTTAAAGGCAATAGCTTCTGCAGCAGATGGCTGAAAATTTGGATTTTTGGGTAAACTTGCTGCACGGTGGTTTCCATGAAGCCGAAATGAAGTCAGGCGGCAAAATTTCGATTCCACACCTGAGAACAATGTAGGAGCCACATTCTTATGAACGACAGCGACATGATAACCTTCTTGAAAAGCATCAACGAACGCCTTCCAATTCACATCAACACTACACTCCCAATGCGCCGCCAACGAGGTCTCCTCAAAAGGATAATCTTCGATATCATCAGCCAGAGTACCAAGATATTCACGCAAAGGCTTTTCAGGGTTTTCTTCGGCATTAATGAAAACAAACCCTTTCCACGAATCAAGACTAATTTCCTTTAACCCAAGCTTACTTTTGTCAAAACCAGGCTCGAAACGATCTTCCTCAGTTACGCCACGCAAGCTACCGTCATTATTAAAGGTCCAACCATGGAAACAGCACGAGAATCCACTCGCCTTACCCTTACACTCTTCATAGAACAGTTGATTACCCCGGTGCGTACATACATTGTGAAATGCGCGAATGACCCCATCCTTACTTCTCGTTACGATAACAGAAGCCTTTAAAACTTCTATATCTTTGACAATATAGCTGCCCTTCTCAGGAATCTCACTCTCATGACAAACCATCAGCCAAGAATGCTTAAATATTTTCTCTCGCTCCAGTTCAAAATACTCTTCTGAAACATAAGGCTCTAAAGAAACAGCTCCCTTCGTTAAACCTGGGATATCATCCCCATGTATACGATCATAAGCCTCTACAGCCAATTCCATTTCCGTCTTCATTTCGTTCTCCTCCTTGTTCACTTATACTACCCTATTTCCTCACTAAATTCGAAAACTACACCGCTAACTACAGCACAGAAATTTCAAACCTATCCCTTGGAAAGCCACCCGGCAGTTCCGGCTGCTTGTAAAACTCAACAGCAATAGAAACCTCCATAAACATTAAAGCCAAGTTCAAAAGCTTCTGTTGCGGGATCTCCAGTACCCCCATAGGGAAACCATCCAAATACGCAGCAACCGCCTCGACACGCGGCAATAGAGCGCTATAATAGCCCGTAATACTCGGCATATCGCTACTCGCGCGCTTTTCTTTGCGCTCACGCTCGGTATCAAGGGCCCAATCAGGCACGTAGACTTCAAGGTCTTGAAAGTCCTTTGGTAAAATGTTGTTATTTTTACTCATCGCTTATACTCCCTGTAATTTACGACCATACTCATTTGAGTATGTACTGAATACCACCTTATTGACAATGTTGTCAATAAGGAATTAATACTTAACCAGGCCCCCATCGACATTAATGAGTTGCCCAGTAATAAATTCACTTTCGGGTGAAGCTAAGAACACAGCAACACCGACAAGATCGCTCGGCTGCTCTAACCGTTTCACACATTGTTGCTGAACAATACTATCAATGAACCCTTGATCCACCCCCGCAGCCGTCATACCCTTTGTCTCTACAATACCAGGCGTAATAACGTTCACACCGATATTAAACTCCGCCAATTCAGTTGCAAGCGACCTAGACATACCGACCAAGGCCCCTTTCGTTGCCACATAAGGCGAAAGAAATGGAAGCCCCATAAAGAAAGTACTAGATGAAATATTGACCACTCTACCAGCACCCGCCTTTTTCATCAGCGGCACAGCCCCTTGAATACACAAAAAACAACCACGAACATTGACGGCAAAAACATTATCCCACATCTCAACGCTCACCTGGTCAATCGGCGCAAAAGCATAAATACCTGCATTGTTCACCAAAATATCGACGTGACCAAATTCACCTTCAGCAACTTCATACATCTGCTTGACAGACGCCTCACTAGTGACGTCACACTTTACAGAAATAGACTTTCCGCCGACTTCTTTAATGAGAGCCGCTGTTTCCACAGAATCCACTAAATCAGCTAAAACCAGCACAGCCCCCTTACGAGCATATTCAACGGAAATAGCCTGGCCAATGCCTGACGCAGCGCCCGTAACTACCGCTACCTTACCAGTAATAGAACTCATTTTAACTTACCCTTTGCTGAAACAATTTTCGTCGTACGTTTTGCCGACTTCTTTTTTGTTTTACGGAACAAAAATGTAAGAAGAAACCCAACTAAACTTGCAGACAACAAGCCCAATCCCTTCCGAGCCTCCTCAGGGGATAGGGACGCAGCCATAGGCATTGCCCCCATAATCTTCCCCTTTATGACCAAAGAATTTCCTGACCTAGAGAGACTCTCTACGTGCATTAACTCCGTACCGTCTACGGCATATATTCTCATGTTATTCTCCTAAATATGCGGGAACGAATGCATTACTGATTTGCAATCGCACTTTGAAAATCAAGCCCCATATCGCTCATCATTTTGATTGCAACTGGACGACCACCACCAATCACGCCGCCGCCAGGATGCATAAATGGTCCGCACAAATAGAAAGACTCAAGGCCATCAACAGTGTAATCAGCAACCTCTGGAATTGGCCGCCGCCCCAATATTTGATCCAAATACATACCGGCGCCTAAAATGTCACCATGCTGCATACTTGGGGTATGGCGCACAAAGTCGAGCGGGCTTTCCACATGACGAGCAATGATATTATCTGAACCCATATTTGTCGTGAAAAGCTGCAATTCCTCCAACAAACGATCCGCAACCTCGTCTTTGATAACATCCCACTGCGCCGAACCACCATCCTCTAAATCAAATGGCATGAAGTGATACAAATACAGCGTAGCCTGACCGTTTGGCGCACGGGACGGATCATGATTACTATTACATATGGACAACAAGCTCAAATCTTTTGGAACACGGCCATAGCGGAACTCGTCAAACATTTCACGCATATCACGCAAACCACCGCGATGTGTCTCAACAGCGAAGCACCGCCCAACATCCCCACCAGCCTTATAGACAGGAGCCTCTTTCAAAGCATAATGAGTATTCATCGCACTATAAGAAGCAGGTTGCACCCGACTCAGGTTCGCCTGCAACGTATCCTCAAGGTCACCACCTACAAAATCATTAAGGAGATGTGGATGAATACAACCAATAACGGCTCGCTTGGCGTGATATTCCGTACCATCATCCAAAACAACACCTGTGGCGCGATTTCCACTCTTCAACAAGCGCATAACATTGCAGCCAGTAGACACTTCCCCGCCATGGTGCTCAATGCAACGCACAAGGGAATCTGACAAGGCACCACTCCCCCCAACAGGCAAACCATTAGGATGCGTGTGTGTCATACCACACATAAGATAGAGGTTAATCCCCGTACCTTTTACCTCGGGACCCTGCATGGACTCACCGGCCCACTTTAGAAAATGCATCCTAACTTTTTCATTTTCGAACAAGTCCATGATAATATCATAAGCGCTACGGTGCATTTCCCCGATCACATCTCGCCCTTCCGGACTTTGGTCCAAAACAGCCATAAATGCCCCATATGTAGAAGGCGGATTGAATAACCCCATTGTAAACATCGTCAGCATACGCTGGCATTTCTCAACAAAAACATGATAAGCCACAGCATCGCGCTTTGAATGTTCCGCGATTGCCGCACAGGTTTTATCCAACCCTGTATACGTAACCAGTGACGAACCATCCTCAAAAACACAACCGAAATACGCCTCTGGATTAACGTACTCAAGCCCGAAATCAGACTTAAGACCAAGCTCATCGTTAAGAATAAGAGGGTTCGCTTGAATAAAAATATGACCAGTTGAATGCAAGTCATGCTTAAAACCAGGCGCTGTCACCTCGCGCGTCACCACGCCCCCGCCATAAAACTCATTCTTCTCAAGAACTTTCACACTTAAACCCGCAGACGCAAGGTATGCAGCGGCAGTTAACCCATTGTGCCCTGAACCAACAACGACAATATCATAATTTTCAGCCATTTAATTCTCTCTTTTCTTAATTTTATTTTTAACATGGACGCGAACTTCACCAAAGAATCATTCAGACGTTCGCACCAAATAAACCCTATTGACCATTCTATCAATAAAGCCACATCACCAATAATCAAGTAAAATTTCAAACTTTTGCGTATTAAAATTAGGGGCCGCCCCAGACAACACATAATTATGCGTTGTCTGGGACAACTCTTAAATTAAATAATTTCTTCATGTTGAACTATCCGCAAAACCGTTTACTAAACATATTACTGTATTTTTTTTACAGCCAACGAAGAAATTATAATTACTACAAATTAGAAACAAACAGATGCAGAACAAACTTGACGTAAACAAGCCACTCTCAAAGCGCAAACGCACACGGCTCACACCTGAAAAACGCCGTGCACAACTGTTAGAATGTGCTATTAATGCTTGCGCCGACAAAGGTTTGGCACGAGCCGCCCATGCTGATGTTGCGGCACGGGCTGGCGTTTCCGTTGCTACTGTTTTTTCTTACTTTAACACCAGAGAAATTTTGGTGGATTGCGTCTTAGAAGAAGTCAAAAACATTCTTTTTTCATCAATGGAGAAAGTCACAAACACCGAAAGCTCAGCTCCAGATCAAATCTTTGAAATGGTCTGGTATTGCGCCGTGTTAGTACGCCAACAACCTGACGTAATGCTTGTTTGGCTGGATTGGAGTACCGCCGTACGAAACCCTATTTGGCCACAATATCTTGAGTTTCAGAAAAATATCATTGCACTTTTTACGAAAATTATTCGCAAAGGCAAGCGCCAAAACTCAATCGACAAACGAGTCGATGCAATGAGTGCAGCTAGAATAATTATTGGTGAATCTCATATGCTTGCAATGTTAGTGTTTGAAGGGGTGAGTGATAAACAAACACGCAAATTTATTAGACAATATGTTCACATGTCCTGCTCCTTTCAGGCACTGGAAAGCTAGAGAGTTTTTTTTAATATTTTTACAGTGTTCCCTTAATCAATTTTATAATGCCTGAGAAATCCAGATCGTCTTTGCCGGCGCTTTCCATTAAGGCGTAAAGGGCTTCGGCTTGAGCACCTAGGGGCGTCGCGGCTTTAGCTTTGCTGGCAGCGTCTTGGGCTAGGCGCATGTCTTTGAGCATCATGGCTGCTGAAAAACCTGCCGCGTAATCACGATTGGACGGCGCAGCTGGTACGGGGCCAGGTGCCGGGCAATAGCTCGTCATAGACCAGCTCTGCCCAGACGCGGTTGATGAAATATCGTAGAATGTTTGTGCATCAAGGCCGAGTTTTTCCGCCAAAGCAAAGGCTTCGCAGGTGCCAATCATCGTGATTCCCAGCAGCATATTGTTACAAACCTTGGCGGCTTGGCCATTACCCGCCGCGCCTGCGTGGAAGATGTTCTTCCCCATGTATTCTAAAACGAACCGCGCTTTATCAAAGGCGAGTTTTGTGCCTCCCACCATAAATGTAAGCGTGCCCCCTGCTGCTGCCGCGACACCGCCGGACACGGGGGCATCAACCATGTGCAGGCCTTTATCCGTTGCCGCTTCGATAACAGAGCGCTCACTGTCGATATCGATGGTGGAGCTGTCTATCAGCAAAGTCCCTTCAGCTACATTTTCAATAATACCGTCATCACCGAGATAGACACTGCATACATGCTTTCCCGCAGGTAGCATCGTCACCACAACTTCGGCACCATCAATGGCATCAAGCGTAGACGTCACGGCAATACACCCTGCCCCGACCGCGCGTTTTACCGCATCTTCTGACAAATCAAATGCCCGCACACTATGCCCAGCCTTGGCCAAATTAGCAGCCATACCGCCACCCATATTTCCAAGACCAATAAATGCGATTGTACTCATGATTTATTCCTAATCTAAAAACTTAAGTTCATTGGGGGTCTGTGCAAAGGCAGCGCGGATGTCGTCGAAATCTACGTCTTCTATGGATGCAGCTGCCCATTGTGGGTTTCGGTCTTTGTCGATGACGGCTGCGCGAACACCTTCAACAAAATCTGGTATGTTTAGGAAATTTAAGGATAAATCTAATTCCTGGCGCATAGCTTCGCAGAAATCAAAGCCTGCGCCGCGCCTCAGGGCTTCGTAGGTAATATAAACCGCAAGCGGGGACTTGCTCTCTAGGAACGCAAGCTGCTTAGCAGCCCAGTTGATATTTTCCTCATTGTTTTTGTTGGGCTTGAGGTTTTTATAGGCGCGCAATGCCCCATAAATCTCTGGCAAAGTGTGCTTGTCAAATGCGCTAATTGCGGCGGGTAAACTATCCGGCATGTCCGGTTGTTTCACATAATGTTTAGTCACATCCATAACCGAGCCATCAAGCCCGTCTAATTTAGCTTTGCCGAGCGCAGTAATGAAAGCTTGGTGCTGGTCGCTCGGGATATAGACATTGGCGATACCGAGCGCACAGGTCTGGGAGGTTTTCAAACGTGCGCCCGTTAGGCCAAGCCAATTGCCAAAATCACGGCCAAGGCGCGGTAGAAAATATGTACCGCCCACATCCGGGAAATACCCGATACCCGTTTCCGGCATAGCGAACAATGTGTTGTCCCCCGCTACCCGCAACCGTCCATGTACGCTAAGCCCAACCCCGCCGCCCATAACGATACCGTCTATCATAGCGATATAGGGTTTCTTGTAGCGGTGTATCAGCTCGTTCAGTGCATATTCTGTGCGCCAAAATTCTTCGGCGCGGGGGTCACCCGCCTTGGCGCTGTCATGCAACATAACAATATCACCACCCGCACAAAACGCACGGTCTCCGGCACCCTCCACAAGCACCGCACCAATGCGGTCATCGTCTTCCCAAGCCTGCATGGTTTTAATCATCGCCTTGCACATCTCTGTGGTCAGCGCGTTCAGGGCTCCCGGTCGGTTCAGGGTGATTTTCCCCAGATTGCCGAATACTTCGAAATGGATTTGGTCGGTCATCTCAACAAACTCCGTGAAATAATCACTCGCATAATTTCGTTGGTACCTTCTAAAATCTGATGCACCCTCAAATCGCGCACAATCCGCTCAATCCCGTAGTCCGCCAGATACCCATAGCCCCCGTGCAGTTGCAAAGCATCATTGGCGATTTTACTACCCATGTCTGTGGCGAACCTTTTCGCCATTGCGCAGGCGGCAGATTTATCTGGATGGTTTTTGTCAATCATATCGCCGGCGCGGTAAATCATCAGGCGCGATGCTTCCAGCTCCGTTGCCATATCAGCCAGTTTGAACTGGGTGTTTTGGAATGCGGAAATTGGCTTGCCGAATTGCTCGCGCTCGCCTGTGTACTGAATGGCAGCATCCAAAGCCGCGCCAGCCCCGCCGAGAGAACAAGC
>Ga0209345_10005282_pt1 | contig 12060 bp, 13 predicted proteins | sample Cruoilmetagenom7_FD_187294 | JGI IMG/M metagenome (GOLD analysis project Ga0209345, IMG submission 187294) | Oil polluted marine microbial communities from Coal Oil Point, Santa Barbara, California, USA - Sample 7 (SPAdes) (version 2) | ecosystem: Environmental > Aquatic > Marine > Oil seeps ...
GCGGAGCCATTAATGCTGATAATCAGAACAACAGTAGCCATGGAGTCTGTTATGAAAGTCTATTCCATTGACGGCATTACCCCGGTGATTGATCCGACGGCCTATGTACACCCGACCGCTGTACTGATTGGGGATGTAATCATCGGTCCGCGCTGTTACGTGGGGCCGGCGGCCTGTTTGCGCGGTGACTTTGGTCGTTTGGTGCTGAAAGAGGGTGCCAACATTCAGGATACCTGTGTCATGCACGGTTTCCCCGGTACCGATACCGTGATTGAGGAAGATGGTCATATCGGCCATGGCGCCGTGCTGCACGGTTGCGTCATCAAGCGTAATGCACTGGTCGGGATGAATGCGGTGATCATGGATGATGCAGTGGTTGGCGAGTCCGCCATTGTGGCGGCCATGTCATTCGTCAAGGCCAAGTTCGAAGTTCCGGCACGTACGCTGGTGGCGGGATCACCTGCGCGCATTATTCGCGAGCTGAGCGATGAAGAGATTGAGTGGAAGGGAATGGGCACGCGCCAGTACCAGGACCTGACCATCCGCAGCCTGAATACCATGCAGGAGGCGGAGCCTCTCACCGAGGTTGAGCCTGATCGCAAGCGGCTCAGCTTTGATGACAGCGTCATTCCGTTGTCTGAACTCAAGCAGCGCTCAGCCCGGGATTGAGTGGCGGAATACGCTGCACGTCAGGACTGCGGCGTATCATCTTTGTCTGAACCCTTGCCACCGGTATAGAACTGCGGCCAGTAGCGTTGAACCACTGGCCCGCGGGTATCAAAGCTGTGGCAGGTGTTCAGCGTTGGCGGCGGTGTTTCGCCACCAATTCCGAAATCCTCCCGTTTTTCGCGCTCCTGATGGGTGGTCTGGTAAGCGGTGGTTGCCATGGTGCCCAGCATTTCAAGCAGATGGGTACAGCCCTGGGTTCCACCCAGCAGGTCACGGGTCAGGCGAGTAAAGCCGGGTGCAATACGGTGACCGATCAGGCGGCGAAAATTGTCGGCAATACTCGGACAATGCTTGAATGGCGTGTAGTCCATGCTGGCCTGAACATCATGAATCAGCAGGTCGTAGTCAACGGTCAGCCGCAGTGCCATCTTGTGCAGAGGCTCTCCGGTGGGAATGATGCCGTCATTACGCTCAATAACCTGCAGGTCAAAGCTCTTCAGGTCTACCAATTCGCCCTCCACATCCCAAAGCCCATCCTGGCGCTTGTAGCCCTTGCAGGTGATGTAACGGGTATGCAGCAATTCACGGTCTTCAGCAGGGGGCAGGGGCATCGTTCGTCACTCGGTTTGCTGGCCAGGCGGCTTAAAGGCCGCCAAAGCGTTTGTAAAAACGGGGCGCGGGTTCAGGCAGTGGGCCATCCGCGGTTTCCTGGGTAGCCGCCAGCCATTGATCGGCTCCGGAGTAAATCCGGCGGTAGATATTCCGGCACAGCACCCGCGCGGACGTACCGGCCCAGTCGGCAGGCAGCAGCTTTTCGGGGAGCAGCGGGTCACGCAGCAGCAAACGTCGATAATGGTGGATCAGCAATGTGCGCAACTGAAAGCACTGTTCCGGTTCAAGATTTTCGGCAGACTCCAATGCACGCAGGATCGGACGAAACCGGTCAAGAAACTGCTTATAGTCCTCTGCCAATTGCTGCAGATTCCAGCATTCATGCACCAACTGTTTCAGCGCAGCCGACGTTTGGGTCGTACCCACCATTTCAGCTCGCATATGGATCACTTCAGCCTGAACGCACAATTCCTGGAGGGTGTTGTACAGCTCCTGCTGATCTGCCATCGGGTGTGCCATGATGCTCGGCGCAATGTTACCGAAACCCTGCCACTCAAGCTCTTTCTTCAGTACCTTGCGCAGCTCGTTATCCAGCTGGGTGGCGAGCACCATGTCCCACTTGCCGTCCCACTCAGGATAGAGTTCGGCGTAGATGCGACGAAAGGCACTTTCAAAGCGACGCCGACCGGAATCGGTCAGGGTGTAGTAGCTGCGACGGCCAATCTGATTGGAGGTCAGCCAGCCGTCTTTGGTCAGGCGAAAGATGGAAGTGCGCACCAGTCGCTGATTCAGGCCCAGTGGCTCCAGTAGATTGATCAGGCTGCCCAGCCACACGGTACCGCCACGGGGCGCGATGGCATCACCAAAGATGGTGATGATCAGCGATCCGCCTCGGATGGGCCTCTGTTCCTGGAACTCCTGAACAAGTTCTTCAATACAGCGCAGTCTGGTCATCAAAAATGTATCATTTTCGTTAAGAAGCAGGGGATTCTATGTTGAACCCAGGGCGGGCATCAAGGAAAACCCCTGCAAACCTCAGGCGCGCGAAAGGTACTTGCCGGTTTCTGTGTTGATCTTGACCCTCTCACCCGCTTCGAGGAACTCGGGTACCTGCAGTTCAAGGCCGGTTGCAAACCGCGCAGGCTTGGTGCGACCGGTCGCGCTGGCAGCCTTCATGCCCGGTACGGTTTCGATGATCTCCATCACCACGGTGCCGGGTACTTCAATGGTCATCACCTTGCCTTCAACCAGCAGGGCCATGATGTTTTCCATACCGTCCATCAGGTAGGGCAGCTGCGCTTCGATCGCGTCGGCATCGATCATGTACTGGCTGTAATCTTCAGAGTCCATGAAGGTGTACTGATCGCCTTCCTTATACAGGTAGGAGCACTTGCGCCGTTCGAGCTGCGCTTCCTTGAGCATGTCGTCGCCGGTAAAGGTTTCTTCATACTTGCCGCCACCGGGCAGCTTGCTGAAACGCATCCGATACAGAGTCTGGGCACCGCGTGCTGTCGGACTCTTTACATCGATCTGCTGCACCAGCATGTACTGGCCATTGAATTCGATCAGGTTACCGCGTTTGACATCTGCCGCTTTGGGCATGGTGATACTCCACACAGAAGTGAGAAACAGGTCGCCATTTTATGAGAAAAAACGGCGGCGGCACAGTAGTCCATCAGCTTATGCGACGCTTGAGCCCGGACTCGTTAATGATACGGGTCGCAATCTCTTCAATGGAAAAATTGGTGGTGTTGATACAGGGTATGTTTTCCTTCTGGAACAGTCGCTCAACGGTACGGATTTCAAAGTCGCACTGATCCAGCGAGGCATAGCGGCTGTTGGCGCGGCGTTCGTGACGAATGGCTGCCAGCTGAAAGGGATCGATGGTCAGGCCATAGAGTTTATGCCGGTGCTGCTGAAGGCATTCAGGCAGACGGCTGGCCTCCATATCCTCTTCTGTCAGTGGGTAGTTGGCCGCACGGATTCCAAACTGCAACGCCATGTAGAGGCAGGTAGGGGTTTTGCCACAACGGGATACGCCCACCAGTATAATGTCGGCCTTGTCATACTGGCGGGTTCGGGCACCATCATCGTTATCCAGTGCAAAATTGACTGAGTCGATGCGGTCCTTGTAGCGATCCATCTCATTGATCGCATGAGACTTGCCAACCGAATAGGAAGAGTGAGTTTCCAGCTCCGACTCAAGCGGCTTCAGGAAGGTAGAGAAAACGTCGATCTTGAAGCCGTTACAGGTGGCCAGCAACTCACGAATCTCGTCATCGACAATGGTATCAAGCACGATGGGAGGTTTGCCGTCCTCTTCTCCCTGACGGTTGATGCGTTCAACAACGGCCTTGGCTTTATCAATCGTGTCTACATAAGGCAGGGTGATCTTTTCGAACCGAATGGCCTCGAACTGTGACAGCAGGCTGTTTCCCAATGTCTCAGCCGTGATGCCAGTACCATCAGAGATAAAAAATGCGGTTCGTTTCATCAGTGGGCCTCAAGTGTCGACAATTCAAAGCATGGGTCTGTGATCAGAAGCGCGATTTTAACAGATAAAGTGGCGGTTGTTTTTGTAGCAAAATTACATTTCGCGACAGCCAAGATTTTTACGCTTATCTGCAGTATCATCCGGTTTTTCCGGTCAATAATAATAACAATGATCCTTACGTCAAACGGCTCAGATTCAGGAGAATTGGCTTTGCAGGATTATGTACTGCGCCTTGAACAGGCAGGCATGGGTGATGTCGACAAAGTCGGCGGTAAGAATGCATCCTTGGGTGAGATGATCCATCAGCTCAGTGATGCCGGAGTGCGTGTTCCGGGTGGCTTCGCTACCACGGCGCAGGCCTATCGTGATTTTCTGGCACAAAGCGGTCTGGCTGATCGCATCAACAAGGCACTGGACGCCCTGGATGCAGACGATACGCGCGCCTTGATTGAAACAGGCCGCAATATACGCCAGTGGATCATGGACGCTGATTTCCAGCCTGAGCTGAATCAGGCCATTGAAACCGCCTGGGCGGAGATGAGCCAGGGAGAGGCGATCGCGGTTGCCGTTCGTTCCTCTGCCACCGCTGAAGATCTGCCCGATGCCTCTTTTGCCGGCCAGCAGGAAACCTTCCTCAATATTCGCGGGTTGGATAACGTCAAGCAGGCGATCAAGGAAGTGTTCGCCTCACTCTATAACGACCGCGCGATCTCTTATCGTGTGCACAAGGGCTTCACCCACGCCGAAGTCGCACTCTCTGCCGGCATTCAGCGCATGGTGCGCTCTGAAACTGGTGCGTCGGGTGTCATGTTCACCATGGACACCGAATCCGGCTTCAACCATGTGGTGTTCATTACTTCTGCCTATGGCTTGGGTGAAACCGTCGTTCAGGGCGCCGTGAACCCTGATGAGTTTTACGTCTACAAGCCGACTCTGGCTCAGGGCGCGCCTGCAATACTGCGTCGCACCTTGGGGTCGAAAGCGATCAAAATGATTTATACCGGTGATGGCAGTACCGGCAAGGCGGTTGAAACGGTTGATGTGCCGAAAGCTGAGCGCAACACCTTCTCCATCAATGACTCCGATGTGGAAGAACTGGCGCGTATTGCCGTAATCATCGAGAAGCACTACGGTCGTCCGATGGACATTGAGTGGGCGAAGGATGGTGATGACGGCAAGCTTTACATTGTCCAGGCGCGGCCGGAAACCGTACGCAGCCAGAGCAAAAGCACTGTCATTGAGCGTTACCTGCTGAAGGAAAAAGGCAAGGTACTGGTTGAGGGCCGTTCCATTGGCCATCGTATCGGTTCAGGTACCGTGCGCGTGGTGGATGGTCTGGACGACATGCATGAAGTGCAGCCGGGCGATGTACTGGTGACCGATATGACCGACCCGGACTGGGAGCCGGTGATGAAACGTGCGGCGGCCATCGTGACCAACCGTGGCGGCCGAACCTGCCATGCGGCGATTATCGCCCGTGAGCTGGGTATCCCGGCCATTGTCGGCTGTGGTGATGCAACTGAAAAGCTCAACGATGGACAGCTGGTTACCGTGTCCTGTGCCGAGGGCGATACCGGTCGTGCCTATGAAGGAAAGCTGGCATTCGAGCATCAGAGTAACAGTGTCGAGTCGATGCCAACCCTTTCGTTCGACATCATGATGAACGTGGGCAACCCTGACCGTGCATTTGATTTCCAGTCACTGCCCAATGCGGGTGTCGGTTTGGCACGACTGGAGTTCATCATCAACCGAATGATTGGCGTGCACCCTAAGGCACTGCTGAATTTCAATGATCAGCCGCGTGACGTCAAGCAGGTGATTGAGCGCCGTATTGGTGGCTACGCCTCACCAATCGACTTCTATGTTGACAAGCTGGTCGAGGGGATCTCCACTCTGGCGGCTGCCTTCTACCCGAAGAAGGTCATTGTGCGCATGTCCGACTTCAAGTCGAACGAATACGGTCACTTGATCGGCGGCGATCGCTACGAGCCCAGTGAAGAAAACCCGATGCTGGGTTTCCGCGGCGCGGCACGTTACATCTCTGACAATTTCCGTGACTGCTTTGAACTGGAGTGCCGTGCACTCAAGCGGGTGCGTGACGAGATGAAGCTGACCAACGTCGAGATCATGATTCCGTTCGTGCGTACACCGGGCGAGGCCAAACAGGTCGTCGAGCAGCTGGCCGAGAATGGCCTCAAGCGCGGTGACAATGGACTGCGCCTGATCATGATGTGCGAAATTCCTTCCAACGCCTTGCTTGCAGATCAGTTCCTTGAATACTTTGATGGCTTTTCCATCGGTTCCAACGACCTGACTCAGTTGACGCTGGGGCTGGATCGTGACTCCGGTATCATTGCGCACCTGTTTGACGAGCGTAATGAAGCGGTCAAGTGCCTGCTGGCAATGGCGATCAATGCCTGCCGCAAGGCCGGCAAGTACGTCGGCATCTGTGGTCAGGGGCCATCGGATCACCCGGACCTGGCACGCTGGCTGATGGAGCAGGGGATCAACAGTGTCTCGCTGAACCCTGACTCGGTACTGGACACCTGGTTTTTCCTCGCCAATGAAGAAAAGCCGGGGGCCTGAGCCCAAATCGCCGGACTGTTGGCGGAGCCTTTCCGCCAACAGTCCGGCGACTTTAATCCCACGGCAAACCTTAAAAGGAGAGACCATGACCGATACCAGGGTAGTGGATTTCAATCAGGCCGGGGACAGGCCTCGACAGGAAAAACGGCACCAGCAGAAAGAATCCCGTGTGGAGTCGATGCGCAAGCGGTTCGCTGCCGCATTGCCGGACAAACCCACCCCCGTTAAGGACTATTTCAAGAAAAAGCGTGCCGGGAAAAAACGCTGATAATCAGTCCCGTTCGATAAAGAACGCCAGAAACCGCTTTTCCTGTTCCTGTGCTTCATGTAACGCAATCGGCTGAAAACGGATCTCACTGCCGGGCATGCGTTGCGCCAGAGCATCCAGACTTCGGGGCGTCACGGCACCCAGTTTGGGGTAACCACCGACGGTTTGGCGATCCTGCAGCAGGATAATCGGCTGCCCGTCCGCGGGCACCTGAATTGCTCCCAGACTGATCCCTTCCGATATCAATGCCTGCCCGTGATGCTCAAGTGCTGGCCCGCTCAGTCGTGCACCCATTCGGTCACTGCGGGGTGTCAGCGTATAACAACTGCTGAAAAACCGCTGCAGTGTTGCGGACGGAAAACGGTCCAACTGTGCACCCATAATCACATCCAGCACGAGTGGGGCAGTGTAGTCCGGCAGCCATTGTTCTGGCATCTGACGCAGTATGCCACGCGATTTCACAGGGTTGCAGGGCAGATGATCACCGGCCTGCAGTGCAGAGCCGTCACCCTGCAGGCCACCTGTACCTTCACGCACCAGTGTCGAGTTGCTGCCACCGAGCCCAGGGTTGAGTGCAAAGCCTCCCTGTACCGCCAGGTAGACGCGGACGCCGGAGGCCGGATGCCCCAGTACAAGCCGGTCACCCGGATTCATATTCAGTGCCGTCCAGCGTGGCTGTGGACTTCCGTTGATGTGAAGGCTGATATCCGCTCCAGTAATAGCAATTTGAAGCTGGGTCTCAGCCACGCATTCAAAACCGCCGAAGCTTATCTCCAGTGCCGCTGTGTGCCAGGGGTTACCCGCCAGCCGATTGGCCCAGGCCCAGGCGTGGCGGTCCATCGGGCCACCGCAGGCCAGTCCCTGATGCATAACGCCGCGGCGACCAGAGTCCTGCAGCAATGTCAGAAAGCCGGGTTTAATAATCTTCAGGCCGGGCAAGTGGGTCGTCATCAGGCAAAACCTCCGCCCAACTCACCGCCCAGTGCCAGATACTCCTCGTAATCAATGGGGTAAAAGCGTACGCGCTGACCTGTTTGAAGCAGGCTGTTGGGCTCACGTCCGGTATCAAACAGGGTCAGCGGTGTGCGTCCAATCAAATTCCAGCCACCGGGAGAGTCCAGCGGATAGATTGCGGTTTGTGTATCCGCAATGCCAAGCGAACCGGCAGGTACCCGGTGACGCGGTGTGGCAAGGCGTGGAGTTGCAATGCTTTCAGGTACTTCACCCAGATAGGCAAAACCGGGCGCAAAGCCGATGGCAAATACATGGTAGGTCTGCCCCGAGTGCAAGGCGATGGCCTGCTCAATACTGATGCCGGCACGCTCGGCAATTCGCTCCAGGTCTGGCCCGACAGAGGGGTGATAGAACACGGGAATTTTCACCAGCGGGGAGTCTTCCACATCGGTGTCATCAGGCAGGGATGCGAGTATCGGCGTAACTGTGGCGATCAGGCTGGCCAGGTCATCCTGCAGCAGATCGTAGCGCAGCATAATGGTGGTGTAGGAGGGCACACTATCGATCAGGCGGTTGCCAAGCCGTGCTCTCAACTGCCGGGTTGCCCTGTGGACCCTCTGTGCAAGCTCCACTCCGATCTGGTCTCCGAAATGCAGGGTGATGGTGTCAACTCCGGTAATCTCATATCGCCACAGCATTGCGCCTGTCCTTCTGTGAGGGCTCTGGGATTTACAGCATCATTTTACATGCAAAACCGCCATAAACAGGTACCCTATACAGTTGAATAGCGTAGACAGACAGTGGCCCCGAGCGGGCGGAGTGTATCAATGGTCGAAACCGGCTGCTTTAACAAGCTGAAAGTGATCCGTGAAGTGGATTTTGGAGTGTATCTTGAGGGCGGAGCCGAAGGTGGCATTCTTCTGCCTAAACCCGAGGTGCCGGAAGGGACGCGCCTGGGCGACCGATTGCAGGTGTTTGTCTATCTGGATTCGGATGACATGCCGGTGGCGACCCTGCGTCGGCCAAGGGCTCAGGTAGGCCAGTTCGCCAGCCTGAAAGTGGTTGATGTCAACAAGGTTGGCGCCTTTCTGGATTGGGGGCTGCCCAAGGACCTGTTCCTGCCGTTCAATGAGCAAGTGAAACCGCTGACGATTGGCGATTATGTCACCGTTTATCTCTACCTCGATAACACCAACCGCATCGCGGCCAGCGCCAAACTGGAAAAGCATCTGGAGCCGGGGGATGACTACACTCAGGGCCAGCTGGTTGAGCTGCTGGTAGTGCGGCCTACCGATATTGGCTATCAGGTGATTATCGACAACCGTGCCATGGGACTGCTGCAGCACCAGGATATCCATCGACCGGTACGCCCCGGTCAGCGTATGCCCGGCTTCATCAAGCAGGTGCGAGATGAAGACGGCAAGATCGATGTGATGCTGGAAAAGCCCGGCTATGCCCGTATCGATCCGCTGGCCCAGCAGGTGCTGAAGTATCTGGAAAGCCGTGACGGTTTTTGTCCTCTGGGGGACAAGAGTGACCCCGAGGCCATCCGTGACCTTTTCGGTGTCAGCAAAAAAGCCTACAAGATGGCACTTGGTCAGCTGATGAAGGCCGGGCGCATCCGTCAGGATGAAACCGGTATCCACCTGACCTGAGCTGGCCGTCAGCAGGAGCTGACGGAGGGCTTCAGATCGCCGACCAGTGCCTGCGTCAGTTCAGCGGCAGGGATGGAACGGCAACCTGTGACATTTTGCCCGGCCCACAGTGGCGAAAAATCGCCGCTGCCCAGGCGTTCGACCTGGGCACGCAGAGGCGCCGATGCAGCTGTCGCAAGAGGAAAGGATGGGGCTGACGGATTGATCGGCCCCAGTTCTCGTATCATGCGGTTTACAATGCCGCGAGCGGGGCGGCCACTGAACAGGTTGGTCAGTACCGTATGGCTTGCCCCAGGCGACAGCAACGCGGCTCGGTGTACAGCCGACGTGTTGGCTTCAGGGCAGAGCAGGTAAGCGGTCCCGACCTGAACACCGTCAGCTCCCAATGCCAACGCCGCCTGAACCCCGGCTGCATCCGCAATACCGCCGGCGGCGATGACCGGCACGTTCACCGCTGCCCTGATCTGCGGCAGCAGGGCAAAAGTACCCACCTGAGTGCTGATCTCTTCACTCAGGAACATGCCGCGATGTCCACCGGCCTCCACCCCCTGTGCAATGATCGCATCAACCCCCTGCCGCTCAAGCCAGCACGCTTCCTCAACCGTGGTCGCTGAAGAGATGATGCGAGCACCACTGGCACGAACCTGCTCCAAGAGCGATGGTTCAGGCAGGCCAAAATGAAAGCTCACAACCTCCGGTGCCAGTTCGATCACCCGATCGGCCATTGCCTGATTGAAGGGGAGGCGCCCCGGTCCCGCAGGTGCCCTGGGTGCCTCAAGTCCCAGTTCGGTGTACCAGGGCAGAAACAGCTCCAGCCAGCGCTGCTGCCCCTCAGCATCAGGCTCCGGTGATTGATGACAGAAAAAATTCAGATTGAGTGGACGGTCAGTCTGGGCGCGAAAGCGGGTGACGGCATCTCGCACAGCATCAGGCGTCAGCATGGCACAGGGGATGGAGCCCAGTGCTCCGGCAGCCGAAACAGCTGACGCCAGTTCCCACCCCTGTACACCGGCCATCGGGGCCTGAATCAGAGGGAACTGGATATTAAACAGGGATTGCAGCGCTGACATGGCATTCCTCCACAGATGGCCGTGCATGAACGTGCATCCACTATACCCGTTCATCTCAAAGCTGGCTTTTAGACCTCAGTTCCAGCGCTTGATTTTGTACTTGCCAGCCCACAGGATGAGAGGCAAATGCGGATCCACAGGAGTATTGTCATGAGTGATTCCAGCTACACCCCGCCAAAAGTCTGGACCTGGGAGGCTCCCAGCGGTGGTCAATTTGCCAGCACTAATCGCCCGGTTGCAGGTGCAACGCATCAGAAAGAGCTGCCGGTCGGCAAGCATCCGGTGCAGTTGTACTCTCTGGCGACTCCCAACGGTGTCAAGGTAACGATCATGCTGGAGGAGCTGCTGGCACTGGGGCGCAGCGGCGCCGAGTACGATGCCTGGTTGATCCGTATCGGAGAGGGGGACCAGTTCGGCAGCGGATTTGTCGAGCTGAACCCGAATTCCAAGATTCCGGCCATGCTGGATCGGAGTGTTACCCCGGCTCAGCGTGTATTTGAGTCCGGCTCTATTCTGGTCTATCTGGCCGAGAAGTTTGATGCCTTCCTGCCCAAAACACTGCCTGAGCGCACCGAAACCCTTAACTGGCTGTTCTGGCAGATGGGAAGCGCCCCGTTTCTGGGAGGCGGCTTTGGCCACTTCTATGCGTACGCACCCGAGAAATACGAATATCCGATCAACCGCTTCACCATGGAGGTTAAGCGGCAACTCGATGTACTTGATCGCCAGTTGGCTGAACATGAATATGTGGCAGGGGAGGAGTACAGCATTGCCGATATGGCGATCTGGCCCTGGTATGGGGTTCTGGTACTGGGACGTCTTTATGGTGCTGCCGAGTTTCTGGATGTTGGCAGCTATACACACGTCAAACGCTGGGCGCAGGCGATTGATGCCCGTCCGGCTGTGCAGCGTGGGCGCAGGGTTAACCGCAACTGGGGAGCTGAAGACGAGCAGTTGCCTGAGCGGCATGACGCCAGCGACTTCGAGCCAGGTCATGCTGATGACGGCCGCTGATGGCCTGACAGTGCGGCCGGCATGCTGATGCTGGCCTCTTTAAGCCCTCTGGAGCTGGCAGGACAAATTGTCAGCCTGACGGCTCTTGTGCTGTGCCTGATCGCCTTCGCCAGCAAACAGGACCAGCGCTTGATGGTCTGGCTGCTGGCAGCGAATGTGGCCTTCGCGCTGCAGTTTGCCATGTTTCAGAGCTGGACGGCGGCGGTACTGACACTGGTTGTCATCGCGCGCATTCTGTTGGCGCAACGCTACCCCGGCAACCTCTGGTTGCTGGGCGCGATCCTGGTGTTGAACCTCGCCGGGGCCTGGCTCACCTGGCAGAACTGGCATGATCTGTTTGCTCTGCTGGCCGGTACGCTGGGGGCACTGGGCATGTTTTTGCTGCGTGGTATCCCGATGCGGCTGATGCTTGGTGCTGCAGCGTTTTGCTGGATGGCCAGCAACATCCTGATCGGCTCGGTGGGAGCCACTCTCGCTGAAGGGCTGGTTTTGGTCACCAACGCGATCACCATTTGGCGACTTTATCGCATCAAACAACAGTACCCGGACCTTAAGCAACCCCCTGCAGGCTCATAAACCGGAGACTCTTTTGACAGGTGGCAGTTTGCAACCCTGTTTGCAGCGTGATCGAAAACGCCAGACGGCAAAACGATGGTAAGCCCAGTCCAGCGGCCGAGTAAGCCGCAGTCGATCGATCACGCTGGCCAGGTGCCTGTAGTAGGGCAGCTCTCGATCGAC
>Ga0209345_10005283_pt1 | contig 12057 bp, 15 predicted proteins | sample Cruoilmetagenom7_FD_187294 | JGI IMG/M metagenome (GOLD analysis project Ga0209345, IMG submission 187294) | Oil polluted marine microbial communities from Coal Oil Point, Santa Barbara, California, USA - Sample 7 (SPAdes) (version 2) | ecosystem: Environmental > Aquatic > Marine > Oil seeps ...
ACATTAAATACGGGTATCACCAAAATCACGGCAGACAAGTGGAGGAAATATGAACGCACGTAAAGTATATGGCCCTAACACTAGGATTAGCAAGGAAATCCACGCAACTAAGTACAGGAACGAAGGGGAGTCCTTTGAGGAGGCCCAGTACAGGTTTGCTAGCACACTAACTGACAACGAAGGGGATTTTAAGAAACTCAGTGAAATCCTAGTCAACCAGAGGTTTATGGGGGGTGGTAGGACACAGTTAGCGGTTGGTAATACGACCTCCACAACAGCCTTTAACTGCTTCGTATCAGGGACTATTGATGATGACTTTGATTGTATCATGAAGCGGGTTAAGGAGGCTGGACAAACACTTAGGAAGGGTGGTGGTATTGGCTATGACTTCAGTAAGCTACGTCCTAAAGGCTCACTTATAAAGTCACTTGGGTCTTCCAGCTCTGGCCCCATCAGCTTTATGAACATCTTCGACAGCACTTGCCAGACAGTCAGTAGTGCAGGGCATAGGCGAGGTGCTCAGATGGGTGTAATGCGAGTAGACCACCCTGATATAGAGCAGTTCATCACAGCTAAGCAGAATGAGGATAAGCTAACAGCATTTAATATCAGTGTTGGTATAACTGACAAGTTCATGGAAGCTGTAGTAAGTGATAGAGACTTTGACCTAGTATTTGAAGGGCGTGTGTACAAGACTATTAGCGCCAAAGCACTTTGGGAAAAGATAATGCGTAACACTTGGGATTGGGCGGAGCCTGGGGTGTTGTTCATAGACACTATCAACAAGAGAAACAACCTAAGTTATGTAGAGGAAATAGTTACAACCAACCCATGTGGGGAGCAGCCACTACCGCCATATGGGGCTTGCCTGTTGGGGTCTTTCAACCTGACAAAGTATGTAGACTTTGATGATGAGGGTACAAGGTCTTTCAACTTTGCTGGACTTCTGACAGACATCCCAACAGTTGTCAGGGCTATGGACAACATACACGATGTCAGTACCTTCCCACTGGAGGCACAAGCAGAGGAGTCCAGACAGAAGCGTAGAATGGGTTTGGGTGTCACTGGTTTGGCTAATGCTGTTGAAGCTCTGGGCTTCCCTTACGGCTCTCCTAAGTTCTTAGAGGTGACAGAGGACATCTTGACGTACATAAGAAACGAAGTGTATAGAGCTTCGGTATCCATAGCTAAGGAGAAAGGAGCTTTCCCAGCTTTAGATAAAGAGCTGTACTTGCAGAGTACTTTCATCAAGAGTCTGCCAGAAGACATAAGGACTGGGATAGAGGAGTATGGGATTAGGAATAGTCACTTGCTGTCTATTGCACCTTGTGGTACTATTAGCCTCACAGCTGATAATGTAAGCTCAGGTATAGAGCCTGTATTCTGTCACAAGTATGAGCGCACTATCCAAACAGAGGATGGGCCAATTTATGAAGTGGTCAAGGACTATGGCTACAGGTATTTTGGGGTTGAGGGTAAGACTGCTGATAGTTGCACACCTGACGAGCACTTGAGTGTCTTAGCGCTAGTTAGCAAGTATGTGGATAGTGCAGTTAGTAAGACTATCAATGTTGATGGTAACCTACCTTGGGAAGACTTCAAGGACATCTACATGAATGCTTGGAAGAACGGATGCATAGGCTGTACCACCTTCAATAAGGATGGTAAGAGGTTTGGTATACTTAACCCAGTGAAAGAGGGGCAAGAGGGAAATGAGGGTAAAGCTAAGGCTTGCTACATAGACCCTGAGACAGGGCAAAAAGAGTGCAGTTAAGTTGCCGGAAATTGCGAAATATGAGGAGGTTACCTTGGACACTGTAGACAGGACTAGGAAGATTATAGATCAACATAGGGAATATTGGGGGCACGACCCTGTGTCCCTATACCTTGGCCGAAAAGAGATATATGAGCTGAGAGGCTACCTACCTTTAGTGTCAGTAGATGGCAGTATAGGTAGGTTATGCTTTGAGGGCACTTACGTTTACATTGTTGATGCAGATACGCACCTTGCGTGCAGATGAGAGGTATTATGAATAAGGTTGTGGTTTTAGGTGTCTGGAGTAGTTGTGACCTACAGTTCTTGTATGCAGTAGGTAAACATGATAGTGTTCACACTAACTATGGAGGACATCACTATGTGGCTTGATAAGTATAGGAGGCTGGTAGCAGACATTTTCTTTATGCTCTTTGTATTCTGGCTAGCATTCTTGTTAATGCCTCAGATGATGGCACAACCTTGGATGAATGTGCCTAAACTCATAGTTGTGGAGAAGACTTGTGAATAATGGCTTTTTAATAGCAGTGCTTGCCTTGATAATTGCTGTGACCTCACTTGCGGTAAACATAAAACGTAAGGTGGATGCGGAAAAGGTTGTGGTAGTAGAGCAAGTGTGTGAAGGGGGTATAAATGCAGAAGATAATTGAGAGTTTGGTGATAGTTATACTGTTCGTATCAGTGTTGGCAGTGACAGGGGCATTGATAATTGTTGCACAGCAACTAACTAAATCTGATGAAGGGTGCCTATGGCAGGTGACAGAAGAGAGGAGTGAATTTGATGGTTGATATAATTAAGATAGTTTTATTTGTGCTTGGTATGCTTCTACTTATTGACGTAGCCCAAAGTGACGGAGGATTAACTGCACATAGCTTAGCTGAGTCATTGAACAGGTTGTATTTGACTCTCACTGGGGGTAGTTAGCGTGGTTGAAGTTTGGGATGATATGTTTGGTGCCTACTCAGCAGTGGCTGGGTTTGGTCTTGTTATTTTTATGTTTAGTGTGATTCTTAGCTTTGCTGGAAGGGCACTAGATATTTTCAAAGAGGAGTATGTGATTATGAATACAGTTGGATTTAAAGATGCTTTTATGGCAAACACAAACCGTAAGAAGTTACCTGGGAGCCGTTATGTCATCAAGTGCAACAGGGGTAAGTGGGTTGTAGATGGGAAGAATGAAGATGAGGTTATCAGAGAGGCTGTAGCAGTTTTCCTACCTTACTTCAACAGTGGGGATTTTGAAGGTGCCCCAGAAACTATTGATGTAGAAGATTAAGTAGTGGCAAGCAGCCTTAGCGTCCATGCTAGGGTTGCTTTCTTTTTAATACTTACCAGAGGTTTTGCCGTACACCAAGAGACTAACCTTGAACAACACAATTTTCCAAGTAGGCGAGTCATTCGCCTCCATCACTTGTCCCATTATGTTTGTCGCCTCTCCCCAATCAACTTTAGGCTTACCATCCCACTCACCTGTCAAGTAGTCATGCAGCACTGAGGCTTCAGTGTAGTGTGGATGAAAGGGCTTAAAGAACGGTTTGAGGTAGCTTGGTATGCTGGCCCCATTAGTTAAGGTTCCCTTGGGTACAACCCAAAGCTTGCCATTAATTCTAATTGACCAATCGCTAGCAAGCCTAAAGGCCCCTTCGCAATCAGCAGCAGGTACAAGTATTAAGTCTGACATTCACCACCTCATAGTTTACATAGTCTTCAACTTCTTCTTACGAGCCTTCTTAGCTCTTGTGGCTTTTCCTAACAATCCACTACCAGTGGAGCCTGTCAACTTCTTCTTAGTCTTCCTAGGCACCCTCTTAGCAGTAGTCTTAGGGTCTGTTATCCGTCCACTGAACCGTTTGATAGTCTTCTTCTTTGCTGCCATGTTATCTCTTCCTAATTCAATTTAAAAACAAAACCTACACTAACCATCTGTGTAGGTAGGTAGTTCACTTCAAGTATCTTAAACCTCCAGTAGCTCATTAGGAACGCTGGAAACTCCTCATACCCCGACACTAGGCCACCCTTGAGGCCAAACTCCCCTATGGGTGTCTCCTTCCTTATGAACTTCCTACCCAACAACCAAGAGTCGTCATTGTAGGAATTCCTTAGGTAGCCAAACAGGACACCAGTTTCAGTGTCCTCATAGACTAGGTATGGGTGCTTAGTCCTCCATTCGATGTTATCAAACTCTATGAAGTGGTGACTCACTTGCCCAACATGCAGACTACCAGCAAGGGCTGTACTAGCCCAAGCTGTAGTAAGTGCTAGGATAAATAACACTCTCTTTATCATCATTACCTCTATTTAGCTATCCATCCAGTGTTACCTGTGCCAGACTCCTTAACGTACAAGGTTGTTGAGGCACCACCATCAGTTCTTGTGAAGATAGAGCCAATCTGAGCCACCACCGCGCTCTCAGGGGTTCCTGTGCCTGTGATAAACTCAACACCCCCACCACCAAGGGCTAAACGTCCAGCTATGAGACAGTGCCCACCAATATTGGCACCAGTCTTGACCAGTAAATTACCCACTTGAGCTTCTTGATCTACATCAATGTGATGGGTCTTGATGCTCCCTATGTCGGCTGCCTGGAGCTTAGTACCATTGATGTCAACTACCGTTAGGCTGTCCCCTACAGCACAAGCAACATATGCATAGTTACCCGACACGTAAACACTTCTGGCAGAATTTAAATTAGTCCCATCAATAACTTGTCCTGCAACACTAGGGGCTGTGGGGTCAGATATGTCTACTACTGTTAGACTATCATTGTCACTACTAGCAACATATGCATAATCTCCAGATACGGATACTGAATAAGGGTAGTTAAGCACGATTGAGTCTATTAATTGTCCAGCAACACTAGGAGCTGTGGGGTCAGATATGTCAACTACCGTTAGGCTGTCACCAGTTTGACAAGCAACATATGCATAGTTACCCGATACATCAATAGCACTTGCCCCATTTAGGTTGGTCGCATCAATCACCTGTCCAGCAACGCTGGGAGCTGTGGGGTCACTAATGTCAACTACCGTTAAGCTGTCCCCTACAGCACAAGCAACATATACATAGTCACCACTTACATAAGTGTCGAGGGCACCATTTAGATTTATTGCATCAATCACCTGTCCTACAACACTAGGGGCTGTGGGGTCAGATATGTCTACTACCGCTACACGGTTGCCGGTAAGGCAAGCAACATAAGCATAGTTGCCTGATATGTGGACACTGAACGCACCGTTAAGGTTGGTCGCATCAATCACCTGTCCAGCAACGCTGGGAGCTGTGGGGTCACTAATGTCAACTACCGTCAGGCTATCGCCAGCCTCGCAAGCAACATATGCATAGTTGCCCGACACTCCTACCCTTGTAGGGCCATTTAGATTTATTGCATCAATCACCTGTCCTACAACACTAGGAGCTGTGGGGTCAGATATGTCAACTACCGTTAGGCTGTCACCTGCACTACAAGCTACATAGGCGTAATTACCTGATATGTGGACACTGAACGCACCGTTAAGGTTCACAACATCACTAACACTCCCAACAACACTAGGATTTTTACCACCAATCGACTGACTAATAGCCCCATTTACAGAGGCTTCACCAGAGACTAGGAGGTTTGAGCCAATGCTGGCACCAGACTTAGTAATCAACTCACCTACTCTTGCCTCTTGGTCTACATCTAGGTGGTGGGTTTTAAGATTATCTATCTCTGCTGACATCAACTTAGTTCCGTTGAGGTCTACTATGGTTAGTCCATCTCCAGTGGTACAAGGCAGGTAAGCGTAGCGCCCTGAGATGTAGATGTCTTGTGGAGTGTTAAGGTTGGTTGCGTCTGTAACTGTGTTAACTCTGACAGGTGTCGTGGGGTCAGATATGTCTATGGTACTCATAGCATTAGATGCATAAGCGGCTACATAAGCATAGTCACCAACAACACTCACGCCTCTTGCTTGGTCTAAGTTAGTGCTGTCAATAAGACTCCCAGCCAGAACTGGAGTTGAGGGGTCTTCTATGTCTATTACAGCTAAGCTATCTCCCCCAAAACAAGCTAGGTAGGCATACTTGCCAGAAATATCTAAACCTATTGGCTGCTTAATTAATGTAGCTGAACTAACACCACCCAACCTGACTAATGATGCTGGGTTTGAGATGTCTATGATTGAGAGCATGTTTCCATCGAAGCAAGCTACATAGGCACACTTCCCAGATGCTACAATCCCCCTAGCACCGTTAAGGTTTGTCCCACTTACTAAGGCGCCCACTACAAGTGGGTTGGTCGGGTCAGATATGTCTATTGAGGTTACGCTATCACTGGAGGTGCTTGCTACATAAGCAAAATTACCTGAAATTGCTACGTCCCTAGCTCCGTTCAAGTTAACTGCGTCTACTACAGTTCCGGCTAGTGAGGGACTTGTAGGGTCAGATATGTCAATGATGTCAAGGGATGTACCAGTGGTGCAAGGCACGTAGGCGTAGTTGCCAACAACCTTGACAGTCCTTGGCGTGGCTGAAGTGCTCACAGCCCCCACCACAACTGGCAGTGTTTTATCGGAGATGTCAACAACACCCAACTTATCAGCAAACCCCCCAGCTACATACGCATAGTCACCAACTACAGCAACTCCATAGGGGCCATTTAAGTCTAAATCACCTATAATAGAGCCCACAACCACAGGGTCATACAAGACTACCTGCTCAATAGAGCCTCCTACGTGTAGGGCTGCCCCATCACTAGCCTCACCAATACCTAAGTTACCGTTATCATTATCCCAGAATAGGTTTGTACTGCCCTCAGCAGCCAACAAGACAGCCAGCATCAGGTCATTGATGTTACCTGTGCCACCAAGGAATTTGTGTTTTAAGTCATTTAAATTCTTCTCACTCATACTCTACCCCTTAGTGTTCAATAGATGTCTATTAACTTGCTTAATCTCTTCTGTGAGTTGTCTTATGTCGTACATAAACTCCTCACGACTCTTATCATTGTACTCTTGTTTGACACTTAGATTGCCCACAGTCTTAGTGATAGCTTCTATCTTAGTAGAGTTCCTCTCCGCAACATCAAGCAGGCTCTCCACCCTTTGGTCTATTACAGCATCTCTCGACTCTGAACTGGTGTATAACCCTATGCCACCCCCAATGAATGCTAAGCTAGTTATTGTTGCAGATACTACGTCTGGTATGTTCAAGGTTTTCTCCTTCGGAATAAGTTTGTAAAGCCACGCCAAATCTCACTAGGACTTGGTAGCATCCAACCAAGCACCATTAGGAGCATAAACTCCATGGGTATCTCTTGTATGGTAGTTCTGTTTATTCCACCAGTTATCTTCTCAGCCTTGATGTCAGAGGTTTCCCCAACAACCTTAACAACAGAGTCCTCATCCTTGATCTCCTTGCCAATGTTGGGACTAACCTCAATACCACCACTTGCAGCACCACCAAGTCCTATGGCCTTCTTAGCCATTCCTAGTGGTGTCATGGACTCACAACCAACAAGTAAGGTGACCAGTGTTAGTAGAATAACTTTATTCATTACCACCCCCTTTGTTGAGAGCTATCATACGTCTAGCTAAGTCATTAGCTCTACCCTTGACATCTCTGGCCCAATCACTGTCCAACATCTCCATAGCTGCCTCTGTGTAGTCCTTATCCTTAATAGCAGCAAAGGTCTTCTTAAACTTAGACAAGCCAGACTTACCCATATTGAAAGTCATATCAAATATTATGTTCTCAACTTCTTTGGGTACTTCCTCACCTATGTGTTCATCTATAAGTTCCTTAGACTCCTTCTCAGCTCTAGCTGTGTCTTCCTTGAACCACTTATCAACCACCTCTTTAGGTATCTTAGTACCTTCAGGATATTGCTTACGCTCTCCCTCAGACATCAAGTGGCCTATACCACCTGTAAGGTTCCCTTTAGTGTCTAGGTAGCTCTCCTCTCTGACCCCCTCACTGCTCCGTAGGGTGTCTTCTCTACTAACTGGTACGGTTGCACTAGGCTCTTCTGTAATCACCTCCTGTGGGCTCTCAGGGGCTTTCACAGCACCACTCCTATCAATCTTACCACTTAGCTGCTCATCACCACCCTCACCTGGGAACATAGCTGGCAGTAAGTTCTGGTAAGTTGTAGCATAAGACTTGTGACCAGACAGGTGACTCTCAGCTTTAATAAGCTTGTTGATAGCTGGTGCCATATCCTTAGTCATTCTAGAGGCTCTTGCCTGTACGTCTGGGTCATTAATGAACCCAGCTCTAGGCGTGAATACGAAAGCACCATTGACGAAATTGGGCATTACAGCTACCTTAACGTCAGTAGGTGGTAACGGGTTTACCCTTGACTTGACATTGCCCTCTATCTTAAAGCCTGAGTTGTAGAACTTCTCAATCTCTGGGCCTACAGCATTTAGAATTTGACCTTGTATAACCCTAACACTCTCAGCAGCAGCACCTTGGTCCATCACAGCACCATTAGCCACACTATAAGAACCGAATTCTTGGCTTGCATAGTGGTTCAACAGTTCAGCAACTTGCTTAGGCGACTTGATGCTACCTTCGTGAGTTGGTAAACTTCTCAGCATGTCATTGACACCGTCCTGTATCCCAATTTTCTCCTCTTCACTAGTGTCCTTTCTACCATCAGCTTTGTAGTTGTCCTTCATGATACCTAGGTAGTTCTTAGTGGACTCCCCTTTACCTGATACTGTTAGGTTGGCTACTTCTGAGTCAGGACTACTGTCAGCGGCAGCCTCTATGAAGTCCACCACTATTCCATCAATCTTAGAGATTGAGACAACATCTGTGTGGTTTGATAGAGACTGTGCAGCCTTGATCCTTACAGCACTCTCGTTCTGTAGTAGTTGATTAGTAGCTATGGCAACCTTGCGATCATTAGATAACTTAACGGCAGCTGTGCTTATACGTCCACTAACTTGCTCAATGCCGTTGTCATATACACCCATGATGGGGTTGGCGATAGTGTTCAAATACTCTCCACCACCTTGAGCACCCATACGACTTAGCTCACCACTAAGAGTTGACTTAAGTTGCTTTAGCCTAATCTCCGCATCTTGTGGTGACAGAGTGCCTTGCTCAACTTGTTTATTAATACTACCAACCTCACCTACAGCCCTTTTAGTCCAAGCTGAGGCTGTTTGTGACAGTGCTCGTTGTGTATCTGCCTTAGCTTTACCCAATTCAGCCTTACGCTCTGCCTCACTTAATCCAACCTTAGCTGTAGCAAGTGACACATTTTTCTGCGCTTTAGCTAGTGCCCTATCAGCTGCTTGGTTGTCTAGGTAATTCTGCACACCTTCGTCACGCTCCTCATCAGTCATGTCAGGGGATAGCCAACCCTCCATAGCTGCCTTACTCTCTAACTTAATCTGAAGTTTCTCTGCTTGTGTACCTTCTGCAACAATCTTACCAAGACCAGAGCCACCTACAATACTCTTGTGAGCCTTGAAGGTGTCCTCTCTTAGTGCTGGGTTGTCTGAAATAAATTGACTAGTGTTAACTCGCATAAGTGTACGAGCCTTAGCACTAGACATAGCACCTTGCTCTACAGCTTGGGCTAATTTCAACTGTTGCTTTGAGTAGTTTGCAAGGGCTGTGTTATCTGCAGTCTTACTCTCAGCCTCTTGTTGGGCCTCACGGCTAGCACCAACAGTCTTCACAATGTTAGTGAATAGGTTGACACCAAGCTCAGCAGACCTATCAGATATAGGTGCTTGCACAGTCACAGGCGTACCTTGTGGGCCACCCACTTGTGCTTGTGTAAAATCTACCATCACTTATCTACCTCTGATTCAATCTTAAAGTTGTGCATGAAGTCCACTGTATCGTGGGCTTGCTGCCTCTTCTTCTCATCCCAGTCAGGGACAGCATCAATCATGTTATGTGTCTCTTGCACACTCATCATACCGCTAGACTTTATAATAGACCTGTACAAGGAGCCATCACCGTCCTTAGCGTCCCTCTCCAACATCTTACCTATCATACGCTGAGCTTCAATCTTAGCAACACCCTCAAACCCCTGAGAGGCGTAGCTGATAACACGACTAATTGCCTCGTGACTCTTAGGGTCAATACCGTCAACTGCTAAGTTACGCTTAATAGTCTTGTAAGACTCCTTCACGTCATCTCTGAAAGCCTTAGTCTTAGCATAACGCTCGTTACCAATCCATCTCTTCTGAGCCTCGTCCATAGTAGGTATACCGAAAGCTTGTGCAATACCTTCAAAAGCACTCACCTCTTCATCACTGATGTTACCTAAACTGTTGCGCTTAAGTCCAGTCTGAAGGGCCATCTTAGCCTTCCACAAGTTACTCATACCTGAGAACATCCTGGCTGACTCTTTAGCTAGCGTAGCAACCTTGATAGGCTCTTGCTCATCATCAAAGTAATTGAACAACCTAGCAGCACTTTTAGCCAAGTTAGTCAGTCTTGGGTTGTTACCAAAGAACAGTTGACCAACAGGTGCATTAGACAATATCTCACCAGCATCAGTAGTGAACAATCCATGCACAAGCTCTACAAGACCTGTGAAGTCATTAGGGGCCATGTTAGACAAGTCTAGGCGTGTCTTAGGTTGGCTCTCATCGACCATCTGGGAGGCTTGTGTCAGCATTGAACTGAAGGTGTAACCCAACAACCCTTGCACAACTAAGTCCTTAGCCTCTTCATTTTCAGGCAGTATGTCACCAAACATACCGTACATGGCTGCTGGTGGTAGAGAGAACATTAAAGCATTCAAGGTTGTTAACCTAACCCTCTCAGCAGGAGATAAGCCCCTGTTAGTAAGTCCAGTCAATATTAGCTTGTGTGGAACCTGAGCATAGTGGAAGATCAAACCTAAGAAATTCTCTGAGTAGGGCATACGGCCTGCGTCATTGAAGTTTCCTGTGTAGTTCCTAGCACTAGCTGAGATTTGATCTAAGTCAGCTTGTGTAAGCTTACCCTTCTTAGATTTACGCATCTTGTCGTAGTGCGCCAACCAAGAGGTTGAAACGTTCACAGTCTCACCAGCATCAAAGCCATACTTCCTAAGTGTACCAAGCGTCTTAGACAGCACTGTATTGTTGCCTGTAATCTTAGACGCCTCTACTAGATCAGTTAGAGAACCCTTCACAAGTGCTTGTCTATCAATGCCGGAAGCTTGGCCACTTTCCATGAACCACTTGTACATATCCTTAGCTTCAGTTTCAGTCCTACCAGCAGCTTTGATGAGTTGTTTAGAGATACTATTCAGCTCACCATTGGCACTCATTACAGGGTACAACCAGGACATATCCCTAGCTAAGCCCTGCTTCCCTATGTAGCCAGGGAAGTTAGCCATTAGTTGCATGGCTTGTGAGCTTTGTACTACAATTTGCCTTAGTGGGTTAGTTGTGATGTATAGTGTGGTAGCCAACTGCTTAAGGTCACTAGTAATAGAGAAGTTGTCTGCCATGAAATTGGCACTACCCTCTACCTTTGTAAGGCCTCTACTACCAGCTATATCACCAATACCACGGAATAAAGCCTTAAAGCTGTCGTCCAAAGAGTTCACATAACCATGCTCAACACTCTTGATATACTCAAAGGTCGTCCTAGCATCTGCAAGGCGCTTAATTTGCCCTTTACCAACACCACCTAAATTACTTATATCTTTAGAAGACCTTGGGAAAGCTACCTGACCAAACTTATTCTTAGGTATCAAGTCACCATAGTTGTTCATAAACCTAGTCTTCGTGGCATCTAAGTAGTCCCTAGTTGAAGCCCTCTTAGACATATTCCTAGCAGCCGCTACGGCACTATCAATAGGGCCAAGCACCCACTGATTGTCTGCACCAGAGTTCATAGGGTTGGTTGAATCCTCTAGGCGCTTACCACGTACACGCTGTGAAGTTCTGCCGGTTGTAACCTGTAAGCTCCAGTAGTCATCACTACCTAAGTCCATCATTTTGATGTCCCTACGAGGTGGTGCATATTGCCTACCTGTTGTAGTGGTGAGGCGTCTAACCTCCCTCTCAGCGTCTTTGATGTTACCAGAAACAGCAACAGCCTTCTTGTATAGGAACTCCCCCTTGGAGTTGTGTACCAGTTCGTCTATGAAGTACGGAGCCTTATACCTGACTTGGTAATGCCAAGGCTTGTACGTCAACACTTGATCTTCAGGGTTAAGTCGTCTCAAGTAGGACATACCCGGCTTATTTGTGGTCACAATAAGGTCAACCATGTTATCATCAACCATAGTTGGTTGCTTCAATGTAGCAACTTCACCACCAGCTTCGTACAGATCATC
>Ga0209345_10005284_pt1 | contig 12055 bp, 9 predicted proteins | sample Cruoilmetagenom7_FD_187294 | JGI IMG/M metagenome (GOLD analysis project Ga0209345, IMG submission 187294) | Oil polluted marine microbial communities from Coal Oil Point, Santa Barbara, California, USA - Sample 7 (SPAdes) (version 2) | ecosystem: Environmental > Aquatic > Marine > Oil seeps ...
ACACTACAACAATGGCTATAAGTAATTGCTTGTTTTTGCTACTTCTATAATTCCTGCTAAATTTCCAAATTGGTGTGTACTGGTGAAGTTAAGTGCTAATCCACGCAACTACTCATAGCCAACCGATAACGAAAGTGTAAAATTAATATTCAAAAATACCATGTTCACTTTTTATAGTTAGCTTTTTATTTTCTGAAGCTTCTACCCTACCAATAATTTTTGCACCTACGTTGAAAGATTTAGAAATCGAGATTAAATCTTCTGCAATTTCGGGAGAAACATACAATTCCATTCTATGTCCGCAATTAAAAACTTGATACATTTCTTTCCAATCGGTTTTACTTTGCTCTTGAATTAGTTTAAATAATGGCGGAATCTTGAACATATTATCTTTTATAATGTGTAAACCTTCCACAAAATGAAGAATTTTTGTTTGAGCACCTCCGCTACAATGCACCATTCCGTGCAGCGTATCGGCATTGTACTTTTCTAATATTTTTTTAATAATTGGCGCATAGGTTCTTGTTGGCGACAATACTAATTTACCTGCATTAATTGGTGAATCTTCAACAGCATCGGTTAACTTAACATTTCCAGAATACACCAATTCATCAGGAACTGCAGCATCAAAACTTTCAGGATATTTTTCAGCTAAATATTTATGAAAAACATCATGACGTGCAGAAGTTAATCCGTTAGATCCCATTCCACCATTATAGTCTTTTTCATACGTTGCTTGTCCGAAAGATTCTAACCCAACAATAACATCACCAGGTTTTATATTGGCATTATCAATAACCTCACTTCTTTTCATACGTGCAGTTACTGTAGAATCTACAATAATGGTTCTTACCAAATCGCCAACATCAGCGGTTTCACCTCCAGTAGAATGAATTTCAACACCAAAAGATTTTAAATCTTTTAATAATTCTTCCGTTCCGTTAATAATTTCAGAAATCACTTCTCCAGGAATTACATTTTTATTCCTACCTATTGTTGAAGAAAGCATAATATTATCGGTTGCACCAACACACAATAAATCGTCGATATTCATAATAAGTGCATCTTGTGCAATGCCTTTCCACACAGAAACATCTCCTGTTTCTTTCCAATACATATAAGCTAAAGATGATTTAGTTCCTGCTCCATCAGCGTGCATTATTAAACAATACTCTTCATCGTTTGTTAAATAATCAGGAACAATTTTACAAAAGGCTTTTGGAAACAAACCTTTGTCTACATTTTTAATAGCTTTGTGAACATCTTCTTTAGAAGCAGAAACACCTCTTTGACTGTATCTTTTACTAATTTCTGAACTCATTAATTAAGAATTTTAGTGTAATGCAAAAGTAATTTTTCTTTTTTAAATAATAACCATAAAAAAACCGAATGAAATTTTCATTCGGTTTTTTTAATTTATTTATTCCCAGTCTGGCATAGTTGCGTCATAAAATAGCAATCTTCTTTCTTCGCTTCCATCAATTTTTAAACTATAAATTGTTTTAGATGATATTCCATCGTTGGAAGTATTTACAAAAATAATTTCAGCTTCATTTGGAGAAAATCTTGGATCTAAATCTAAGGTGCCCGCTTGTTTATCTGTTGAAAGATTAGTAGCGGTATCATTTTCAAAATCAAATAAAAAAACATAAGTATCTAATTGTCTATTATCTGGGTTTTCATATTCAGAAGTATCATAAGTATAAAGTAACAATTTATTGTCTACTGAAATATTTAGTCCACCTGCTGCGCCTTTTACACCTGCAAGTACAGTATTTAGTATATTTCCTGAAATGTCAATTGTAAAAATTGAAACGTTGTATCCATAAATATCATTTGTTTTAATTGCAATCATACTTTCGTCATTGCTCCAATCACATTCTGTAATAAAGCTTCCATCGGAAGTCTCATAAATTTTTTTCAAACCACTTCCATCTTTACTTATAACATACAATTTATCATAATGTGGATATAACAATCGATCTCCATTTGATGACCAAGAGAAATCAATTTTGTTTAAATCATTCCCCGATATTGGTACGGTAGAAGTAACTTGCTTTATATTTGAACCATCTTGATTCATTGTAAATAAATGGGTTTCATTATTAATAATTCTTAAAAAAGCAACTAAATTAGAGGCTTGATTTTTTCTAGGTCTCCAACTATTTTGCGCTTCAGAAGTTAATTTAACCACATTAATTTGTACTTGTTCAACCTCATCAAAACTAGATGAGTAAATTGTGTTGTTATTATTAATCTCTTTTTTAACAAAAAAGTACCTATTTTCTGGATTTATCTTAGTTTTAAAAGAATTTACCGAACTTAAAACTTCCGTATTTATACTGTCAGTTGCAGCAACCTGCCAAAAATATTTAACACCATATTTTAAATCTGTAACAACATATGTAGTATCAATAACATTCTCAATTTTTATGATATCATTATTCATATCATTCTTAATTTCTAATCGAAATGAAATTTGATCTTCCTCAGCATCTATTGAACTCCACATAAATTCAACTGAAAGTTCTAAATCCTCACTTCCATCTAACGGAGAATTTAATAGTGGCGTTGAAGGAGGCCTATTTAATGCCGTTTCATTATCTAATTCAAAAATAACATTTACTTCAGCATCTACATTAACCGTAGCAGCTTCAAAACCCGTTAAATAATTATCTTTTTTTGCACTTACCGAATAATCACCAACTTCTATATTTTCTAATGTAAAATAACCATCACTATCTGAAAAAACAGCGTTATTTGAAGGGCTTAAAGATATTTTTGCATTTTCTATTGGATCAAAACTTTTTGCTTCTACTACTCTACCAGTAATTGTTCCAATACCCACCAAATCAACAGTATCTTCCGTACAATTCAAGAATAAACTTATGATCAATACTATTAATATTTTAAAAACATTTTTCATCTTTCTTTTTTTAATTATTCAAAAACTACTGATTTAACACTTTCAAAAGGTTTTCCTATGTAAATATTTAGTCCAACCCCAATTCTCCAATAGTAATCATCCCTTTTACCATTTTCAAACCCATCTAATTTATCATTCAACAAAATATTTTGTTCTCCAAAAAGCTTTATCCCTAAGGTTTTAATTGGTAAAAATTCAATACCGATTCCATACTGAAATTTAAAATATGGATTTTCAAAATCAATATCAGATACAGATCCTACACCAGCATAAACAAAAGGTGTTAAGTTGTCATAAGGTAAAATATTGTACTCTAAGTTAACATCGAATGAAGCAAAATCCTCTTTAAAAGCTTTTTCATTCTCTAGTTGAAAATATCCAACCCCAAGATTTAGATTTAATGCTGGATTTTTAAAATAAAACTTATGGCCAAAAGAGCCTCCTAATTTTCCAATAGAATTTGAATAATCTCCTGCTATATGAGACGATCCCCCAGAAATACTAACAGCACTTTTACCTCTCTTATCTTCTAATTTTCTATCGAGTAATACTGTAGATTCGGCTTCTTGCTTTTCTTTTAAGTATCTTTCCTTAATGACTTCTACAACATCATTGTTCCCTTGTGGTTTCCAAAGACCATCAATAATTCCTTCAACAATTAGCGTTTCTACTGCTTTATCTATAGCTTCTTTTACTGCCAACTGAGTTGGTTCATTTCTTGTAACTCCTGTTTCTACTTCTAGCAATCTTTTTAATGAGACATATCTAAATAAACTGGCAGAAATTCCTTGTGATAAAATTGTTTTAGAAGTGTAAACCGTTTTTAAAATCTGTCCATTAGATGTTGAAACTGCTCTTAAATAAACTGTAATTCTATCCTGTCTATATTGTGCAGAACCACCGGCTCCAAAATACCGAGCTCCAGAACCGCCAGTAATTATATTTGAATCGTACGAAACTACACCACCCTCTAGTAATATCCCAGCAAATAATAATGGAGGGATAGCAGTTGTTAGATCGACATTATTTTTACTATACTCTTGTCTAGTAGATCTAATTATTTGCCTTTCATTTAATAAGTTGCTAACATTTTCGCGCTCAATTGGTGTAAACCATTTAGAGTCTTCTAATGACTTTAATAATATCGATGTACCTCCTTGTGTAATTGCAGTACTCCAACTAGATCCATTTTCAACCAACTTATATTGACCCGTTTGATCTCTAAATTTATACACCCCAGCTACTAATGGTGTTACTGGTAAAACGCCTTCTAAAATTTGAGTATTGGAAGTGTTCTCACCCAATCTAGCCTTAGTAGTTTTTAGTGGTTGATTAAAATAGGCTCCACAACTAATAAATAAAAATAAAAACGAGATGACTAAAAAAATATTTTTTATGTTCATAACAATTTAATTATTTGGAATATTAATTTGTGTTTGATCTCCTGTTGTAGTATCTAAAATATTGATGAACAACCCTCCAGTTGTTGGTGATATATCTACAACCAAACTACCAAAAACGTACGTTCCAACAGTTAAACCAGTATTTCCAAATTCTTTTTGAAATAAATCTTGGGAAAGAGAATTTAATAATTGACGATTCAAAGTTTCTGTAAAACTCTCAAGTTCAGTTTGTTGCTCAAAGTTATATGCATTCTCATCTGTAAATTTGTTTTGTGCTTCGGCAGAACTTAACAACCATTGATAATTAAATGTATCACCTCCAAAAACAGGGTTTATTGGCTTGTAAACTAACTGTTGTGAATGCATCAAAAAAGAAATTCCAGATACTATAAAAAATAGTATAATCTTTATTTTTTTCATAATAATTAAGATTTAAAGTGATTAAATTTTCTTGTTTTTGTATATCAATTTTCTTTGATTTGAATATATTCCAATATATCGTAAGGCCTCATTAGCAGCTGCTTGTATAAATTCATCATCTGGTCTTGTCATAAATTCAAAAATGATTCTATCATCTATTACAATAGAAATTTTACTACCTATTCCAATACTTGGTTTTTCAGTTATGTTTATAATAAAGTTATACTGGGAGCCAGAAGTACTTATTTTTTGATAGAAATAATCGTAAAAGTCTTTTCCTAATTTTGTTTTAACATCTTCAATAACCAACCCATTTATTTCAATATCTCCTTCATTAACAAATTTTTTAGCTTCAATAGCTTCTGCAGATTTAATAACAACCGAATCTTTTGAAATTAATTCATCATCTTTTCTTATAAATAAAAAGACTTTACACTCTTCTCCTTTTTGAATATTAATTTTTAATTTAGAAAGCTCCTTTTCTTCACTTGGACTTAACGAAAATTCACCAGATTGACTATTCTTAGAATAATTTCCACCTACCCCTTTTTTTAGTGAATATAATAAGTACGTTAACCCTTCTTTGTAAGTTACATCTTCATTTTGTGCAACTCCCTTAATATCTATTAAGTTATCTACAGTTTGTATAATTATCTTTGCATTAATATTTTGTTGAGCATATATAATTATTCCATTTAATTGAATAGCAAATAACATAATAATAACTCTAAATATTTTCATAACAATAATTAATAATTGGTTATTGTAATTCTTTTAAAATCAGATTTTTGAACTATTTTCAAATTATCAATAATTGAATTCTCACCCAAAACTTGTATTAAATTATAATTTCCAGATTGTTGTATTTCAAAATTTAAATCCTTTTTACCGTTGTAACTAATAAATTCATAATTGTTATGATTTCCGTTTTGATTTATATTTTGAATATTCGAATTTGCTTTAACATTTATATGGTTATTATTCCCTATTTGAGAAATATTTAGAAGATTGTTATTTGATATAACATAATTTAAGATTGATACATTTTTTAAATCACTACTTAAAACTGGTGTTTTATGTTTAACTGTATTTTTAAAATATTGATTAATAACAAACGTATTCTCATCTGTAAGCTGTGCATTAATCTTTATTGAAAAGACGCTAAGTAAACAAACAAATAATATGCTATATGAAGTTTTCATGTTATATTTTTTTAAAAAGGAGGGAAAGTGCTCCCTCCTCTTTTTTTTAATGAGTATTAACTAGCTCTATGTTAGTGCCCTCCTCCATTATGTCCATTTCCGTTTCCACTACCACCATTTTGGCGAACAGTAGTAGAATTTCCGATACCAGATTGGAATACTACACTATTATTTTGTGCCCCATGTTGATTCACAAAAGAATAATTATTAGAACCTAATTGCATAGTTCTACTCCAATTTAAATGACCTCTTTGCTCAGTTCTAGCATCGTTATCATCACCAAATTGTAAAGTACCACTCCAACCATCATGTCCATGTTGTTCTGTGTAAGCATCATTATCTTTTCCAAATTGTAATGTCCAAGATTCGTTTGAATTTCCTGTTTGAGAAGTAATTTGTTCATTATCATCACCCACTTGTAGTACATAGCTTTCATTAGCTTTGCTATCTTGTGTAGTTGTAGATTTATTACCATCTCCAAATTGAGCAGTTGCACTAAAACTTCCATTACCTGCTTGCGTAGTTGTTGCTTCATTATCTTCCCCAACTTGCAATGTGTAACTTCTTACATTGTGTCCTACTTGGTTAGTAGTAGAAGAATTACGTTTTCCAGATTGAGCAGTATAAGCATCATTACCGTTTCCTTTTTGATCGGTAACTTGCGTATTTTTATATCCATCTTGGAATACATAACTTTCATGAGCTTCTGTTTCTTCTTCACCTTCTCCACCTTTTTGAGTTGTAGTTGATGAATTTTCTTTCCCATCTTGAAACTCATAGGCCTCATGACCTTTTCCTCTTTGGTCTACAGTAGAAATATTACCTTCTCCAAATTGATGTTGAACTACGTAATTTTCTTTCCCATGTTGCTCTGCAAACGCATCGTTCAATTCACCTCTTTGTACTTGAAATGCTTCATTTCCATTTCCTCTTTGAATTATCTCTGCATCATTTCCTCTATTTGGCCAAGGAACTGACCAAAATAATACTCTTACACTTCCATATCCAGAACCTGCTTGGTTTTGAACTGCTAAGTTTTCTTTTCCATTTTGGTCAATTTCAGCGTTATTACCAACACCTCTTTGTGTTTGACGCGCCATGTTTCCATTTGCCTCTTGTGTTGCTTTTGCTTTATTAAAATCGCCCATTTGATTAATCATTACATCGTTTAAATGACCTTTTTGATTAACAGTAGCTTTATTATCTAAACCAATTTGATCAACGTCTGACATATTGGTATTACCATGTTGTTCAACAGTTGTCTTATTTAATACACCTTGTGAATTTACATTACTTTGGTTTGATTGTGCGTAAATTAATGACGACGCCATTAAAAATACCACAAATCCTAAAATTAAATTTCTTTTCATAATAAAAATTTTTAATGATTAGTAAAATTGTAATCTTAATTCTTTTCCTAGCTTATTTTTTGATTTTTTAAGATTAATATGTTTGAGTTCTTTTTGCGGGACGAATCATTTGCACGTTGGCAATAAATTGATCTAAATTTCTTTTCAAAACTTTTTAGTTTGATTTTTTAAGGTGAATATGTTTGAATTCTTTTTGCAGGACGAATCATTTGCACTACGGCAATAAATTAATCTAAATTTCTTTTCAAAACTTTTTAGTTTGAGTTCTTTTTGCGGGACGAATCATTTGCACGTTGGCAATAATAAATCAGAATACATTATGCCTTTTTTATTTTATCAAATAAAAAATTCAAAATTCAAAACTGTAATTGAGGTTTAAACGGTGTAGTTTATAAAACTACTTTTGCGCAATTTTTCGGGGAATAGCAATCAATACATTTACTATTTAAACACTAATTTAGATAGTATAATTTGTATTTCAAAATTAATCAAGACCTATTAGTATAATTTATAATTACTCTATTTAGGCACTTTAGTTACATAAAAAATAAATGGTAAACAATTACCTACAAACGGTTTAATAATGAAAAAGAAACTCTCAAAAAAAGTAAAACCTCATTAATTCTTATCTTGATTCCACTTTCCTATTGGTCATTAAGCGGAGTCGAAATAGAGGCTTCAATGAAGATTACTTTAGGTTAGGTCTTACGGATTAATTAAAATTCGAATGTCAATACTGTTGAGATTGAAATCTATTTTGTAACGGCATGGATTCTTATTTCTACAAGATTACTGAGCCTAAAGTTAATTTAAAATTTATCTTGTAAACAATAGCTCTCTATATTTTGTTAAAGGCCATAATTCATCATCAACCATTAATTCTAATTTATCGCAATGGTATCTAATATTTTCAAAAAATGGTTTCACTTTTGAACAATACGCTTCAGCTTTTTTTGTGGCATTGGTAATTTTATTTGCCTTTTTTCTTTCATTGATCATTTTTTCTACCTTGTAATGTATGGCTACAATATGTTCCGATATTTTTTTTATCAGTTTAATTTGCTCGTTTGCATGAATTTCATAACCATCTCCAAAAATTTCTTTCAAACCTGAAACATTATCGATAAGCATATTCTGATATTTCACTGCAGTTGGCACTACATGATTACCAGCAATATCTCCTAACACTCTAGATTCAATTTGAACTCTTAGCGTATAATCTTCTATTTCAATTTCATAACGAGCCATCGTTTCCACTTCACTCATAACTTCCATTTCTTGAAATAAATCAATGGTTTTTTTTGAAATTCTGGCTTTTAATGCTTCAGGAGTTGATTTATTATTGCTTAATTTTCTTTTTTTAGCTTCTTTTTTCCATTCTACTCCGTAACCATTGCCTTCAAATAAAATATTCTTGGTTTGTTTTATGTATTCACGTAAAACATTAAAAATAGCTTCATCTTTTTTCAATCCTTTACCATCAATTAAAGCGTCAATTTCAATTTTAAAATCTTTTAATTGTTTGGCAACAATCGTATTTAAAACAGTCATCGGATTTGCACAATTAGCTGTTGAACCGACTGCTCTAAACTCAAATTTATTTCCTGTAAATGCAAAAGGAGAAGTTCTATTTCTATCAGTATTGTCTAACAAAACATCTGGAATTTTCCCAACAACATTTAGCTTTAAGTCAGTTTTTTCTTCAGGAGACAATTTCCCTTTTGTAACTCCTTCTAACTCCTCCAGTACTTTTGTAAGTTGTGCGCCAATAAAAACTGAAATTATTGCAGGAGGTGCTTCATTAGCACCTAACCTGTGATCATTACTTTCAGAAGCAATCGCTGCACGCAATAATTCTTCATTGTCATGGACAGCTTTTATTGTATTTATAAAAAAGGCTAAAAATTGTAAATTACTCATTGGTGTTTTTCCTGGCCCCAATAAATTAACTCCAGTATCGGTTGACAATGACCAATTATTATGTTTTCCAGAACCATTTACACCTGCAAAAGGTTTTTCGTGTAATAGCACTTTAAAATCATGTCTATGAGCCACTCTTCCCATAATATCCATTAATAAAGAATTATGATCTACGGCTAAATTTGACTCTTCATATATAGGTGCTAATTCAAACTGATTAGGAGCTACTTCATTATGTCTTGTTTTAACAGGGATTCCTAAAAGCATACATTCTATTTCCAAGTCCTTCATAAAACTTAATGCACGGGTTGGAATAGATCCAAAATAGTGATCGTCTAATTGTTGTCCTTTAGCAGGTGAATGTCCTAACAAAGTACGTCCAGTAATTGTAATATCTGGTCTGCTCGCTGCCAAAGCTTTATCAATTAAAAAATATTCTTGTTCCCATCCTAACGAGGAAGTTACTTTTTTAACATTCTTATCGAAATATTTACATATAGCGGTAGCAGATTCATCTACTGCGCTTAAGGCTCTCAATAATGGTGTTTTATAATCTAGTGCTTCTCCTGTATATGCCACAAAAATTGTTGGAATACACAATGTAGACCCATATATAAAGGCTGGAGAAGTTGGATCCCAAGCTGTGTAACCTCTTGCTTCAAATGTATTTCTAATTCCACCATGTGGAAAACTTGAGGCGTCTGGCTCTTGCTGCACTAATTGATCTCCTCCAAATCTTTCAATCGCCAATCCAGATCCAATTGTTTCAAAAAAAGCATCGTGCTTTTCTGCAGTTGCTCCTGTTAATGGCTGAAACCAATGTGTATAATGCGTTACTTCCTTATTTAATGCCCATTCTTTCATCGCTGAAGAAATTTGATTGGCAATTTTACGATCGATTTTTTTTCCAAACTGAATAGCATCCATAACTCCACTAAAAGCATCTTTTGTTAAATATTGACGCATCGTAGCTTCATCAAACACATTTTCACCAAATAATTTTGAACGTCTTTCTTTCTCTTCTATTTTAATTACTGCTCTACTCTGCGCTTTTTCAACTGCCCTAAATCTTAATGTTGACATATTATACTTTTTTTTGAATCTTATACGAAGGTAACTATTTTTCAAATAAGTATTTAAGATTATTCATATAAAATATTTATAATTATTCAATTCACCCCTTATAAAAATAGGGTATTGATAAAAATAATAAACTTTCAATCTTTTTAACCCCTGATTTTTTTATGTTTATTTAAAAATTTTTAAATTTGCTGAAATTCTGAAAATAAAATTAACTTATATGAGCAAATCAAAATTAGAGTACATTTGGTTAGACGGACATCAACCAACTCAAGAATTAAGAAGTAAAACAAAAATTGAAAACGACTTTAGTGGAAAATTAGAAGATTGCGATATTTGGTCTTTTGATGGTTCGTCAACTGAACAAGCTGAAGGTGGTTCTTCTGACTGTTTATTAAAACCTGTTGCCATTTACCCAGATCCTGCAAGACGCAACGGATTTTTGGTAATGTGTGAAGTGTTAAATGCTGACGGCTCTCCACACGAATCAAACCACAGAGCTACAATTGATGATGATGACAACGATTTCTGGTTTGGATTTGAGCAAGAGTATTTCTTAATGGATTCTAAAACGGATTTACCTTTAGGTTTTCCACGTGGTGGGTTTCCGGGACCTCAAGGAAAATATTATTGTTCAGTAGGAGGTAGATATACTTGGGGTAGAGATTTTGTTGAGGAGCATGCTGATTTATGTATTGATGCTGGTTTAAACTTTGAAGGTATTAACCAAGAGGTTGCTCCAGGACAATGGGAATTTCAATGTTTTGCACAAAGTGCTAAAACAGCAGGAGATGAGATTTGGATTGCGCGTTATTTATTAAACAGATTGACTGAAAAATACGGTTACTATATTGAATTACACCCAAAACCGGTTAAAGGTGATTGGAACGGTTCAGGAATGCACGCAAACTTCTCTGACACTACATTAAGAACTTGTGGCTCAAAAGAAATTTACGAAAAAATTTGTGAAGCATTTAGACCAGTAACTGACGAACATATTGGTGTTTATGGGGCATATAATGATGAAAGATTAACTGGATTGCATGAAACTGCTCACGTTTCTGATTTTTCTTTTGGAATTTCAGATAGAGGTGCTTCGATTCGCATCCCAATTATTACAGTTGAAAAAGGCTGGAAAGGATGGTTAGAAGATCGTCGCCCTGCTTCAAATGCAGATCCATACAAAGTAGCTTCGAGAATTATTAGAACTGTGAAGTCTGCCAAATTATAAAATTACCTAGCTAAAATTAAAAAGCACTTTCAAAACTGGAAGTGCTTTTTTTATACCAAAAAATGAAGTTTCTATGCTATCATTTTGTAAATAAAACCAATATACAATGCTATTAGTATAAGCCCTTCCCTCCAGCTTAATTTCATTTTAACTGGGGCAAAAACTAATGGGAAAACTAATAAGGAAATACCAAGCATCCAATAAATATCGCTAGTTAGCAAACCTTGATCGGTAACTATTACCGGAGTTATAATTGATGTCAATCCTAAAACAGCCAAAATATTAAATACGTTTGACCCTATTAAATTCCCTAACGAAATTGCTTTTTCTTTTTTCAAAATTGCAATTACCGAAGCTGCCAATTCAGGAATACTAGTACCAACTGAAACTATGGTAATTCCTATTACCCTTGTGCTAACATTAAAGTTTTTTGCCATTCCCACAGCTCCATCAATTAACAATTCGGAACCTCCCCAAAGAGCAACTCCTCCAATTGTTAAAAA
>Ga0209345_10005286_pt1 | contig 12051 bp, 8 predicted proteins | sample Cruoilmetagenom7_FD_187294 | JGI IMG/M metagenome (GOLD analysis project Ga0209345, IMG submission 187294) | Oil polluted marine microbial communities from Coal Oil Point, Santa Barbara, California, USA - Sample 7 (SPAdes) (version 2) | ecosystem: Environmental > Aquatic > Marine > Oil seeps ...
TCGCCAATCGCATAGACCGAGGGCACGCCGGTCTGGCTATATTCGTCAACCAGGATTTCGCCACCGCGCCCGGTTTTCACACCCGCCGCCTCAAGGCCAAGATCTTCGGTGTTGGGGGCGCGCCCCGTCGCGAACATGACCTTTTCGAACACCTCTTCCGAGCCATTGGTCGAGGTCACGCGATAGCCGCCCTCATCTTCGACCATATTCTCGATATTGGTGCCAAGGTGCAGGTTGATGCCCGATTGGATCATCTCCTCGGAGACCAGCCCACGCGCCTCTTCATCAAATCCCCGCAGGATTTGCGCGCCGCGATAAAATTGCGTGACCCTGACGCCCAGCCCATTGAGAATGCAGGCGAATTCACAGGCGATATAGCCGCCGCCGATGATCAGCATGGATTTCGGCAGCGTCTCCAGATGGAAAATATCGTTGCTGGTGATGGCATGCTCGGCGCCCGGAAGATCGGGTTTCACGGGGCGCCCTCCGGTGGCGATCAGGATGTGCCTGGCGGTTTTGCGGCTGCCATCCGAGAGCTCGACAGTATGCGGATCAACCAGTTTTGCGCGGGCATCAAAGCTCTCGACTCCGTTGGTCTTGAGAATGCCGCGATAGACATTTTCAAGTCGGTCCAGCTCTGCATGAAGTTTGTCGCGAAACGCCAACCAGTCAAAACCACCGGCATGCACGGTCCAGCCATAGGCCTGCGCATCGGCAATCGCACCGGGATACTCGCTGGCAAACACCATCAGCTTTTTGGGCACACAGCCCCGGATCACGCAGGTGCCACCATAGCGGTCCTCCTCGGCCAGAGCCACGCGGGCACCGCCCTGCGCCGCCACCCGTGCGGCGCGCACCCCGCCCGAGCCGCCGCCGATCACGAAAAGATCATAGTCGAATGTCATGTTGCCCTCTATGTTCAGTCGTTCATGTCGGTGAAAAGGTTGTCGGTTTCGACGAAATCAAGACGATCCTCTTCGACGGTGCCCTCATTGATGTCACGCGTTTCCACCCGGCCATCGCCAAAGCCGAGGATCACCACATCGCAGATATCCAGAAACAGCCCGTTTTCAACCACCCCCGGCATTTGATTCATCGCCATCGACAATTGATGCGGATTGCCGATCCGGCCCAGATGCAGGTCAATGATGTAATTGCCCTCATCGGTGATGAACGGGCGCTCGCCATTCATTCGAAGCGTGGTGTCGCGGCCGAGCACATCCATCGAGATCAACAGCTCTTCCACCAGCGATTTGGTGGTCTGCCAGCCAAACGGGATCACCTCGACCGGCAGCGGAAAAGACCCGAGGCTTTCCACCTCTTTGCCGACATCGGCGATCACGATCATCTGGTCGCTGGCGGTGGCCACGATCTTTTCCTGCAAAAGCGCGCCGCCGCCGCCCTTGATCAGGTTCAGATTGCCGTCAAACTCATCCGCCCCGTCAATCGTCACATCAAGCCATTTGGCCTCGTCGAGACTGATTACCTCGATGCCGACCTCGCGGGCAAGCTCGGCGGTGCGTGTCGAGGTCGGCACGCCCTTGATCCTGAGCCCGTCATTGCGCACCATTTCCCCCAGACAGCGCACCATCCAGGCCGCCGTCGAACCGGTCCCAAGGCCGACGCGCATTCCGTCTTCGATATAATCGACAGACCGCTTGGCAGCGACGAATTTTGCCTTGTCGATGGGCGACAATTCTCCGGTCATGAGGCGACTCCTATGCATGTTTGCCCGGGTTATATGAGACTTGACGATAAGGTGCGAGGGCGAATTGCCCGGCTTTTTGCACCTGTGGCTTCTTCTTGGAAAAAATACTCCGGGGGACTCCCAGAAAATTCAGCGAATTTTCTGGGATGGGGGCAGCGCCCCCCTTTTTTGACCGGACCTGTCCGCCTGCGTGACGGATAATTGCCTGAACCCGCGCATTCAGGCTCTGTTGGTAAAAAATCAAGCCGCGCGTTTGCAGGATTTCGAACAATGCCAGGGGGCTTGCCTAACCGAGATGGCTAACCTTGGGGATGCCATAAACCGGGGTATCCAGCCCCTCCATTCGCGCCTTGAGTTGCAGGGACAGGAATTGAGAATAGTGCCGCGATTGATGCAGGTTGCCGCCGTGAAACCACAGCGCCTCCTGCCGGGTGGGTTTCCACATATTGCGCTGTTCGCCCTCCCAAGGGCCGGGGTCTTTGGTGGTGTCCGAGCCAAGCCCCCAGCATTTTCCTACCCTGTCGGCCACGTCTTGACCGATCAGATCGGCTGCAAGTTTTGTGCCGCCATCCAGGATCACGCCATCAGGGGCGATTTCGGTCACTGACCGTGGGCCAGCTATCACCGGCGCGGGGGGCTCGACGATGATCGTGGGCACACCCAATTGCCGCAGGCGCGCGATAAGGCCGATGCCGCCCTGACCGCCGCCGATAATGACGACATAGGGCTGTTTGGTATAGCCAAGTTCGCCAGCCGGTAGGCCTGGTCGCGGCAAGCTGATGGGTGAGCATACCGGCGATCTCGGCGCGCCCCTCGACGGTTTTTATGTTCCAGGTGAAGGTGACCAGATCGCGCCAATAACAATCCTCTTCGAACATATCCGTGACGCGCGCAATATCGCCTGCCTCAAGCGCTGCGCCGAACGCATCAAGAAGTTGCGTGACCTGATCGTTGATCACCGTATCCAGCATGTCATCCTCCCCGATGTGGGTAGGAGCATGGCATGGCTTGCACGGCGGCGGTGGCAAGGCTATCGCTTTGATGAAAAAGGGCGCGTGTAAATGACCAGGGTTTTCATCACCGGAACGGCCGGTTTCATCGGCTATCATCTGGCCAACCTGTTGCTCGATGAGGGGATCATCGTGCATGGCTATGACGGGATGACGGATTACTATGATGTGGCCCTGAAACAGCGGCGTCATCAGATGCTGTTGCAAAAGCCGGGTTTTGTCGCCACCGAGGCGATGCTTGAGGATCAGCACGCGCTGGATCGCGCGATGGATGCCTGCGCGCCCGATATCATCGTGCATCTGGCGGCGCAGGCCGGGGTGCGCTATAGCCTTGAGAACCCGCGCGCCTATCTGGATGCCAATGTGATCGGCACGTTCAATGTGATGGAGGGCGCGCGTCGCCACGCGGTCAGGCATTTGCTCATGGCCTCGACATCCTCAGTTTATGGCGCAAACACCGAGATGCCCTACGGCGAGACCGACAAGGCCGACAGCCAGATGACGATCTATGCCGCCACCAAGAAGGCGACGGAATCGATGGGCCATGCCTATGCGCATCTGTGGAACATCCCGACCACCATGTTCCGGTTTTTCACGGTTTACGGGCCGTGGGGGCGCCCGGATATGGCGCTTTTCAAATTCGTTGATGCGATTTTGGCGGGGCGCCCGATTGATGTCTATAATCACGGCGAGATGTATCGCGATTTCACCTATGTCGAGGATCTGGTGCGCGGCATCCGTTTGTTGATGGATGCGGCGCCGGTGCGCCCCGAGAGCGCGCAGGAGATTGCCGAGGGCGACAGCCTGTCGCCGGTGGCGCCGTACCGTGTGGTCAATATCGGCAATTCCGACAAGGTGCGGCTGCTGGATTTCGTCGATGCGATCGAAGCCGAGTTGGGGGTGCCCGCGATCCGCAACATGATGGAGATGCAAAAGGGCGACGTGCCCGCCACCTGGGCCGATGCGCGCCTGCTTGAGAGCCTGACGGGATATCGCCCCAAGACCGATGTGCGCGATGGGATCGCCCGGTTTGTGGCTTGGTTTCACGCCTACTACGGGAGGTAGCGTTTTTTTGCAGGGGCGGCATTCGAGTATTTTTGCCAAGAAGAAACAGCAGTCACGTCATCGGCTTTCGCAGCGATCTGCGACGGCCTGGGCTCGGGTAGCGCACAATCACCATAACCCGGTTTTCCACGGCTCCGCAGAGCTTTGTTGCTCTGTGGGGCCACTCTGCCGTGCGGGGCCGTGGATAAACCTAAACCCAACAAAATGGCGCACTTTTGCTCCGGCGGCTGGTGCAGTTTTGGTCCGGCCTTGACAGCTTACGCGTTAGGCAAGTATGCGCCACGTGTTTGTGGAGTTTTGATGTTTAGAACAGATCCGGCGACCTGCGTCTTGAGTATCTGCGCGGTCCCGCCACCGATCGTAAACATGCGTACATCACGGTACATCCGCTCAATCGGTTCCTCACTGCCGTAACCCCGTGCACCAAAAATCTGAAGGGCATCATTCACCACCTTGATTGACTGCTCCGAGGCAAAGGCCTTGGCCCTCGCCGCCATCATCATGTCGGGGAACCGATTATTCCCCCACTCGGCGGAACCAGCCGCCTCGAACAGCATCAGACGAGAAGCATGAACCGCGGCTTCCATATCCGCGATCATCCATTGCAACCCTTGGAACTCGGCCAGAGGACGGCCGAACTGCTGCCGTTCCAAAAGATAGCGCTTGGCATGTTCCAGCGCGCCTGCGGCCACGCCCATTGAGATCGTTCCCGCGCCGACACGTTGGCTGTTATAGGCGTTCATCAGATCCGCAAAGCCGCGTTTGAACCCCGAGGGCGTGCGCAGCACCATATCGTCAGCCACTTCTAGGTCGGTAAAGTGCAGCTCGGCCTCTGGCATACCACATAGGCCCATTGTGCGTTCGATCCGAGCAACAGAAAAGCCTTTGGGGTCGATGCCCTTTTCCTTGTCTACATGCACAAGAAAACCGCCGATCCCAAGTTCGCTACCATCTTCATCAATTGCACGGGCAAAGATCAGGTGCAGCTTCGATACACCGCCGCCGGTTATCCAATGCTTGCAACCGTTCAGAATCCAACGGTCACCCTTTTTGCGGGCTGTGGTGGTCATTTCGGTGGCCGCACTGCCGGCGCGGGGTTCTGTGATACAGATAGCTGGCTTGTCACCCGCAAGGACGATCGGGGCGGCAAATTCGCGCTGCGCATCCGTGCCAAAAGCCATCACTGCACTAATAGCTCCCATATTGCCCTCAACCAAGATTCGAGCCGTCAGGGTACAGGCACGAGCAGCCTCTTCGACCACTTGGGCGCATTGCAAAAATGTAGCGCCTCCGCCACCAAACCTTTCAGGAACAGTCATGCCCATCAGGCCTGATTGGGCAAGCTCCTGTATGTTTTGCCAAGGATACTGGCGCTCACTGTCCCAGTGTCCTGCGCGTTCGGCGATCGCGGGGCTAAGTGCTCGCATTCGATCAAGATAAGTGTTCTGCGTGGCTGCAAACATGTCATTTTGAATATTCATTTTTTGTCCTTCGAATGGTCAACGTTAGATTTATGGCCGTAGCCCAGTCGGTCGGTATCATTCGTTGGCCAAAGCATGTGTTTCGCTAAAAGGTCTCTTGAAACGTCCGAAGTATCGGCCCCCATATAGGCCAATAACTGAGTGCAATACGCACCTCCCCAAATACGGCTCATGCCCACTATGCGAAGACCTTGAAGAGGGGCACGGGACATGGGGGAAAGTTCCTACTGCTGCGTAGCTTTCAGCTTAAGCGTTGCAAATACTTTTAACAATTGAGAAATATCCGATATTATCGTGAGGTTTTTTAACGCATAAAGTGCTAATGGATTTTGCTTTTTACAGAGTGTTGTTGCCGATTTGATAGTGTTTGGACCGCACCTATTGTTGATGGGCATGCCGCTTTTTTCGCTCGACAAAAAACGGCACAATCGAATGCGGATAGAATTGCACTGCTTGCACGAAAATTTGGCATGACAGTCGTGGAAAGCAACGTCGATGAAAGGAGCGGTCGCGCGTAATGTTCAAAAGAAAACCGATGGCACAAGAGACCCTGCTGAGTGGCGGTGACCTCTTGAGGCGATGCTATATGCTTGGCGCGAAGATGTGGCGCAAGTTCGTCAACCACGTAAACGGCGGTTTGTCGGGGCGCACCTTGACCAGGATGCCCTCACGGGCCGAAAGATGCGCGCCATCCGGGGAAAGATCAGCTTGGGCGCATTGGGAACGACCTGAAAAACAGCGTCGCGCCCGGTAAGGCGGTTCACTGAAGTGGGCTAATTATCGTATTCGTACAAGTGGGGAATTTTATTTTGGCGCTTTGGGGAAACGTTCGAACGGCTTGGGCAACAACATCCTGCAGTTTTTACTATTTACCCTCTAGGACTGACTTCAATGCGTCTGCAAAGGCGGCAGCAAATAGCCGCCGCGGGGACGCCGCCCGGGTGGCAAGCACGACACTGCGCTCCAACGGAGTTGGATCAAGCTTTAGGCCAACGAGGTTCGATGCTTCCATTGAGCGGGCACTTTTGGGAAGGATGGAAATCCCTAGGTTGTGTGAAACCAATGCCTCAACCGCGTCAAAGCTGTCGACTTCCATCGCTTGTTGAACATAGATTGCCCTGTCTTGCAGATGTTTTTCGATTTGTTGTGAGGGCGAGCTTCGGCGGTTAAACCAGATAAACGGCCGAGACGTCAGCAATTCGACAGGATCGTTCATCGGTTCGTTTCGGGATTTGATCAGATGAAACGGCTCTGTGTTAATGTGTGTTATCGACAGATCCTTGTCTTGATTTCCAGGCTCGGTCACTAAGGCGACGTCAATATCCCCATCCTTAACCTGAGCTAGGAGATTGTGGGACAGTCCGGTGACCAGCTTTATTTCAAGGCGGGGATGCTGTGCGTAAATCGCCGCTAACGCAGGGGCCGCGAGATGGGATATGGTCGATGGCACAGCGCCAACGGCAACCCGGCTATACAGGCTGGAGCCATCCGCCAGAGCACGAATGTCCCCGGCAATTCCTTCCATCCGCTTCGCGTGTTCCACTAAGGCGTGCCCCTGAGAGGTCAACATCGGAGGGCGCTTTGATCGGTCAAGAATTGGGAACTGAAGCTCTTCTTCTAGCGCCTTGATCTGAAGGCTGACAGCGGAATGGCTCAGCCCCAATGTCTGCGCCGCCGCGTTCAGCGTTTGATGCTTTGAAAAGGCGACAACGGTTGCTAAAAATCTAAGATTCATTGGTGCTCTATATGTTTAAAAATCTCATCCTAATATCAATTATTTCTCGCTGTCAAAAGAATTTATATTACTTAAGCTGAAACTTACGCAGCGGGAGGAGTTTGCGCCAATGTTCAACCGTTCTGTTCAAAGTCTCCACATATTGGGCTTTGATTATTGCAGTTGATGGATTCATCAATTGCGCAACATACTCTGGAATCGGTGAAAACCATAAAGAGAGATAAAATGTTTAACCCGAAAATCGGCCGGTTTTCGGGTATCGCTTGGGCGGTATCTGGCACAAAGGCAGGCGGATAGGACGCGTTCTAAGTGTCTCGCTCAGCTGTCGCGGCGGACGGTGTAGAGGGCGCCTGCATCGAGCGGACCGGTGATCGCGCTCACCGTGCCGTCGGCCCAGCGGATGGTCAGGCTGGCAGCAAAGGTGGCGCTGCCGAGACCGAAGTGCACGCGCGGGGCATCAAAAGACATGAAGCCGCCGCCGAGCTGGATCTCGCGGGTCATCATCCGCCCGTCGCCGTCGGTCAGGGTCAGCACCGCGCCGATGCCATCGCGGTTGCCGACCATGTCTTCCAACTCAAACGCGATGGCGTGACCGTCCTGGGCATTGTTGCGAAACATGACCAGCGGCCCGTTCACCGGATGTGTGGTCAAATCCAGATCGCCATCGCCCTCCATATCAAAGGCGGTGGCAGAGGCGGTCATCAGGTAGTCCTCAAGCCCGAAGGGGCCCGAGGCCTCGACAAACGTGCCCTCTCCGGTGTTGTGAAAGAACATGTTCGAGGGGCTGACCTCGTTCGGGACCCAGGTGCCGTTGACGATGTACACATCCTGCCAGCCGTCGTTGTCGAAATCCGCCACCTTGGTGTCCCAGCTCCATCCCCCAACCTCAAGTCCACGCGGGCCTGCGGTGTCGGTATAGGTCGCCCCCTGCCATTCCAGCAGGACGTTGGAGCGCAGGATCTGTTGAATGCTCGCCTCGGCCTCGTCTGCCGTAATCGTGCGCACGGGTAGAAAGTGCAGGTCGCAAAAGCTGCGTGGGCGCGGCTGGTCTGCGGGGATCAGTTCGCAGATGGCAGGATCGTTGCGCTGGATGGCGAGATCCTTGACCAGCATCGCCTTGCATTCGCCCTGGAGCCGCCCGGTGAGCTCCTGACACTTTGAGGCATAGGTCGGGTCGAAATTGTTGCCTGACCTGTACCAGGCCTTGATCTCCATGTTCTGCGCGCAGGTCGCCTGGGCTTGTGGGTTTTCGATGGCGTCGCAGTAAAGATCGAGGTCCTGCATCTTGAGCTTGCGTGATACGCCCGAAGAGCGCCCCGCGATCTGGGCCATGTAAATCTCGGGTGAGCCGTCGTTCATCAGATCGGCGGTCTTGAGCGCCATGGTGGTGGTGGTGGTATGCGGGATCAGCGCATCAGCGTGAGTGATCGGGGCAAACCCGCGCGCGCCGTCGCTGTGATAGATATAGTCGGGGATTTCAAAGTCGTTGCCCACCAGCAGATCGGCTGTGCCGTTGCCGTCGATGTCCGAGAACAGGATCGTCAGGGTTTCCCCGGGGATGCCGGGCAGGTCCGTGAAATCCGCCCCGCTGAGCGCGCCCGCGTCGTTCCACACGATGCGGTTACGAGATTCCTCGCCCGGCACACGACGATACCAACCCGAGGTCCAGTTGCCGAGGGCCAGGTCAAGATCACCGTCGCGGTCGGCATCGGCGAGGCTCAGGGCGAGCGACAGGACGGCATTGTCGCGGTTTTTGATCAGAGAGGGCGTGCCAGTAAAGCGACCGTTCACGTTGCGCCAGAGGTAATTGCCTTGCCGGTAGGTGGCGATCACAAGATCGCGCCAGCCGTCATTGTCCACATCCGCCAGCGCGGCGTTAAAGACCGGCATGTCCGCCAGAGGGCCCAGATCAGCAGCGATCCGGCTGAATGCGCCAGTGCCGTCATTGACGTAGAGGTAGAGGCCCTGTTCCGTGGAGGCGACGACGAGATCAAGATCGCCGTCGTTGTCGATATCCCCCGACGCAAGGCTACGCCCCTCCCAGAAGGGGGGCCACATGTCGGCCATGGAAAATTCGAGCGGGGCGTCGATGCCCCGGGTGTCGGCTTCCATCCGGGTAAAGCCGGTGTCGGCTGCGGGGGATTTCGACGCAAAGGGCGTGGCAGTGATGTGGATGCGGGCGGCGTCGGGCGAGGTGACCTGCCAGTGGTCGGCGCTGGCGGCGTGGGCGGCCCACATCATGCGCGGCGGGTCTTGCTGTGCCTGCCCGGTCAGCATCTTCAGCGCCTGGTCGGTCTTGTATTCGTGCCAGCCATGCGCGGCATAGCCCGAGACCACACCCATCACCACCACAGTGGCGGCCAGCATCCAGGCGGCGCGCCGACCCACCGATTGCGCCACGATAAAGTAGGAATAGACACTGAAGCTGCCCAGGGTAAACAGCAGCGCCATGACATAGCCCTGCTCCATCCCGGAGGCCAGCAGCACACCGGCCATCACCACATCAAACCCGATGGGCACCGGCAGGAACACCCCCACCAGAGCGACGGCCAGAAGCACCCAGAGCGAGAATTGCAGCCCCAGGATCAGGTTTCCGGGCAGAAATACGGCCGCGACCGTGCCCAGAAAGCCCGCAAGAAGCATCAGCGGCACCGTCATCCTGACGATGTACCACAGGTTCCACAGGTAGCTGCGGGTGACTTCCCATACCGCGATATGCAGGCTCTCGTTTTTGGGCTGGCCGGTGGTGATCTCGGCCGCGCTCCAGGGGGACTGGACGCGTAGCTCTGGCGCGATTTCGGTACGGGGCAACAGGCGCGCCATCAGCGGGATGACCAGCAGGATGATCACCAGGGACAGCGCGATCTTGGTCAGCGCCATGTAAAGCGGCAGAAGCGAAAAGAGCATGGTCAGCACCACCACGTTCAGCGTAGGTGAGGCGATCATCGCGCTGAGCGTGGTTTCGGCGCGCAGGCCAGAGCTATACATTCCGCGCGCGATTGGCGCCGCGCAGTTCACGCAGACGCCCAGAGGTGTGCCGATCGCAAGCCCCAGGAACGAGTTCGAGAATCGGCCCTTGAAGCTTTTGGTGCGCAGATAGCCCGCGGCGGTCAGGAAGGCGGCGGCGAAAAGCACACCGAAGGTCATGCCCTTCTTGTTGGTGTTGATCCAGTTCAGCGTGGACCAGAAGATATGCTGGACGATATTCATATCGTCGGTGATCGGAAACTTGGCCTCGAAGCTGAGGGCATCCTCAAGCTGGATGGCGCCGGACATCATCGCTTTTTCATTCAGCGCCGGGTAGCGCGATCCGGTCCAGAACAGATAGGCCAGCACGGCGACGATCAGCAGGGCGAACAGGAAACGCAGGCTGTGACCCGGACGGATGAGGTTGATATTGGACATAGGAATGTTTCCAGAGATTAAATCAAGCGTCTCAACGAATGCTCAACGAGGCTAAAGTCATAATTCTGTGGCGGCTCAGGGGAGCTGTCAAGGTGCGAACATGCGGTGGACGAAGTCCTGGAAGACGGTCTTTTTTTTTGCAGATCGGGGTGCAGGCCGCCCGGTCCTTCTCTCGCCACAGGGCGGTCGTGGCATCGGCCCCACGAGCGGCGGCGAGGTCGGGCTTTCAACGATGGTTGATGCGCGCGCCCCGGTTCTGGTGTGAGCTGGTCATCTGAGCCCTGTGCGCGCAGGGTCACCTGCCGGTTCAAAACCGGTTTCCACTTTTGAGCAACATGCTCTAAGTCATTGCTGGTTTGCGTGCCTGCGGGATTTCTTGGCGTGGTCGCGGCCGCATTCCTGCCCGCTGGCCTGCCCGGCAATATCCCGTCATTCAATGACCGGGTGGACCGGATGCTGGGGGGGCGAGGGGGGAGACCTGAACACGGGGGCACAAGAAAATCCTGAACCCGGCTTACCGGCGGTAACTTCGAATGGTCCCCCGGCACGTTGCACCGGGGGGCTTTCAGGATCAGCCTTTGGAATCAGCTTTCTTTTCAAGATCGGTAATCCGGCTGTGCAGCTGTTCGATGTAGATATGCGCCTTTTCCAACTCCGTCAGCATCGACAGCACTTTGCTGGACAATTCGTACTGACCGGATTCCGGCGTTGCCCCGACAGAGGGCAGATGGCCATTCTGCCACATGAACGCGGCGTTCTGTTCGATCGGCAGCAATTCGTAATCTTCGCCAAAGACGCCGTCACAGGGGGTCGCGCAACTGCCCGTTGTCGTGATCGTCCCCGGGATTATCACATTGCCATCTTCATCCAGTTGGAACTGGGTCGGGCGACCTGATCCGTCGAAGGTGATGCGGAACACATCGAAGGTGGGATTGAGGTTCAGCCGGATGGGATAGGGCGCATCGGTGGATTCAAGCCGGATCGCCACGCTGCCGCTGCCCCTGAGGTGCAGGTTTTCATCGGGTGTGGTGTCGGTGCCCATGCCGACGTCGTTGTTCGCCCCAATCACAATCGCATTGCTGTCGGCACCCGGGATGATGCGTAACGGCAGTTGCGAGCCGTTGCTGACGTCGCGCACGAAAAAGCCTGCCTCATTGCCGGCCACGTCCCAGACTTGGGAAGCGAAGCCGCTGGAGCCGTCCTGGTCCAGGCGCAGGGTTGGCGTGTTGCCGTTGACCACGTGCAGATCGACGCTTGGTGTCGCGGTGCCAAAACCAACGCGTCCGGTGTTGTTGACGAAGATCGAGTTGTTGCGCGCCCCGGCGGTGACGGTGAACGGGGTGCGACCGCCGTCGATATCGTCGATCGAGAACTTGTTGGCGCCGCCATTGGTGCTGTCGTTGGCGGTCAGCTGCCAGTCAGCGGACGGAAAACTGGCGCTGCTCGAGGTGTCCTGAAACTTGATGCGGGTGTTGTTTTCCTTGAGCCGGATCGTGTCAAAGCCAAAGCTTTCGCCGTTAACGCAGTCCTGGCCGACGCAGAGGCTGCCCTGGACGATAAGATCGTCCGCTATCACCTGGTCGGCCCTGCCAGTGCCGGTCAGCGCCACAAGCGCGCTGGCGCCCAAAGCTGCGGCCTTGAGGCCAG
>Ga0209345_10005288_pt1 | contig 12045 bp, 9 predicted proteins | sample Cruoilmetagenom7_FD_187294 | JGI IMG/M metagenome (GOLD analysis project Ga0209345, IMG submission 187294) | Oil polluted marine microbial communities from Coal Oil Point, Santa Barbara, California, USA - Sample 7 (SPAdes) (version 2) | ecosystem: Environmental > Aquatic > Marine > Oil seeps ...
GATCTGCCGAAATAGAAAATCTGGCCCACTTCAATGCCGCGCGCGGTGCGGCGGCGCTCCTCGGGGATGGCGTTAAACAGCGCCTCGTCATGGGTCTCGTCGGTGCGGGCATAGCGGCTGGTGAATTCATCCAGCACGGCGCGGCACTGATCGACACTGTCATAGTCGATGTCCCGGTCGCCGAATTTCAGATCGGTGATCTGGCTGTCATAGAACACCTCGGACTCGCCTGTCTCGGCCAGCACCAGGAATTCATGCGTGTCATCGCCACCAATCGGGCCGGAATCCGCGCGCATCGGGATCGCCTGCAGGCCCATCCGCTCATAGGTACGCAGATAGCTGACCAGATGGCGGTTATAGGCATGCAGCGCCGCATCCTTGTCCACGTCGAAGTTGTAGCCGTCCTTCATCAGGAATTCGCGGCCCCGCATCACGCCGAAGCGGGGGCGCATTTCGTCGCGGAATTTCCACTGGATATGGTAGAGCGTCAGCGGCAGGTCCTTGTAGCTGCCCACATGGGCGCGGAAGATGTCGGTGATCATCTCCTCGTTGGTGGGACCATAAAGCATGTCGCGATCCTGCCGGTCGGTGATCCGCAGCATCTCCTGCCCGTAATCGTCATAGCGACCGCTCTCGCGCCACAGGTCCGCAGGTTGCAGCGTCGGCATCAGCATCGGGATATGGCCGGCGCGGACCTGCTCTTCATGCACGATCTGCTCGATCCGGCGCAACACTTTGAAGCCCAGAGGCAGCCAGGAGTAGATCCCCGCCGAGGATTGCTTGATCATCCCCGCCCGCAGCATCAGCCGGTGGCTCACGATCTGCGCCTCGGCGGGATTTTCTTTGAGAACAGGCAGGAAATAGCGCGTCAGACGCATGTTGGACCCCTCGGGATTGGCATTTGCGTCGGTTTAGGCCAGTGGGCCGGATCAGGCAAGCGGGATGCGGCGCGCGGGGAAGGCGCAACAGAGGTTCGGGAACCGGAACTCTGGCGCTTGCACATGGGAGCGCAGTGGAAAAAGCGGTGTCACGCAACAGTCGCACGTGACACCGGCAAGACAGCCCGTGTGTAAACTCATCTTCGCTTACACCTGGCGGACCTCTTGCTCACTCGCACCGCACACACGCGGCAATTGTATCATTCAACGGCACTTTGGAAGTATGGTATTCCATACCTCGCATGTCTTTCGACACGAGGAGCCGGCGAAGACATGTGCATCCCAAGGACAGGGCTTGAATTGCGCCCCGCTTGACGCGACATAGGGTCAAACCGTCAAGGAGCGCGCATGGCCCTGCCTGTCAAAGACCAGATACGCTATTGGACCATCGCCACCGTGGCGTTCCTTGTGATCCTGTGGTTTCTGGGCGACGTGATCCTGCCCTTCGTGCTGGGCGGGGCGATTGCCTATTTCCTTGACCCGATCGCGGACCGGATCGAGAGGATGGGCGCCTCTCGCGCCGTGGCCACAACGATCATCACGCTGGGCGCGCTGTTGATTTTCGTTCTGATGGCGCTGCTTGTGATCCCGCTGCTGGTGCAGCAGGCGGTGTCGCTGTTCGACACGGCCCCCAAGCTGTTCCAGGACCTGCAAGGCTTTCTGACCGCCAAGTTTCCCTCGCTCGTGGATCAAGACTCGGTTCTGCGCCAGTCGCTGATCTCGGTGGGTGAGACGATCCGCGAACGGGGCGGAGAGTTGCTCAACACGGTGCTGACATCGGTCAACTCGCTTGTGGGCATCGTGCTGCTGTTCGTGATCGTGCCGGTCGTGGCCTTCTACCTGCTCTATGATTGGGACAATATGGTTGCCAAGGTGGACGACCTTCTGCCGCGCGACCATGCGCCGACGATCCGCCATCTGGCGGCCGAGATCGACAAGACACTGGCCAGCTTCATCCGCGGCATGGGCACGGTCAGCCTGATCCTCGGCACTTATTACGCCGTGGCCTTGATGCTGGTGGGGCTGCAATTCGGTCTGGTCGTGGGGGCGCTGGCGGGGCTGGTCACGTTCATTCCCTATGTGGGCGCCCTCGTGGGCGGCGCACTGGCCATCGGACTGGCCCTGTTCCAGTTCTGGGGCGACTGGTTGTCGATCGGGCTTGTCGCGGGCATCTTCGTGCTGGGTCAGGTGGTCGAGGGCAATGTGCTGACGCCCAAGCTGGTGGGCAGTTCGGTCGGGCTGCACCCGGTCTGGCTGATCTTCGCGCTGTCGGTCTTCGGCTCGCTCTTCGGCTTTGTCGGGATGCTGGTCGCCGTGCCGGTGGCCGCCGTGATCGGTGTCGTCGCGCGCTTCGGGATCGGCAGCTACAAGGGCAGCCTTCTCTATCGCGGTGTCGACGCGCGCAAGGACCGCTGATGCACCGGCAACTGAGTTTCGATCTGCCGGTGCGGGCCGCACTGGGGCGCGAGGATTTCTTTGTCGCCCCCGCCAATGCCATGGCCGTGGCCCTGATCGAGGGCTGGCGGAACTGGCCCGGCCGCAAACTGGTGCTGGAAGGCCCCAAAGGCGCGGGCAAGACCCATCTGGCCCATGTCTGGGCCGGGGCCAGCGGGGCGCGGATCGTGGATGCCCGTGCGCTTGCCAAGGCCGATATTCCCGGCCTTGCCGCAGGTCCGGTCGCGGTCGAGGATGTGCCGCTGATCGCCGGGGACATCGCAGCCGAGAATGCCCTGTTCCACCTGCACAACCTGATCCTGGCCGAGGGTCACTCCCTGCTTTTGACCGCCGACCGTCCCGCCGCGCATTGGGGGCTGAGCCTGCCCGATCTGGCCAGCCGGATGCAGGGCACCCAGGCCACAAAGCTGGAGGCGCCCGATGACAGGCTGCTGACGGCGCTGCTTGCCAAGCTCTTCGCGGATCGCCAGTTGATCCCGACGCCCGACACGATCCCCTATCTGGTCACGCGGATGGACCGGTCCTTTGACAGTGCGCGCCAACTGGTCGCCGTGCTGGACGCAGCAGCGCTGTCTCAGGGCCGTGCGATCAACCGCAAGCTGGCCGCCGAAGTGCTCGAGCGCTTCATTCAGCCGGGCCTTCTGGACAATTCGCCGGACTAAGCGCAGCATCCGTTACCGAACAGTCACAATCAGGCAGCATAAGCCGCTCATGACACATGCAGATTTTCTCAAGGCGCCCTTCGATGCGCCGGCAGACATTCCCGATCTCGACCTGAAGGGTCCGGGCCGTTTCTACAATCGTGAACTCAGCTGGCTGGGGTTCAACTGGCGCGTGCTGGAAGAGGCCGAGAACCCCCGCGTCCCGCTTCTGGAACGGGTGCGGTTCCTGTCGATCTCGGCCACGAATCTGGATGAATTCTACACCGTCCGTGTGGCGGGCCTGCGCGAACTGGCTCATGCGGGCAACACGACGCCCGCCGCCGATGGCCTGTCACCTGCCGAGCAACTGGTGCTGATCAACGAGGATGCGCGCAACCTGATGATGCGGCAGCAGCAGGTCTTCGATGCCCTGCGCCGCGAAATGGAGGCCGAGCGGATCACACTGCTGGACCGCCACACCCTGTCGGATGACGACAAGGAGGCGCTTGGCACGATCTTTCTGAACAAGGTCTTTCCGGTTCTCTCGCCGCTGGCGATCGACCCCGCGCATCCCTTTCCCTTCATCCCCAACACCGGCTTCAGCCTTGCGCTGCAACTGGAACGCCGCCGCGACAAGCGGGCCCTGCGCGCGCTTCTGCCGATCCCTGCACAGATCGCGCGCTTCGTGCCGCTGCCCACACCCGAGGGCGGCCACCGCTTCCTGCCGCTCGAGGAATTGCTGCTGCTGCATGTGGACAGCCTGTTTCCGGGCTATGCGATCAAGGGCCACTGCGCCTTTCGCGTACTGCGCGACAGCGACCTTGAGGTCGAGGAAGAAGCCGAGGATCTGGTGCGAGAGTTCGAAACCGCGCTGAAACGCCGTCGCCGCGGTGAAGTGGTGCGGATGAAGATCAGCGCGGGCGCGCCCGAAACCCTGCGCCGGATCATCATGGAAGAACTGCATGTCGACGCCGATGAGGTGGTCGAGGTAGACGGCATGATCGGTATCGCGGATGTCAAGGAGCTGGTCCTCGATGCGCGGGCGGACCTGCTCTGGCCTGCGTTCACCCCGCGCGTGCCCGAACGGGTGCAGGATCATGACGGCGACATGTTCTCGGCCATGCGCCAGAAGGACATGCTGCTGCATCACCCCTATGAGACCTTCGACATGGTGGTGCGGTTTCTGCAACAGGCCGCGCGCGATCCCGACGTCGTGGCGATCAAGCAGACGCTCTATCGCACTTCGCGCAACTCGCCCATCGTCGAGGCGCTGTGCGAGGCTGCCGAGGATGGCAAGTCGGTCACCGCGCTGGTCGAGTTGAAGGCCCGGTTCGACGAGGCTGCCAACATCCGCCAGTCGCGCCGTCTGGAACGCGCGGGCGCGCATGTGGTCTATGGCTTCATCGACCTGAAAACGCACGCGAAAATCAGCACCGTGGTGCGGCGCGAGGGCGATACGCTGGTCACCTATACCCATTATGGAACCGGAAATTACCACCCGATCACGGCGCGCATCTATACCGACCTGTCGCTGTTCACCTGTGATCCCAAACTGGGGCGCGATGCGACCAAGGTGTTCAACTACCTGTCCGGCTATGCGCAGCCAGAACATCTGGACAACCTTGCCATTTCGCCGATCAGCCTAAAGCAGCGCCTGCTGGAGATGATCGCGGCGGAAATCGACCATGCGAAGAACGGTCGCCCGGCTGAAATTTGGGCCAAGATGAACGCGCTCATCGACCCCGAAGTGATCGACGCGCTTTACGCGGCCAGTCAGGGCGGGGTGAAGATCAGCCTTGTCATTCGCGGCATCTGCGGGCTGCGCCCCGGCATCAGGGGCCTTTCGGAGAACATCCGCGTGAAATCCATCATCGGGCGGTTTCTGGAACATTCCCGCATCGTCTGTTTCGGCAATGGTCATGGGTTGCCGTCGAAAAAGGCGCGCGTCTACATCAGTTCCGCCGACTGGATGGGCCGCAACCTCAACCGGCGCGTCGAAACGCTGGTCGAGATCGAGAACCCAACAGTCAAGGCGCAGATCGTCAGTCAGATCATGGCGGCCAACATGGCCGATGTGGCGCAAAGCTGGGTCATGCTGCCGGACGGCCATTTCCAGCGCGCGCCTGTCCCTGAGGGTGAATTCGCTTTCAACTGCCATCGCTTCTTCATGGAAAACCCATCGCTCTCCGGGCGTGGTTCGGCCGGCGCAGGTGACGTTCCGAAACTCACCCATACGGATGATTGACCTTTCCGCCTGTTCCGGCGCATTTAGGGGACGGACCAAGGAAAGACGGCATGGACGGCACGACAGAACCCGCCCCGCATGATTGGGGCCCTTTCGGACGGCCTTTGTTCAATGACGCCTCATCGCGCGCGCTGGCGCGGGTGGGCGTTGTGGACGTCGGATCGAACTCTGTCCGGCTGGTCGTATTCGACGGCGCGGCGCGCTCACCGGCCTATTTCTACAACGAAAAGATCATGTGCGCCCTGGGCGAAGGGTTGGCCGAAACCGGCCGCCTGAACCCGCGCGGCCGCATCCGCGCGCTCAACGCGCTGCGCCGTTTTCAGAAGCTGGCCGAGGGGATGGACATCGCCCCCCTGACTGCCGTGGCGACCGCCGCCATGCGCGAGGCCGAGGATGGGCCGGAGTTTCAGGCCCTGATCGAGTCTGAGACCGGCCTCAAGCTCTGGGTCGTGGATGGCGAGGAAGAAGCGCGCCTGTCCGCCCAGGGGGTGCTTCTGGGCTGGCCCGGCTCATATGGCCTTGTCTGCGACATTGGCGGTGCCTCGATGGAACTGGCCGAGATCGCCGGGGGCCGCGTGGGCCGCCGCGTCACCTCGCCGCTGGGACCGTTGAAACTGCGCTCTGTGCCGGGTGGAAAGAAGGGCCGGAAGGCGCATATCAGAACAGTGCTCGAAGAACTGGCCGAAACGCTGGGACCCCAGAAGAATCGACTGTTCCTCGTGGGCGGATCGTGGCGCGCCATTGCGCGGATCGACATGGAGCGGCGTGGCTATCCACTACATGTGCTGCACGAATACCGCATGAGCGCGAAGTCGATCTCGGCGACCATTGATTATATCAACGCCAATGACCCGGTCGAACTGCGCAACCGCTGCGGCGTGTCCGCCGCACGGATGGACCTTGTGCCGCTGGCCTGCGAGGTGCTCAAGGGCGTGGTCAAGACCTTCCACCCGCGCGACATCGCCGTGTCCAGCTATGGCATCCGCGAAGGCATGCTGTACGAGCAGATGCCGCAATCCCTGCGCGACCGCGACCCGCTGATCGAGTCATGTTATTTCGCCGAGGCCAAGGACGCCCGCCTGCCCGGCTTCGGCAAACAGCTTTACGAATTCATCCTGCCCCTGTTCAAAGCAGCGCCCCTGGAACGCAAGCGCCTGATTCAGGCGGCCTGCCTTTTGCATGACGTGAGCTGGCGCGCCCATCCCGACTACCGTGCCGAGGTCTGTTTCGACAACGCCACTCGCGCCAATCTGGGCGGGCTGAAGCATTCGGAACGGGTGTTTCTGGGCCTTGCGCTGCTGCATCGCTATTCGAACAAGCGCGAAGGCACGCGGTTCGAGCCGATGTTCAAGCTGATCGACGAAGCCGCGATGCATCAGGCCGAGGTCGTGGGCAAGGCGATGCGCTTCGGCGCGATGCTGTGGCTGCAAAAGAACGCGCCGATGGGGCAACTGCGCTGGTTCCCCAAGAAAAAGCTGCTGGAATTGCATCTGACCGAGGCGGCAAGTCCGCTGTTCGGCGAAGTGGCCGAGGCGCGTTTCCAGTCTCTGGCAGCGTCCTTGGGCGCGCAGACGGATGTGCGGATCAAGGGCTGACCGCCATCCCCCTCAGATGTCGATCTCGCCATCCTGCGGTGGTGGCAATGGTCCGGCCTCGGGTTTGCGGCGGATGATGATGTCACCATTCGGCAGCAGTTCGGGCGCCTGATAGGCAGACAAATCGCCCACACGGTTCAGAAGCTCGGCCATGGCAGGTCCCATTTCCCGCAGGAAATGCTGCATGGCGGGACCCATCGTGCTCAGCGCATCACCCAGATCCTGCAAGGCAGGCTCCATCTCGCGGCGCATCCCTTCAAGGAACATGCGCGCGCCCCGCTCCATCAGGCTCAGCCCCTCATCGGCGCTGCTCCCCTCTTCGGTGGGCGGCTGTGACGGCGTATCGTCCTGCGCCTGCGCCGTGGCGACAGCCAGCGACACGGCCAAAACAGCCGCCATGGGAAATAAAGGTGTCATCGTATCAATATAGGGCAGAGCGGCCGTCATGATAAGTCATAGATCAATGTCCAGCGTCACCGGGTAGTGATCCGAGGCGTCGATCAGCGCATCGCGCAGTTCGGCAACGCTCCAGCAGGACGGATCATGGAACGGATGCCAGATCCGCCAGCGCGGGTGCCTTTCCATCAGATCGGGCGAGACCATGATGTAGTCGAGCAGGGCTTCGAGATAGCGCTTTTCGTGATGGATATAGAAGCGCGCGGTTGTCGGACTGGCGATACCCGGCCGCTTGCGCACCGCCTGGCGGGCATGTGGATCATGCAGACCGCATTCACCATCAGGGCCCATCACCACCTCGACAGAGGACCGCCCGAACAGGTCCTCGTACTCATCCAATCCCGGACCGTCATTCAGATCCCCCAAAAGGATCAGAGGATCACCCCGTTCCAGATGGCTGGCGACGCGCCGCCTGATCCAGACCGCCTGCGCCTGTTGCTTGCGCCGGTTGCTGATGGCCAGACGCATGATCGCATCGCGCCCGCGTGCGCCATGCGGCGCCTTCGATTTCAGATGCGCCCCGATCATGCGGACGACATCGCCCCGCGCGGTAATCAGCTCCAGTTCCAGCGGCGGTTTGGAAAAGCTGACCAGATCTTCGGTCCCGTCCAGATCCAGATCAATCCGCAGCGTTCCGTCGAAACGGGGCTCTGCATCGGACCCCTTCTTGCCCGTCGCCTCTCCCAGCGGGTCATGGCGGGGCGTCACGACGAAAGGGTCGTACATCAGCGCGATTTCCTGCTGCGTGTCGTTGGGAAACCCGATGATCGCCTGCTTGACCCGCAGATCGAAGACACGGGCAAAACTTTCCAGTGCCGTCACGGTAGAGCGCCGCCCGTTATGATCAGGCGCCTCGATCACCATCACCATATCCGCATTCAGGGCGGTGAAGACGATGCCCAACGCCTCAAGCTGCCGCGCCCGGGTGACCCCCTGCCGTCCCGAGAGTTCGTCGTCAGCCAAGGGCTGACCCGCGTCATCGAACAGTGAATTGAACCATTCGACGTTATATGTGGCGATCCGCATCAGTCACGTGCCGCCTCAATCTCGGCCCAGGCGCGATTGATGTCCACCATGCGCCGCTCGGCCAGTTGAACGGCCTCTTCGGGCAGGCCCCGCGCCAGCATCGCATCGGGATGGGTCTCGCGCACGAGGCGTTTCCATGCCGCGCGGATCTCCTCCATCGGCATTTCCGGGCTGACGCCAAGGATATCATAGGGATCGCCCATGGCGTTGGGCACAAAGCGGCTGCGCAGGCTGCGGAAGCGCGCATCCGGCAGCCCGAAGGTGCGGGCGACCTCGGCGAGGAAATCGTTCTCCGAAGGGTGGTAGCGCCCGTCGGCCATGGCGATGTGAAACAGCCCTTCCATCACGTCGCAGAGCGTCTCGCTCCCCTCTCCGAACATGGTGCGGATCTTGACCGCATAGGCGCGATACCCCGCCACGTCCTGCCGGGCCAGGTTGAAGACCCGGGCCGCATCCGCCTCATCCTCCGGCGGGATGTGGAACACCTCGCGGAAGGCCGTGACTTCATCGCGGGTCACCTGCCCGTCGGCCTTGGCCATCTTGGCCCCCAGCGCGATCACAGCGATGGTGAAAGCCACGGAGCGTTCCGGCGGGGTGCTCAGCCGGTCGAATACCGCGCTCAGCCCCTCGCCAGAAGTCAGCGCGCCAAGCGCGTCCATGATACGGGTCCAGATCGACATGGGCACCACCCTATCGTGTCGCCTCTGCGCTGTCAGCGGGGATCGGGGCACCGATCAGAGGATTTTCTGCATCAGCACAAGATCCATCCAGCGACCGAACTTGTGCCCTACCTCGGGCAGCCGTGCGATTTCGGCAAAGCCGATGGCGCGATGGAAGGCCAGGCCTTGCGGGTTCTCGGCGCTGACCCCGGCCCAGAGGGAATGAACGCCGCGCGCACGCGCATGATCCTCAAGCGCGGCCATCAGGGAACGCCCTACCCCGCGCCCCCGCGCAGCAGGCGCCAGAATGATGGAATGCTCCATGGTGCGGGCATAGCCGGGACCATTGCGAAACTGGAAATAGGTCGCAAACCCCAGAATGTCGCCTTCGACCTCAGCCAGGAGGAACAGCTTGCCCTCGGCTGCCCGGGTCGCAAAATCGGCGGCCAACCCTTCGGACGTTTTTTCGAGAGTAGTGAATGTCGCTGCGGTGTCGCGGATCACGGGGTTCCAGATCGCCGCGACCCCGGCGGCGTCACGCGCCTCGGCGGCCCGAAGGATCATTCCAGGACCCGCAGGCCATGAGGTGTCTCGATCTCGGCGCGCATGGCCATCCCGGGGCCATCCTCGATCACCACAGTTGGATCGTTCAGCATCCCGGCCAAAGCTTTGCGCAAGGCTGCCGCTTCGGGATGTGCAACGATCAGCCGCCGCAACCGGCAGCCTGACCGTATCAGCCGCGCAGCCGGATGCGCGCCCTGCCACTGGATCAAGGCGGGGAAGGCACCGTCGAAGGGCATTCGCCCGTCCGCCGCCACCGCCATGCGCCAACGCAAGTCACCGCGCGCCAGATCGACCGGCCTGCCCGCGCCATTCGGGGCCTGCGCCAAGGCCGCTTCCAGATCATCGCAGCGACAGATCCAGGTCACCAGACGCGGCGCGCCGACGAACCGATCCAGATCGAACCAGCGTGGCGCGGACTGCGGCGCGGCGGCGGGATCGACCGCGATCACCTCGAGATAGAGACCGTCCTCAAGCCCCAGAAGCAGGTTATGCGTGCCGAAATGGGCATGTTGCCCGCCCGGTTGCAGGACGACGCCAAGCACCGCCTCCACATGGGCGCGCCCCGTGTCCAGTGTTTCGGCGGCCACAGCCAGATGATCCAGTGCCAGCATCTGCACGTCTTCTTGCGTCAAGTGGTCTCGGGGGGTGTCCCGCAGGGACAAGGGGGGCAGAAAGCCCCCCTCACCAGGTATCAGCCACGCGCCTCACGGATCAGACGCAGGATGTCCTGCGCTGCATCCGGGATATTGGTTCCCGGTCCGAAGATCGCCTTGACGCCTGCTTTCCTGAGAAAATCATAGTCCTGCTGCGGGATCACCCCGCCGCATATCACGATGATATCGCCCGCGTCCTTGTCCTTGAGCGCCTGGATCAGTTGCGGGGCCAGCGTCTTGTGCCCGGCGGCCTGGCTGCTGATGCCCACCACATGCACATCATTGTCGACTGCGTCCTGAGCCGCCTCCTCGGGTGTCTGGAACAGCGGCCCCACGTCCACGTCGAAACCGATGTCGGCAAAGGCGGTGGCAATCACCTTGGCGCCGCGGTCATGGCCGTCCTGCCCCATCTTGACGACCAGCATCCGGGGACGACGGCCTTCCTCTTCCGCAAAAGCCTCGACCGAGGCCTGGATGGCGGCGAAACCGGCGTCCCCTTCATAGGCGGCACCATAGACACCGGCCAAAGTCTTCACCTCGGCCCGGTGACGACCGAAAACCTTTTCCATGCTCATGCTGATCTCTCCCACCGTTGCGCGTGCGCGTGCGGCCTCGACCGCCGCCTCCAGAAGCTTCCCACCTTCGGCTGCGCGGCGTTCCACTTCTGCAAGCGCGGCCTGACAGGCGGCCTCGTCGCGGCGGGCGCGGATCCGTTCCAGACGCGCGACCTGGCTGACCCGCACGGCCGCGTTGTCGATGTCCAGGATGTCGATCGGGTCTTCCTTGTCCTTGCGGTACTTGTTGACGCCCACGATCACCTCGGTGCCGCGGTCGATGCGGGCCTGCCGGGTGGCGGCCGTCTCCTCGATCCGCAGCTTGGGCATGCCGCTGGCGACCGCCTTGGTCATGCCACCCATCGCCTCGACCTCCTCGATCAGGGCCCAGGCCTTTTCCGCCAGATCATTGGTCAGGCTTTCGACGTAGTAACTGCCCGCCAGCGGATCGATCACATTGGTGATCCCCGTTTCTTCCTGCAGGATCAGCTGGGTGTTGCGTGCGATCCGCGCCGCGAATTCCGTGGGCAGGGCAATCGCCTCGTCCAGCGCATTTGTATGCAGCGACTGCGTGCCGCCCAGCACCGCCGACATCGCCTCATAGGCAGTGCGGATCACGTTGTTGTAGGGGTCCTGCTCCTGCAGGCTGACACCGGATGTCTGGCAATGGGTGCGCAGCATCGACGATTGCGGGTTCTTCGGATTGAACTCGGCCATGATGCGGTGCCACAGCAGGCGCGCAGCACGCAACTTGGCGGCTTCCATGAAGAAATTCATGCCGATGGCAAAGAAGAAGGACAGACGCCCCGCGAACTTGTCTACATCCATGCCCGCCGCGATCGCCGCGCGCACATATTCGCGCCCGTCGGCCAGGGTATAGGCCAGTTCCTGCACCAGGTTCGCGCCCGCTTCCTGCATGTGATAGCCGGAAATGGAGATCGAGTTGAACTTGGGCATCTCGTCCGATGTGTACTGGATGATGTCCGAGATGATCCGCATCGAGGGTTCAGGCGGATAGATATAGGTGTTGCGAACCATGAACTCCTTGAGGATATCGTTCTGGATCGTGCCCGACAGGACCGAACGGTCATGCCCCTGTTCCTCACCCGTCACGATGAAATTGGCGAGGATCGGGATGACTGCGCCGTTCATCGTCATCGACACCGACACCTTGTCCAGCGGGATGCCGTCGAACAGGATCTTCATGTCCTCGACACTGTCGATGGCCACGCCCGCCTTGCCGACATCCCCGACAACGC
>Ga0209345_10005289_pt1 | contig 12045 bp, 12 predicted proteins | sample Cruoilmetagenom7_FD_187294 | JGI IMG/M metagenome (GOLD analysis project Ga0209345, IMG submission 187294) | Oil polluted marine microbial communities from Coal Oil Point, Santa Barbara, California, USA - Sample 7 (SPAdes) (version 2) | ecosystem: Environmental > Aquatic > Marine > Oil seeps ...
GCCCGGCGCCTGCGGCTTGATTTCGGCCCTGATGGTGGGGGCTAGATAGCAATAAGGCCCGGCGTATGACGCCCGGGCCTCGAAACCTTATACCAACCGCGACACATCCTTGGCCGCCCGCACGAAATCTTTAAACAAGGGATGCGGCTCAAACGGCTTCGACTTCAGCTCTGGGTGAAACTGCACCCCAATGAACCAAGGATGATCCGCCCATTCCACGATCTCCGGCAACTTGCCATCCGGCGACATGCCCGAGAACTTCAGCCCAGCCTTCTCAAGCTGGTCTTTGTAAGCGATATCAACCTCATAACGGTGGCGATGACGCTCATCGATCGTGGTGGTGCCATAAGCCTCAGCCACCCGCGACCCCTCAACCAGCGTCGCGTCATAAGCGCCCAAACGCATGGTGCCGCCCTTGTCGTCATCGACTTTACGCGCCACTTTGTGGTTTCCCTGCACCCATTCCTTCAGGTGATAGACCACAGGCTCAAAGCGCTTCTTGCCCGCTTCATGGTCGAACTCCTCGGAGCCAGCCGTCTTAAGCCCCGCCACATTCCGCGCCGCCTCAATCACGGCCATCTGCATGCCAAGGCAAATCCCGAGATAGGGTACCTTATGCTCGCGCGCATATTGCGCGGCCTTGATCTTGCCCTCGGTGCCGCGCTCGCCAAAGCCACCGGGGACAAGGATCGCGTGGAAGCCTTCAAGATGTGGCCCGGCGTCTTCACTGTCGAAGATCTCGGCATCGACCCACTCAACCTTGACCTTCACCCGGTTCGCCATGCCGCCATGGGTCAGCGCCTCGGCGATGGATTTATAGGCGTCCTCAAGCTGGGTGTATTTGCCAACGATGGCGACTTTGACCTCGCCCTCGGGGTTGTAAATGCGGTCCGCCACATCTTCCCACCGCGTCAGGTTAGGCTTGGGCGCGGGGGTGATCTCAAAGGCGTCCAAGACCGCTTGATCCAGCCCTTCGCGGTGATAGGCGAGGGGGGCTTCGTAAATTGACTTCAAATCCTGTGCGGCGATCACTGAGTCGGGCCGCACGTTACAGAACAATGCCAGCTTCTCGCGCTCTTTCGCCGGGATCGGCCCCTCGGAGCGGCAGACCAGAATGTCCGGCGCGATGCCGATGGATCGCAATTCTTTAACCGAGTGCTGCGTCGGCTTGGTCTTCAACTCGCCGCTGGCTTTCACGAAAGGCAGCAGGGTCAGGTGCATAAAGATACACTGTCCGCGCGGCTTGTCTTGGCTGAACTGGCGGATCGCTTCAAAGAAGGGCAGCCCCTCGATGTCGCCCACCGTGCCGCCGATTTCGCAGAGCATGAAGTCGACTTCATCGCCGCCAATATCAAGAAAGTCTTTGATCTCATTGGTGACATGCGGGATGACCTGAATGGTCTTGCCCAGATAATCGCCGCGCCGCTCTTTTTCCAAGACGGTAGAGTAAACACGCCCCGAGCTGATGCTGTCGGTCTTGCGCGCAGCGACGCCTGTAAAGCGCTCGTAGTGGCCCAGATCCAGATCCGTCTCCGCGCCATCATCGGTGACGAACACTTCACCATGCTCAAAAGGCGACATCGTGCCGGGGTCAACGTTCAGGTAAGGGTCAAGCTTGCGCAGGCGGACCGAAAAACCACGTGCCTGGAGCAAAGCGCCCAAAGCCGCCGAGGCCAGCCCTTTGCCCAAAGACGAGACCACACCGCCGGTGATGAAAATATAGCGTGCCATGTGATCAGAGACCCCCGTGAATTCAAAGTTTGTTGCAGGCAAAACCAGCCAAACGCGTTGCGGAAAACCGCAACACCACGGGATTTAAGCCTTATAGGATTCGGATGTTCGAAGCAAGGCCCGCCGCAACATGATGTTGCAAAGCCGGGCCGCGCCTCAAGGTTTTGTGTTTGCTAGGTTAATCGGCCGCAGGGACCAGCGGTGTATCGCTATCGCCCGAAGGCGGCAGCAAATCATCGCCCGCCGGCAGCGCCGGGCTGCCGTTCTGGGCAGGCGGTGTCGCGCTCAGCCGATCAATGACCGAAGAGCCAGCAGACTTTTCAGCCGCGATGATGGTCAGTGTGATTGATGTGGCGATAAAACCAGCGGCAAGGATCCACGTCATCTTGCCCAAGGCTGTCGCAGCCGAACGACCGGACACAGCGCCACCGCCGCCCCCGATGCCAAGGCCGCCGCCCTCAGACCGTTGCAGCAGCACCACGGCGATCAGGCCAAGGGCCAGAATCAGGTGAATGATCAGAACGACGTTTTCCATGGGCGAGACTGCTTTCGGTTTTGGTTGGCGGGTATCTATGCGTCTTTGATCATGGGGGCAAGGGTGGATTGGCGCGCAGCGGCGATCCGATCAAGACCTAAGATGAAACAGCCCTTTAAGACCCCTTATCGCAAGCAAAGACCGTCGCATGGGGACGACGGTCTTTTGAAGCGGTACTCAACCACAATATGTAAGAGGGCTATCCTGGAATTAAGGTGGTGCAGACTCGCTTCGTAGCCATACTATAGCACAAATTTCGCACATTCGGGCATGGATTGTTTTCAGGAAAATGAAGGATTTGGCAGCTTAGGCGATGGACAGCTCAAACTGCCTGATGCAGTCTGCGCGCATGCCCCATGATCATCACGACCACGACCACCCTCATGCCCTGCTGCCGCCCGAGCCTGCGCTCCGCGTAAAAGCGCTTGAAACGCTGCTCACCCGCAAGGGGCTGATCGATCCCGCCGCGCTGGATGAGATCATCGATACCTACGAAAATCGTATCGGCCCGCGCAATGGAGCGCAGGTCGTCGCCCGCGCTTGGAGCGATCCGGCGTTCCGCGCCGCCTTGATGGAAGACGCCACCGCCGTGGTGGCCGACATGGGGTTCTTCGGGCGCCAAGGCGAACATATGGTCGCCGTCGAAAACACAGACGAGGTGCATAACATCGTCGTTTGTACCCTCTGCAGCTGCTACCCGTGGCCGCTCCTGGGCATCCCGCCCGGCTGGTACAAATCCGACGCCTACCGTGCCCGCGTGGTGCGCGAGCCGCGCAAAGTGCTGGCGGAGTTCGGCGTCGACCTGCCCGAGCAGACCGCCGTGCGCGTTTGGGATTCGACCGCCGAAGTCCGCTATCTGGTGATTCCACAGCGCCCCGCCGGGTCCGAAGGGCTGGACGTGGCAGCGCTCGCTGATCTTGTCACCCGCGACAGTATGATCGGCACCGGTCTGGCAAAAACGCCATGACCCGCGCGCACGACATGGGCGGGCGTTTTGGGGATGGGCCGGTCACGCCCGAAGCCGAAGATGTGGTCTTCCACACCGACTGGCACCGCCGGGCCTTGGCCCTGACGCTGGCCACGGGCACCTTGGGCAAATGGAACATAGATGTGTCGCGCCACGCCCGCGAATGCCTGTCGCCGCAGGACTACACGACTTTCAGCTACTATGAGAAATGGATCGCCGGGGTGGCGGATATGCTCGTTGCCCGCGGCGTGGTCAGCGCCGATGAGTTGGAAGGCTCCGCCGAGCCAACCCCAAGCCCGCTGGCCGAGAAAGCGCTAAAGGCGCCACAGGTAGCTGGCGTCTTGGCCCGCGGTGGCCCTGCCGACCGACCCAGCGACATCGCCCCGACCTTTGCGCCCGGCGACAGAGTCGTGACCCGCAAACACCCCGAAAACACCCTCGTTCCCGGTGGCCATACCCGTCTGCCTGCCTATGCCGCAGGCGCGCGGGGCAGGGTGGTCCGTCTGCACGGCACCCATGTGCTGCCCGACAGCAACGCCCATGGTCTCGGCGAAGCGCCCGAGCCGCTCTACGCCGTGGCCTTCCCCGCCTCTGAGCTTTGGGCGCACCCCGAACACCCGGGGGACGAGGTCGTGCTCGACCTGTGGCAAAGCTATCTGGAGACGCCATGACCGCAACTGCCCCCGAACCCGTTTTTGAAGCCCCGTGGCACGCCCAGCTTTTCGCGGTGACAGTGCATCTTAACGAAACCGGTCTCTTTGATTGGCCCGACTGGGCCGCAAACTTCAGCGCAACCTTGGCCCGCCACGGGCTGACCCGAGACCTGAACGGCGGCGAGGACTACTTCAACGCTTGGCTCGAAACGCTCGAAACCCTCCTCATAGATCGCGGCCACGCCCAACCGGGCGACCTGCGCGCCCTGCGCAAAGGGTGGGAAGCCGCCTACCTCAGCACCCCGCACGGCGACCCGGTGCATCTCGACCCCGCGCTCACCTAATCTTTCTTTTTGGCCCCAAATACTTCCGCCGGAGGCCAGAAAGTTCTTTGCCGACCTCCCACCGGGCGCGACGTTTTTGCAGTTTCACAAGCCCGCCACTGTCGCTATACGGGCGCCGGACATCGCAAAGGAATATATCATGGCCAATGTCGTCGTTGTCGGCGCCCAATGGGGCGACGAGGGAAAAGGCAAGATCGTGGACTGGCTCTCGGAGCGCGCCGACGTCATCGCGCGCTTTCAGGGCGGGCATAACGCCGGACACACGCTTGTCATCGACGGCAAGGTCTACAAGCTGCACGCGCTGCCTTCGGGCGTGGTGCGCGGCGGCAAGCTGTCTGTCATCGGCAACGGCGTGGTGCTCGACCCATGGCACCTGCTGAAAGAGATCGAGACCATCGAAGCGCAGGGCGTTGAGATCAACCCCGAGAACCTGATGATCGCGGAAAACACGCCGCTGATCCTGCCGTTCCACGGTGAGTTGGACCGTGCCCGCGAAGAGGCCGCAAGCAAGGGCACCAAGATCGGCACCACCGGGCGCGGCATTGGTCCGTGCTACGAAGACAAAGTCGGCCGCCGTGCGATCCGCGTGGCCGATCTGGCTGATCCCGCAACACTCGAAGCCCGCGTCGACCGCGCCTTGCAGCACCATGATCCGCTGCGCAAAGGCTTAGGCGTTGAGGCCATCGACCGCGACGCGCTGATCGCGCAACTGCAAGAGATTGCACCGAAAATCCTGCCCTTCGCAGCCCCCGTTTGGAAAGTGCTGGCTGAAAAGCGCAAGGCTGGCAAACGCATCCTGTTCGAAGGCGCGCAGGGCGCTTTGCTCGACATCGACTTCGGCACTTATCCTTTCGTCACCTCCTCCAACGTGATCGCGGGGCAGGCCGCGACAGGCGTGGGTCTTGGCCCGACCGCCATCGACTATGTTCTGGGCATCGTCAAAGCCTATACTACCCGCGTCGGCGAAGGCCCGTTCCCTACAGAGCTTGAGGATGCCGACGGACAGCGTTTGGGCGAGCGAGGCCATGAGTTTGGCACCACCACCGGGCGCAAGCGTCGCTGCGGTTGGTTCGACGCGGCGCTGCTGCGCCAGACCTGCGCGACTTCGGGCATCACGGGCATCTGCCTGACCAAGCTCGACGTGCTCGACGGGTTCGAGACGCTGAAGGTCTGCGTAGGCTATGATCTTGACGGCGAACGCCTCGACTACCTGCCCACCGCCGCCGAGCAGCAGGCGCGCTGCGTGCCGATCTACGAAGAACTGCCGGGCTGGTCCGAATCGACCGAAGGCGCGCGCAGCTGGGCGGACCTTCCGGCCAATGCGATCAAATATGTGCGCCGGGTCGAAGAGTTGATCCAATGCCCGGTCGCGCTCGTCTCCACCTCGCCGGAGCGGGAGGACACCATTCTGGTGACCGACCCCTTCGCGGATTAAGCCGGTGGCGCTGAGCTATAAAGCCCGCCGCCGTTGGGCGTTGGTGATCTTGCTAATCGGGTTGCCGAGCTACATCGCTGTCGCGGTCTGGACGGTGGCGCAGTTTGATCGGCCTCCGATCTTAGTGGAGCTAGGGATATATATCCTGCTCGGTGTGATCTGGGCGATCCCGCTTAAGGTCGTCTTTCGCGGGGTCGGGCAAGCGGATCCAGACGCAGAGGATTAAACCAAAAAAGCGCCCCGTGGGGCGCTTTTTCGTTTCTGATCTAATGCTTCAGCTCAACCGACGGCGCGGTGGTCGGGGCGGTAGCCGATATCTTCCGATACGGTAAAACGACCGCCTTTGATCTTTTCGATCTTACCTGCGCGCAGCAGTTGGCCAAAGGAGCGCAGCCCGTCTTCGCGGGTGAAACCCTCAAGCCCAACCGAGCGGACCTTGCCCATCAATTGCGGACGCGAGAATTGGTCGCGCCCCTCGATAAAGGACATATAGGCCGCCGCCGCTTCGAGCAGTTCGGGCAGTTTGGTGGCGCCCATATCGGCAGCAAAATCTGCAAAGCTCTCCGCGTCGGGGTTTGCCTTGGCCGGTTCTTGAACCGCAGCGACGCGTCGCGGACGAACCGGGCCAGCAGCGCGCATTTGCTCGACATCAATGCGCTGTTCGGCGACCAGTTTCAGCGGCGCAGGGCGCCCTTCACCGGCGGGGCGCTCGGTGTGGGGGGGGCGGCTGACCGGACGACGGGGGCGCACCACGTCGGCAAGATCTTCACGGTAGGCGTCGTCTGAAGTTGCAGTTGTCCCGCGTCCTCCCATCGCCTCGTCAGCCTTTTTGGCGGCGACGGCTGCACGCAGGTGCGCAAATGCATCGCGGCGTGTGGTGCTTTCGGGTTCGCCCATCTTGCTGTCGGTTTCGGCCATAAGCCGCGACATGTCAGGGCTTGCTTCGTCGTCGATGGTGGGTAGGCTGCGGCGCGCGGGTTGGGTGGACTCTTCTGGTGTCGCGACCTCTTTGGTCGGCGTTTCAGCTTCTAATGGCGCCACTTGTGGGGCGGCTTCGGCTTCGGCAACTTCGACTTCGGCAGCTTCGACTACTGCGGCGATATCTTCGTTGCTCTCAACTTCGGCCTGCGGCGCGGGAACCTCTTGTGCCTCAGCTTCGGGCGCGGTTGCTTCCGCGTCAGCCTCGACCGGAGTCGCGCCCGCTAGTTCGGCTTCCAAAGCCGCCAGTTCGCGGGCCAGATCATCTTCATCCTCAGGCGAGAGCGAAGACCCTTGGCCTGCGTCAACGTCGGTGGTCGGGCGGGCCTCGGACTGCGCCGGGATGCTTTCGGACTCGTCAACTTCTTCCAACCCGCTGCGCGCGATGGCAGCGTCAAAATCGGCGCGTTTGACTTTGATTACCCGGCCACGCGGTGCTGGCTTTGCAGTCTCAGGTGCAGGCTTTGGGTCGGACTGTTCAAGGCGGTTCAGGATGTCCGCAAGCTCGTCTTCTTCTTCGTCGGTCACTTCTGCCGCGGCGTCACTCGCATCTGCGGCCTCATCGGCCTCCAAAGCCTCTTCGATGTCCCGGCGTGCGGCGGCGATGGCTGCATCATTCTGGTCGGTTTCTTCTTCAGCGGAGACATCGGCCTCGGCCAAGATCGGAGCCTCTGCTTCCGAGATGTCGTCTTCGTCATAGCCTTCGTCGTCATCCTGCTGCGCCACAACCGCGCGGATGCGCTGGAGCTTTGCGGCAATGCTGTCAGCCGGAGCATCTGCGGCTGAGGGAATGTCCTCAGCGGTCGCAGCCTGTGCCTCGTCTTCGTAATGGGATTGCGGCTGTGGGCTGTCGGCGAAAAAGGATTCGGCCTCGCTGGGCTCTTCTTCGGTCGGCTGTTCCTCCGGAGCCGGTGTTTGGATCGACGCGGCACCTATAGGGGCATCTGCGGTCAATTCTGCTGTATCTGCGATGGCGACTTCCTCAGGAGCCTCATCTGCAACCACGGCTGCGGTATCGGCAATCTCCGCTGCCAGCGCGGCGGCTGGGGCGGAATGTTCTTCAGCAGGCTTGGTCTCAGGCACCTCTTCCTGCGCGGTAGGCTTGGGGGCAGGGGTGGGCGCTGCGGCGTGAGGCGTGTTGGCCTCAACGGGTGCAGCGCTCTCGTCCTCCAGTGCGCTCAAGACGATCTTGCCTTCCTGCTCACGGGCCTGCACCCGGCGGGATACTTCCTTCTGGGCGATGCGCGCCAACATTTCAGCATCGGGCTGCGGCGGCTCCGCGCCAAAATAACGGTCATCCGATGCCAGGTCGCGGAAATACTCTGCAATGGCCTTCATCGTGCCAAAGGAGTCGTCGAAGCCTTCCAGGGTGCACGAAAAAGTGCCATAGGAGACCGTCAGAATTTTGTTGCTGTTCATCATCGGATGCTCGTCCTCTGCGGTGTTGCAGGTATCGTTTACCACGATATCCAAGACCAAAGCGGTCCGAATCTGTGCCATTCAACGTATGATTTCAAGGCAGGATTAAGGCAAGTTTCCAAAAGGGGCGTTAATTGACCACCTCAGACTACATTGTTCACGAGCCGGGTCCAGTCACGTTGATCGGCGGCGGCGAAGCCAATTTGCAAGACTTGCAAGCCGCGCGCGCCGTGGCACCCACCTGCGTGGCAGCGGATGGCGGCGCGGCGCTGGCAGTGGCGGCAGGCGTGCCATTGGCCGCACTGATCGGCGATCTTGATTCCACCTCTCCCGATGTCTTGGCGCAGATCCCGGCTGCGAAGCGCCATCTGATCACAGAACAAGACAGCACTGATTTCGACAAAGCGTTAAGCAGGATCAACGCGCCTCTGGTGCTGGGGGTGGGCTTTACCGGAGCACGTCTAGATCACCAACTGGCCGCGTTTAACACGCTTGCCGCCTTTGCAGATCGTCCCTGCATTTTGCTTGGCCCGTTGGAAATCGTCTTGCTGTCACCTCCCCGTATCACACTGCCGACGGCGCCGGGTGATGTCGTTTCGCTAATGCCACTGGCCCCGGCGCGGGGGACGAGCCGGGGTTTGCGCTGGCCGATTGATGGGCTGGAATTTGCACCAGGCGGTCAGATCGGCACATCGAACCAGGCCACAGGGCCAGTCGAGTTGACCATTCAAGGGCCAAACATGCTGCTGATTTTGCCGCGTCGGCTTATGGCGCAGGTGGCGGCGCAGTTGATGAGGCCAGATCACGCGCGGTGGCCCGCTCGCGCAGGACGACATAAAGCCCCGCGCCCATGATGACGACAATGCCCACCCCGGCCATCGGATTGGGCAGGTCACCGAAAATGACCAGACCCAGAAGGGTCGCGAAGGGAATCTCAAGGTATTGCATCGGGGCAAGCGTGGCCGCAGGCGCGTAGCGGAGGGACCATGTCATCAGCAGATGCGCTATGGTCCCAAGCGATCCAATGCCCAGCAGCAGCGTCCAGTCAAAGGCATCAGGGCGAATGACTTGAAGCGGTGCAAAACCTGTGACCGGGCCAAGCGCCATAAGCGGCAGCACCATCAGCACTGCCAAAGCACCACTGACGGCCTGCAGACTTATTGGGTCCGTTTCCTTGGCAATCTGGCGGGTGACCAGCATGAAAAGGGAGAAGATCACCGCCACGGCGATCGGCAGCAGCGCGGGCCATCCGACGGTTGCAAAGCTCGGTTGCACGACCAGTAGGGTGCCCAAAAAGCCAACAATACAAGCGCTAAGCCTGCGTGGACCGACTTCTTCTTCGAGGATATATTTGCCTAACATCAGCATGAAGAAAGGCATGACAAACGCGATGGCCACAGCATCAGCCAGTGGCAAATACTTGAGCGCGGTGAACATTGCCGCGATTCCGGCCACGTGCAGAACAGTTCGCAAGAGGGTCAGCCTCAGAACCCGGCCCCGCAATAGCCAGATTCGACCGCTGTGCCAAACAACGGGAATGAGGATAAAGGCTTGTACCGCGAACCGGATCAGGACGACCTGCGCGAGCGGCACTGATTCTCCCAGCAATTTGGCCACCGCGTCCCCCACCGGGGCAACGATGCAAAAGCCGAGCATAAGCGCCACGCCGATGATGGGGTTATCCTGATGCATTTGCATAGACTACGGCATAAACTGATGTTGACGCAATCTTTGGTTGATCTGAGGCGCTCTGGGCAACCGAAGGTGTTCTGGCGCGGCGCGGACCAGAGTGCCTTAAGTGACCCGCGTATCCCTGAAGTCGCTCAGCGAAATCTCTCCCGTTTAGCGCATCTGCCTAGGCTGCGGGTCGGCTCAAAGTCACCTGATTGCGCCCATGTGTTTTCGCGGAATAGAGCGCGCGATCAGCTTGCGCCAACAGGGTTTCCACCGAAAGCGGTTGGCCATCGGCATCGGTCGGGCCGACAGCAAGGCCAATGCTGATTGTCGCCTTAACCGGGCGGGCATAGCCTGACACCTCATAGGCCTGCCCCTCGATATCAGCACACAGACGCGCCGCGGCGACTTCGGCTTCGGCCATTGACGTGCCGGGCATGACGATAAGAAATTCCTCCCCCCCGATCCGGGCCACAAGGTCCATCCCGCGCAGGTTGTCGCGCAGGCATTGTGCTGTTTGCACCAGCACTGCGTCACCGGCGGCATGGCCATATTGGTCGTTAATCTGCTTAAAATAGTCGAGGTCCGCGACCATTACGGCAAAGGGGCGGCCTGTTTGCTGGGCGCGTTCGGCGATCCGGTCAAGGTGCGGCATCGCATAGCGGCGGTTGTGCAGCCCTGTCAGCGGGTCAAAGACAGCGGCCTTTAGCCCGGTGCGCACCGTCGCGCGCAATTGGTCCGCCATCCTTTTGCGGCGTAGCAATGCATGAAGCCGCAGCGTCATTTCTGCGGCATCAAACCCGTCAATCATCAAGTCATCCGCACCTAAATCTAGGGCTGTGGCGGCCAAGGCCGCATCTGGTGCCATTTGCACCACAAGCAATCCCGCGTGACGGGTATGCGCATTGGCGCGCAGGGCAGAAATAAGCCGACAGGCGGTCATGGCCGCGCGCGGATCGGGCGGTAGGGCGAGAACAAAGACATCGGGCACCCCTTCAGCAGGGACTTCGCGAATTGCGTCGTCGGGTTTGGACAGGGTCAGTCGCGCATGGAGCCGGGGGCGCAGCCGGTTAGCCCAGCCAAGAATAGTTGCACTGTCGCCGTGAACCAGCACGCAATGCCCTTGCGGCGCGAAGTCTGCCGCCGGTTCCGCCAGTCCAAGCGCCTGCGTTGTGTCGTCGCGCATCTGCCATTCATCTGCGGCATTGCGCGCGCGGATCAAACTGCGGGTTCGGCCCAGCAGGAGGGTATCATCCAGAGGTTTCAGCAGCACGTCGCTCACCCCGGCTTCGAGCGCGGCAAGTCGGCTGTCCGCGTGATCGCGACTGCCAATGGCCAACACCGGTAATTGATCTGCGGGGAAATGCCCGCGCAGATGCCTGCACAGGTCAGCCGCCCCGCCGTCAGGCAGGGTGAGCGCGCAGATCACAAGGTCCGGCGTGCGGCGGCGCACCTCGGTCAAAGCCTGCGTAATGTCGCCTGCCTGTATGACCCTATAGTAGGCCGCGGCGAGCTTGACCTTTAAGCTGATCCGATTGGTCGCGATTGCATCGACGATAAGGATAGTCCCCTGCACGACAGCTCCTTCACCGTACAAAACCAGTTTATCACGCCAGTCTTTGCTCTTATTGGTTAACAAAGTGTTTCCACCTTGCCCGAAAAGATAAATTCTATGTCGTATACAACAGAAGCTGCCGAGACGCTGGCCCTCCGGGCGCTGGCTTGGCTGGCCGCCGATGACGATTTGCTGCCGGTGTTTCTGGGCAGTACGGGCGCTTCGGAGGCCGATGTGAAAGAGCTTGCCAGTGACCCGGTGTTTCTGGGCTCAGTACTGGATTTTCTCATGATGGATGATGCTTGGGTCATCGGATTTTGCGATCATGCAGCCTTGCCCTATGAGCGGATCATGGAGGCCCGCGCGGCGCTGCCGGGTGGGGAACAGGTGCATTGGACGTGAGCGAGATCAAAGCCATTCTTTTCGATAAGGACGGCACACTTTTTGATTTCGCGGCGACATGGGCGCCTTGGGCAAAAGAATTCGTTCTGCGCGCCTGCGATGGGGATTGGGACCGGGCGGAGGCAGTAGGGGCGGCGATCGGCTTTGACCTCGCGGCGTGCGAATTCGCAAGCGACAGTATCGCGGTCGCAGGTACGCCGGGACAGGTCACCGATGCATTGGCCCTCCATTTTCCCGAGCAATCCCGGTCGCAATTGTTGGACCACCTTAACGCCGAGGCAGCCAATGCAGTGCAGTGTGAAGCCGTGCCATTGGCGCCCCTGTTGCGCAGACTACGCGACCGGGGACTGCG
>Ga0209345_10005290_pt1 | contig 12044 bp, 8 predicted proteins | sample Cruoilmetagenom7_FD_187294 | JGI IMG/M metagenome (GOLD analysis project Ga0209345, IMG submission 187294) | Oil polluted marine microbial communities from Coal Oil Point, Santa Barbara, California, USA - Sample 7 (SPAdes) (version 2) | ecosystem: Environmental > Aquatic > Marine > Oil seeps ...
AGTAATGTTGGCAACTGGTGTTTGAAAATAAGTGTCGCATTATCGTTGATGCGGCGTGTTTTTCCAAGAAAATGATTTTTTCTGACCGCTTTGGGTACTTTTGGTCATGGTGTTATGAAGGAAGTGATTGGTGCCATTGGCGCTATGTTAGAGGCAAAGTTTGTAAGTCGTTGTTTAGTATGGATTGGCGGCGAAGCAATGACTTACATTTTGTAGGGATAGATGGCGATATCCCTCCTGATACCACCTGTAGTGTTTTATCTGGCAACAAACACTATATCTTGTATACTGACCTGCGATTTACAGAATTCACTAATGAACAAAAAAACAAAAAAGGATGGAGGAATAGGGTTTAAAACACTGGGAGTAGGGCAGAAAAAGTGCCGAAAACCACAGGATTAGCCTATTTACTTAGAGATAAAACAAGGACAGAAACAGGGGAAATATCACTATTATGTCGATTGAAGCCTTAAAGACTACAGATGAGCTGGCTGCCATTGAAATTAAGCTGCAGGCTGCCTCAGAAGATATTTGGGATAAGAAATACCGTTTAAAAAATAAGAGTGGCGAGCCGGTCGATGAAACGATCGATGCCACTTACCGACGAGTAGCGAGAGCTCTCGCTGATGTGGAAGAGAAGGGCAAGCAGGATGTTTGGCACGAACGCTTTTTATGGGCGTTGCGCAATGGTGCTATTCCCGCTGGTCGAATTATTTCCAATGCTGGTGCGTTAGAGCACAAGCCTGCAACATCCACGATTAACTGTACCGTGTCAGGTATTGTTGAAGATTCCATGTTGGACATTCTTGAGAAAAACCTTGAAGCCGGCCTTACTCTGAAAGCAGGCTGCGGTATTGGTTACGAATTTTCTACCCTGCGCCCCAAAGGCGCTTATGTTTCTGGGGCCGGTGCTTACACCTCTGGTCCGTTGTCCTTTATGGATATCTTTGACAAGATGTGTTTCACCGTTTCCTCTGCCGGTGGTCGACGTGGTGCCCAGATGGCCACTTTTGATGTTAGTCATCCGGATGTCGTTGATTTTATTCGCGCCAAGCGTGAAGACGGTCGTTTGCGTCAGTTTAATTTGTCACTGCTGATTACCGAAGGTTTTATGGAAGCAGTTAAGAGTGATGGTGATTGGTCGCTGAGCTTCCCGGTTTTATACAAAGAAATAGAGCAGGGTACGGTTGATCAAGCAGATGACACACTGTTGTGGCGTGAATTCCCCACCACCAAAGGTTATGTCACTAATGACGAAGGCCTAGTGGCTTGCCGCGTTTACCGTACCGTAAAGGCGCGTCAATTGTGGAACGTGATTATGACCTCCACCTACGATTACGCTGAGCCAGGCTTCATTCTGATCGACAAAGTTAATCAGCAGAACAACAACTGGTTCTGTGAAAATATTCGCGCCACCAACCCCTGTGGTGAGCAGCCATTGCCTCCTTACGGTAGTTGCTTGTTGGGCTCAATTAATTTAACTAAGTTTGTCTTGGATCCTTTCACTGAAAATGCCCGCTTCGACTGGGATAATTATCGCGAAGTTGTTTCTGTATTCACTCGCATGCTGGATAACGTGGTTGAAATCAATGGCTTGCCATTGGAAGGCCAGCGAGAAGCCATTTTGAACAAACGCCGCCACGGTATGGGTTTCTTGGGGCTTGGTTCCACCATGACCATGTTGAGGGTTCCCTATGGCAGTCCAGAATCACTGGAGCTGACCGATCAGATTTCCCGTGAACTGGCTGTGGCGGGCTGGCGTGCCGGTCTGGAGTTGGCCAAGGAAAAAGGTGCTGCACCAATTATGGATGAGGAGTTTGAAGTTACTGAATCCATGTTGCGTCTGCGCCCAGAAATGGCCAAGGACGGCATTGTCATTGGCGATAAGCTCAAAGGTAAAGTGTTGCATGCACGCTATAGTAAATACATGCAGCTAGTGGCAGAGGTAGATCCAAAGCTAGTTGATGAGATGGCCAATGTGGGTTGTCGTTTTACGCACCATTCATCCATTGCGCCCACGGGTACCATTTCTCTGTCGTTGGCCAATAACGCCAGTAATGGGATTGAGCCAAGTTTTGCCCACCATTATTCTCGCAATGTGATCCGCGAAGGTAAAAAGACTAAAGAAAAAGTGGATGTGTTCTCCTACGAGATGCTGGCTTATCGTGAGCTGATTAATTCTGAAGCCATGCCTTTTGCTGAAAATGACGCTCAAAAATTGCCCAACTATTTTGTGGCTAGTGATGACATTAGGCCAAAACAGCATGTGGATGTACAAGCTGCTGCTCAAAAGTGGATTGATTCCTCTATTTCGAAAACCATCAATGTCCCCACAGATTGTGACTTTGAAGAGTTCAAAGATATCTATCTGTATGCCTACGAGAATGGCCTTAAGGGTTGCACTACATTCCGCTTTAATCCTGAGGCTTTCCAAGGCGTATTGGTGAAAGAGAAGGATTTAGAAAGCACCACCTATCAGTTTACGCTGGAAGATGGCTCAACCGTAGACCTGAAAGGTAATGAGGAAGTGGAGTATGACGGTGAAATGCATACCGCGGCCAACCTCTTCGATGCCTTGAAAGAAGGCTACTACGGAAAATTCTAATTGGAAGAATAGACATGACTGTAAAACTAGATCAAAAAATCGTGGGCTATAAGGTGGTTTCACCGTCCAATGACGAGTCAATTCCCGAAGGTCAGCCAACGCCTCAGCCATCGGAACAAGAATTGGAGCGTGCTATTGAGCAGATGACTGAAAATGTCAGTCGCCCAGAAGAACTGCATGGTTCTACCTATAAGGTTAAAACGCCACTGTCAGATCATGCGCTCTATATTACGATTAACGATATTGTTCTTAATCCCGGTACGGACCATGAGCAACGTCGCCCCTTCGAAGTATTTATTAACTCGAAGAATATGGATCAGTTCCAATGGGTAGTGGCATTGACTCGAGTTATTTCAGCGGTATTCCGCAAGGGCGGTGATTGCACCTTCTTGGCAGAAGAGTTGAAAGCGGTATTTGACCCTCAGGGTGGGTACTTTAAGCGCGGTGGTAAATTTATGCCTTCACTAGTGGCTGAAATTGGTGAAGCCATCGAAGATCATTTGACCAAGATAGGAATGATGAAAGGCCCTGAGTTGGGTGATCATCAAAAAGCGATTTTGGCAGAAAAGCGTGCAGAGTACGAGGCTGCAAGTAAACCTGTATCAGCAGCGACTGCCGCGGCTGTAACCAGTGAAGCAAGCCCATTTCCGGAGACAGCACAGTTGTGCCATAAGTGCATGACCAAGGCATCCATTTTAATGGATGGCTGTATGACCTGCTTGAACTGTGGTGATTCTAAATGTGGGTAACAGATTTTAGGTACGGGTAATAATAGTAATAAAAGTAGTATAAAGCCCGTGCTGGGAGGGGGATTTAGCCGGGCTTTGCCCGGTTTTTTTCCTGTAGTTTATGGCAGATTGGTTTCTTGGTTTAGGATTTGAGGTTGAGACTTTAGGGCGCAGAGAACACTGTGGACCACTTCCTCTGGTGATTGTTTATCACAGTGAATACATGCATCCGCATACTGGTTATACAGCTTGCTGCGTTCAACAAATAAGTCATCAAAGCGCTGTTCCGGATGTTTGGCAATGCCCCGGGTTCCATAATCATGAATACGTTGTTCCAGGGTTTTTAACGGAGTTTCTAGGTAGATAATAATCCCATTTTTTCTCAGGTGGGTCATGCCTGTTGCGCTGTACACTGCACTACCACCAGTGGCGATTACCGTGTTTTGTACATCGATACTGGTAAGCACAGATTCTTCAATACGGCGTAATTTTAGATAATCGGTATCATCCATAATTTGCTGCAGAGTTTTACCTTCACGTACTTGAATGAGCACATCAGTATCCAGAAAATCTTTACCCAGAGCTTTGGCCAACAATAGGCTGTTGGTGCTTTTTCCTGCGCCGGGCATACCTATTAATACAATATTATTTTTCACAAATCGTTATTCCTGTGCCCTAGTATTTAGCTATCAGAGTGATGCTTTAACAAATTCCATTAAACGGGATATAGCTTCACTGGATTCATTACTTTGATGAATCAGACTAATGCCAACCTTCCCCAGTTTGGGCAGCTTTTCTGAAGGTTTCAATATACGCAAATTTTCGGGTACCGTACTTTTGGCCAGTACCGTGACTCCGAGTCCCTCATTAATCGCAGCTTGGATACCAGTAAGGTCAGGGATAGTGTAGACGATACGCCAGTCCCGGTGGTTATCCTTGAGTTGTTTGGCTCCACGTTTACGGTAGATACAGCCTTCAGGAGCAACAATTAATGGTAGAGGTAGTTGTAAATGAGCATCGTGATCGATGCCCGTAACCCAGACTAAATCATCCTCTTTCACCAGATTATCTCCAGCGGTGGAGGGATCATCGTGCAGTGCAAGGATTAAGTCATATCGGTGGGGCTCTGATAGCAGTTGTTTGCTCAGAGCACAGGTTACTTCCAAAGTGACATTGGGGTAGGCCTGGGCAAAACGGCCGACAATTTTTGGTAGTAAGGTGGTGGCAAACTCACTGGGAATTCCAAAATGAATTTTTCCGCTAACGGCTGTTTTGCTGAACTGAGCCACAGCCTCATCATTAATGGCCAGTATTTGTTTCGCATAGCGGAACAGTAATTGCCCCGCTTGGCTAAGCTCTAATTGCTGGCCGCTGCGGATTAACAGGGTCTGCTCCACCAACTGCTCCAGCCGTTTAATCTGCAAGCTGATTGCAGGTTGAGAGCGCCCCAACCATTCGGCAGCTTGGGTGAAACCCCCGAGTTCAATGACGGTGACAAAGGCGCGAAGTAAGTCAGTAGGCAGGTTTTTCATGGCATTAATATTAGGCTATTTTATGAATGCTTAAGTATTAATAATATTTATGATGTGATTTTAACTATTAATTTTACCAATTCAACTCTGGCCGCTAACATGTGCTGTCTTTAACTTCTTATTATCTAGAAAACAGCTATGACGATAGAGACTATGACTGATCCCGTGATCGACCTGAAAGCTACGCCGCTCAAGGAATTGCACCTGGAGCTAGAGGCGCGAATGGTTCCCTTTGCTGGTTATGAAATGCCGGTGCAATATCCGGAGGGTATTAAGACCGAACACCTGCATACCCGAGAGCATGCAGGACTATTTGATGTTTCTCATATGGGACAGGTGGTGATCTCCGGCGAAGGTGTTGCTCAGGCATTAGAAGCTTTGGTTCCTGTGGAATTGGAGTCCCTAGGCATTAACAAGCAAACCTATGCGCTGTTTACCAATGATCAGGGTGGCATTCTGGATGATTTAATGATTGTCCGCTGGGCTGAGGATTGTTTTTTTCTAGTGGTTAATGCGGCTTGTAAAGAGCAGGATCTTGAGCATTTGAGGAGCCATTTACCTGGTTTTGATATTGACTATCTTGAGGGCCGTGGTCTTTTAGCGCTGCAGGGTCCAGCTGCTGCGGAGGTTATGGCGCAGCTAGCACCGGAGACGCGTGAGCTTGTATTTATGACAGGTTCCAGAGCTACTCTTGCGGGGGTGGACTGCTATATCACACGCTCTGGCTATACCGGCGAAGATGGTTTTGAAATCTCCGTTCCTGCTGAGTCTGCTGAGTTGCTGGCACGCAAACTATTGTCTTTTGATCAGGTAAAAGCTATTGGCTTAGGTGCAAGGGATTCCCTCCGTTTAGAAGCTGGCTTGTGCTTGTACGGCCATGATCTCGACACTGAAACTACTCCCATTCAGGGCTCACTGTTATGGAGTATCAGTAAATCTCGTCGTGCCGACGGTGACAAAGCGGGTGGGTTTCCTGGTGCCGACGTAATTTTTAAAGAACATACAGCTGGTGCTGAACGCAAACGTATTGGGCTAAAAGTTGAAGGTCGTGCGCCGGTTCGCGAAGGTGCAGAACTGGTCAATGCCGATGGTGTACAGATAGGTGTTGTCACCAGTGGTGGTTTTGGTCCCAGTATGGATGCGCCAGTAGCGATGGGTTATGTGGCCACTGAATACGCTGTTGTGGGTACAGCATTAAACGCCATAGTTCGGGGTAAGCCCCGTCCAGTGACAGTTGAGAACATGCCCTTTGTATCTCAACGCTATTATCGTGGATAAGTAAAAAGCGTGTATGGGTAAGCGTGATTAAAGAGCCTGTTATGGCCAATGAATAAATTGAAACGAATTAGAGATTAAAGAAAGTATGAAGTCACTGGCAGAATTGACCAACAGTAATGAATTCATTCGTCGTCATATCGGCCCCTCAGAGTTTGATCAGCAGGAGATGCTGCAAAGTCTCGGGTATAACACTATGGCTGATTTTATCGGTGCGGTAGTGCCAGATAATATTCGCTCAGAGAATGAATTGGCATTGGGTGAGGCTACTACTGAGCAACAGGCACTGGCTGAGTTGCGCGAGATTGCAAACCAAAATCAGGTATTAAAAAATTATATCGGTCAGGGTTATTACAACTGTATCACCCCTAATGTCATTCTGAGAAATGTCTTGGAGAACCCGGCCTGGTACACCGCTTATACACCGTATCAACCGGAAATTTCCCAGGGCAGATTAGAAGCACTGCTGAATTTCCAGACCATGATTACTGATCTCACCGGCATGGATTTGGCCAGTGCTTCATTATTGGATGAAGCGACAGCTGCGGCAGAGGCGATGACGCTCTGCCAGCGCATGTCGAAATCCAAGGGCAAAGTATTTTTTGTGGATCAACATTGTTTGCCACAAACCATTGAAGTAGTAGAAACCCGTGCAGAACCTATGGGGTTTGAAGTTGTAGTGGGTGATCCTGCCAATGCCGGAGATCATGATTGCTTTGGTGTACTGCTGCAATATCCTGGGGTAGATGGCGCTATTCATGACTTCTCTGAAGTTGTAGAAACTGCGCATCTGCAAAAAGCGCTGGTAGTAATGGCAGCAGATACTCTCAGCCTGGTTTTATTAAAAAGCCCGGCTGAATTGGGGGCCGACGTGGCCATTGGTTCTACCCAGCGCTTTGGTGTTCCTTTGGGCTTCGGTGGCCCTCATGCGGCCTACATGGCAACACGGGATTCTTTTAAACGCTCATTGCCTGGTCGTTTGGTGGGTGTTTCCCTGGATAGCCGAGGTCAGCCGGCCTATCGGTTAGCATTACAAACTCGTGAGCAGCATATTCGTCGTGAGAAGGCCACGAGTAATATCTGTACAGCGCAAGTGCTACTGGCGGTGATGGCCAGCATGTACGCGGTTTACCATGGTCCTGATGGGTTGAAACGTATTGCCGAAAGAGTCCATTGTTTAACGGCTATTCTGGCCGCAGGCCTAGAACAATTGGATTGCAAACCGGTTAATGACAGCTTCTTTGATACGTTGACGATAGCTACAGGTGATAACACAGCAGATATCCATCAGCAGGCGATTGCACAAGGCATTAACCTGAGAACAGTTGATGGCAGTCATGTGGGCATTTCTCTAGATGAAACTACTGGTTCCCGTGATATCGAAGTCCTGTGGCGTTTATTTGATGGCGGTAGTTTTGATAACACGAGTTCGTTGACAGTCGACAGTGTAGAAGCGGCAGCTACGACAGGTCTTCCAGTTAACTTCTTGCGTACCGATGAGGTTCTCAGCCATACCGTTTTTAACCTATATCATTCTGAAACCGAAATGCTGCGTTATCTGCGCAGGTTATCGGATAAGGATATCGCCCTGGATCGCGCCATGATTCCTTTGGGCTCATGCACCATGAAATTGAATGCCACCGCAGAAATGTTACCGGTGACATGGCCTGAGTTTTCTAATATCCATCCCTTTGCCCCTAAGGCGCAGACAGTGGGTTATGTGGAAATGATTGAGCAGGTGGAATCCATGCTCTGTGTTGCGACTGGTTATGACTCGGTATCACTACAACCCAATGCGGGATCCCAAGGTGAGTACGCTGGATTGCTAGCCATTCGCGCTTACCATGAAAGTCGTGGTGATTCTCATCGTAATATTTGCCTGATTCCCAGCTCTGCTCACGGCACTAACCCTGCATCCGCACAGATGTGTGGGATGTGCGTGGTAGTGACGGCCTGTGATGAGCAGGGCAATGTGGACCTCAACGATTTACGTGCTAAAGCAGTACAGCACAGCGAAAATTTGGCTGCCATTATGGTTACTTATCCTTCAACTCACGGTGTATTTGAAGAAGGCATCACTGAGGTCTGCGACATTATTCACCAGCATGGCGGTCAGGTGTACATTGATGGTGCCAACCTCAATGCTATGGTGGGGTTATGCCAGCCAGGCAAGTTTGGTGGTGATGTCTCTCACCTGAATTTGCATAAAACATTCTGTATTCCTCATGGTGGTGGTGGTCCTGGTGTGGGGCCAGTAGCCGTACGTGAACATTTGGCACCCTATCTGCCAGGCCATCAAAATTTGGATGACAGCAGTATTGTGGGCGCTGTATCAGCCGCCCCCTGGGGTAGTGCCAGTATTCTCCCCATTACCTGGATGTACATCAAAATGATGGGTGCTGGGGGACTGAAACAGGCAACGGAGGTGGCGATCCTTAATGCTAACTATATGGCCGAGCGTCTCAAAGGTGCATATCCTATTCTTTATACCGGAGCTAATGATCGGGTAGCCCACGAATGTATTGTCGACCTACGTGGTATTAAAGATGATTCCGGTGTCACCGTAGACGATGTGGCCAAACGTTTGATCGACTTTGGCTTCCATGCTCCGACCATGTCCTTCCCGGTTCCCGGCACCTTGATGATTGAACCTACTGAAAGTGAATCCAAAGAAGAGCTGGATCGTTTCTGTGATGCGATGTTGCAAATTCGAGAAGAAATAGCTGCTGTTGAAAATGGAGAATATCCACTGGACGATAATCCTCTCTGCCATGCGCCCCATACTGCCGATGTAGTCGTAGCTGATAACTGGGACAGAAGTTATTCACGAGAGCTGGCGGCCTATCCGTTGGCCTCTCTGCGTGAAACCAAATACTGGTCTCCAGTGGGTAGGATCGACAATGTTTACGGCGATCGCAATTTGGTTTGTGCTTGTGTGCCTATGTCTGAATACGAATGACCTAGGATAGTACTTAATTAACAACAGTGCTGGGCTAAATAAGGTCTAGCTTCATGGAAGCCGGAGGTGATTAATTTTATCTCCGGTTTTTTTTCACTTCAGTTTTATGAATGGGTGCTTGCTCTGACTGCCGATAGTTTTATTATTGGGTGCGGTATGTCCATAAAATAGGGAGCAGAGTTTATGAGCAACCCCGTTATAGCAGATAACAAACCCGTCAAAGTTAACTTGTCCAAAGGGCAGGAGTATTATTTTTGTACCTGTGGACGTTCAAAAAGCCAGCCTTTTTGTGACGGTTCTCATGCAGGTACATCGTTTACACCGAAGGCCTTTGTTTCTGAAGAGGATCAGGAAGCTTACCTCTGTGCGTGTAAGTATACCCGCAATGCGCCTTTTTGTGATGGCTCCCACAACCAGTTTTCAGACGATCAGGTTGGGCATGAAGGGCCAGGTGTTTCAGAAGAAAGTATTGATGGTGAAAAAAATCTCGTACCGAAAGTGCAAGCAACTGTAGAAGAACCCACCGTAGAATTTATTCATCAGCTTGCTAGTGAAGGTTTATCTAGAGTCGGGTACCACGGCCCAATGAGTGCCATGGGAGTGCCGAGAAATCAGCTACCAAGCTGGGATGATATTCAGGTTATGGTTGCCCAGCTTGCTAGCAAGCCACTCATGGATGACGTGCCGGTAGCGACGGAGTTAGTCATTGGTCCAGAAGCCAAGAAGCCACTAGTGCTAAATATTCCATTATTTGTTTCGGATATGAGTTTTGGTGCTCTTTCGGAGGAGGCTAAATTGGCCTTGGCCAAAGGTGCGGAGCTAGCTGGTACAGGAATTTGTTCTGGCGAAGGGGGTATGTTGCCAGAAGAACAGCAGGCTAATTGCCGCTACTTTTATGAGCTGGCTACGGCTAAGTTTGGTTATAGTGAAGATGTGTTGGAAAAGGTTCAGGCATTTCATTTTAAAGGTGGGCAGGCTGCTAAAACAGGTACGGGTGGTCACTTGCCAGCAGTTAAAAATGTGGGAAAAATATCCAAAGTCCGCAACCTTCCAGAAGGCACTCCCGCAATATCTCCAGCCACTTTTAGTGATTTGAGTACCCCAGAAGAATTCAAGCGATTTGCCGATAGAGTACGCGAAGTCAGTGGAGGTATTCCCGTTGGTTTTAAGTTGAGCGCCAACCATATAGAGCGTGATATTGAGTTTGCCATCCAGTCCAGTGCGGACTACATTATTTTAGATGGTCGTGGAGGCGGCACAGGGGCCGCGCCGTTACTATTTCGGGATCATATCAGTGTGCCGACTATTCCGGCTTTGGCTCGTGCCAGACGTTATCTTGATCAACAGGGTGCCAGTGGCAGGGTGACGCTGATTATTACAGGTGGGTTGCGAGTGCCCAGTGATTTTATTAAAGCTATGGCATTGGGTGCGGATGGTATTGCTATTGCCAACAGTGCTATGCAGTCCATTGGTTGTATTGCCGCAAGGATTTGTCATACCAATAATTGTCCGGCGGGTATTGCTACACAAAACCCTGAGTTGAGAAAATGGTTGGACGTTGAAGGCTCTGCTAAACGGCTGGCAACATTTTTTGAGTCGTCGGCTGAGCTGATGAAAGTGATGGCTAGGGCTTGTGGTCACTCCCATCTCAATGAATTTATTCGGGATGATTTGGCGACTTTTGATGATAAATTATCGCGACTGTCCGGTGTTGAATATTCTGGGTTTAATAGCGAAAGGGAATAATTAGAAAAAATTAACTATTCAAAGGTGGTATTAAAGAAGTGAGTTTAAAAGAAGCACTGGGAGTAGTGTTACCTATTATCCAGGCTCCGATGGCTGGAGTTCAGGGCAGTGCTTTGACTGTGGCAGTTTCCAATGCTGGTGGTCTGGGTTCACTGCCTGGTGCTATGTTAGGTTTGGATACCTTGGCTAAAGAGCTAGCTACAATTAAGTCACAAACTGACCGCCCCTATAACGTCAATTTCTTTTGCCATGAAATACCAGAGCGTAGCCAAAAAGCTGAGATACTGTGGCGAAATGCATTAACTCCTTTTTATAAAGCTCATGGTATTGATCCAGAGGCTGTTCCTGTTGGAGCCAAACGTGTACCTTTTAATTCTGATGCTGCGGATGTACTGGAAGAATTTAAGCCGCCAGTAGTGAGCTTTCATTTTGGGCTGCCGTCAGATGAATTACTGGCGCGGGTAAAGTCGTTCGGCGCCAAGGTGGTGAGCTCGGCGACCACTGTAGAAGAGGCTTTATGGCTGGAAGAATATGGCGCTGATGTCATTATTGCTCAGGGTGTAGAAGCGGGCGGGCACCGCGGCATGTTTTTATCCCATGACCTTAATTCCCAAATAGGCACACTTGCATTGCTCCCGCAAATTGTTACAGCAGTAAAAACCCCTGTGATTGCAGCGGGAGGTATTGCTGATAAGCGGGGCATAACTGCAGCTATGGCGCTCGGTGCTGCGGGTGTTCAACTTGGAACGACTTATCTGCTTTGTCACGAAGCTCAGACTAGCCAGGTTCATAGAGCGGCATTACAAAGTGAAGCAGCTAAGCATACAGCCTTAACTAATATTTTTACTGGCAGGCCAGCTCGCGCCATAGTAAATTTTGCCATGAAAGAGCTAGGCCCTATTCACTATGGTATTCCAGAGTTTCCCCTGGCAGCGAGTAGTATTACTCCCTTGCGAGAAGTATTGGAGGCCCATGATTCAGGAAACTTTTCTTCGCTTTGGTGTGGACAAAATGCCACGGGTTGTAAGGCGATCTCTGCTGCTGAATTAACCCGTGAATTAGTGGGTGGATAATTTTTTTATAGACAGTACATATGGGGGTATAGATATGAAACTTGAATCATTGGCGTTACATCACGGGTATGAATCAGAAGCTACAACAAAGGCGGCGGCGGTTCCTATTTATCAAACCACCTCTTA
>Ga0209345_10005291_pt1 | contig 12044 bp, 13 predicted proteins | sample Cruoilmetagenom7_FD_187294 | JGI IMG/M metagenome (GOLD analysis project Ga0209345, IMG submission 187294) | Oil polluted marine microbial communities from Coal Oil Point, Santa Barbara, California, USA - Sample 7 (SPAdes) (version 2) | ecosystem: Environmental > Aquatic > Marine > Oil seeps ...
AAAACTATCTTTTTCATTTTTTCCCTTTTGTTAAATGTAAACATATAGTGACACACGAATGTCAACTAGATGTTATCTGTTTGTTAACACAATGTTAACAGAGCCTTATTTGACCGTAAATGTTCCAGCTTTAAGAACATAGAACTTTTTTGCTACTTCATCTTTATCAAGACCAAACTTTTTTAAAGCTTTTGGATTCACAAGAAAGTAACCAAGTGTTGCATTTACTTTATCTCCCTTTTTAAGATTGCTGACGTATGAGACCACACGTTTTTCATTAGCTTTAATCATAGTGTCTTTAACAATTGAGTCTGCTATCCATGGTGGAGTAGGTTTACCGTCTTTACCGATAACACGAACAAATACTTCAGGTTTGAACTTATCAACCACTTTACCATCACGTTTAACATTCACTCTCAGTTGCACCATACGCAGTGGATGCAGCATTAGAGCGTGAGAAGATTTATTGTTCACTGCTATATCAAAACCACCGATGTTGTTTAAGAACTCAAGCTCAACATATTTTGCAAGCATATCTTGATCAGTGTGTGCACCAGGAAAGCCATGGTAGCTATGTTCTTTAGTCTCACGCTTGTTTGACACTGAACCTGTAACTTTAGGCATATGACAAGATACACAGTTTGCTTTGTCCATCTCATTTTCTATATTTGTAGAGCAGACATTTAGTTTTGCTTTGTTCTTTTTATGAGAGTGACAACCTATACATGCGTTTCCATTTTGAAAACCTTTGTTATCAGAAGATGTAGTGTGATACTCATTCTCTATTGTATCTTTCATAGTTCCAAAGAAATGTTTCTCTTTTTTAGAGATTACATTAATATTAGACATAGAATTATGTTTGATATCTTCGATACGGTGACAGTATGCACATGAAATACCTTCAGTATGAGAAGGGTTTGAAGCATCTGGAACACCTTTAGTCCCTTTACCCATCATATCTGAAATATTATCAGCTGTTGGCGTGTGACATTTTGCACACTTGTATTTACCCTTCTTTTTATGAAGAGGGTGCTTATCCCATACAGCCTTGTGTATTGGATCTTTAAAGATTGTAGAGTTTTTATGCATAGCACCTTCATACTCTTGCACAATCAGTGGGTGACAACTTTTACAGTCCTCATTTGGCGCAAATTTCATATTTGCACTTAGTGTAGTTAGTAACAAGGTGAATGTTGCTAATGCGATTACAGCTCTCATACGCTTCCTTTTTTGTAAAGGGAATTTCTCAAAAATCCCTTAAAGTATTAAACACAAGAAGAACTATAAGAAAATGGTATGAATTAGTAATTAATCTACTGTTAATAGATTGTTAATAAGTTAAGGACACCTCTAAAAACCATTATTTCCTCTGAGGATGTAAGGGTTTTTAGAGGTGCCCTTAAGGTTTGATGATAAAGCAGTTATAACCATCTTTGTAATCGTACTCAAAAGAGAAGTTATGTTTTTTAAGTAGTGCATCGACAATATAAAGTCCTAAACCAAAACTCTCAGATGATTCTGTATTGGCCTTTGTAAATGGTTGAAGATAAAATTCTAATGTCTCATCCATAGGTTCATTAAGCGAGCAGAAATATATTCCATCTTCTTTACACTCTATGTAGAAGTCATTATCTTTAGAATACTTTATAGCATTGTCAATTAAATTTTTAAAGACAATAGTGAAAAGCTCAAAATTAACCTCTAGTTTTTTATCTGAAAAGTTGTTTTTTATAGAGTCAGACTCAATAAATAGTAGGTCACACGCTTGGTCTAAAACATCCGTGAGGATATAAGACTTTTTCTCAAGTTGTTGATCAGTTGCTGTAATGCGCTCTATATGAACAAACTCTTTTAGCAATAATTCCAGTCTGGTAAATACATTACGAAGCACATTTTTTGATTTAGACTCTTCTAAAAACTCTAAAGCTAGTTTTCCACTAGTGATAGGTGTTTTAAGCTCATGTGTAATGTTTCTCAAAAAGATGATTCTCGCTTGTATAATATCTTTAATCTTTTTGGCGGAGTTGTTAAACTCATTTGCTACTTCACCTATCTCATCTTTACTAGTCGATGAAAAGTCAACATCTATATCTCCCTCTCCAAAACGATGTATCTGTGTTTGAAGATGTTTCAAAGGGTAAAGACTAATAGCTATGGATAAAAAGAGTAATAACATGATGATTATAAATGCAGAGTATAACCACCACACATAGTCAACATTGATATCTTTTGTATTTGTATCCTGAAGTAGTATTTCACCCACTTCAGGTGGAACAATTACATAACGAGAAGCATTTTTTTCATATAGGTGAAAATCACCTTTTGCACAAGATACGGTATCAAATTTTTCTCTTTTTTGAATATCGTTATATAGCTTCAAGTCATCAACAACAATCATTTTGTCTTTAGCTAAAGCAGTCACCAGTTGACTATAAGTAGTCTCTCCTATACGCCATCTCATAACATTCATAGCTACATGGTGATAGTGAACACGAAGACGTTCTCTTTCGCCTGTAAACTCATGTTCATGCATGACTTTAAAAAGAGCAGTTGTAGCTACTAAAGCCAAGAAGAAGAAAATGACAATTCTTAATAATATAGAGTGTCTATTCATAGTTTATGCCATCCTATAGCCAATACCACGAACAGATTCGAGATATTTTGGTTTTCTTGGGTTGTCATTTAGTTTTGTTCTTAGTCTGCTGATGATAACATCAATACTTCTCTCTCCACTACTCCAGTTCATGCCTTCTACATTGTCTAAGATCTGTTCACGTGAGAAGACTATACCTCTGTTAAGTAAAAAAAGTTTTAAAACTCCAAATTCTGCTACTGTTAAATCCAAAGGTTTATCAAGGTGAAAAATTCTCATAGTTGTCTTATCACATCTAAATTCATCATCCTCAAAAGACTCATTGATATTTATAGAGCCCTCCGTCCTTCTTAGCTGAACCTGTACCCTTGCTATGAGCTCTCTAGTGTCAAATGGTTTTGGAAGGTAATCGTCTGCACCTTTTTCAAGCCCAAGTACTTTATCGCTGACATTATCACGGGCTGACATAATGATGATAGGAAGAGTGTATTTTTTTCGGATAAGTTCACAAAGAGCAAGTCCGTCCATTTTGGGAAGAGTAAGGTCAAGGAGTATAAGTTTGTATGTTCTTTCTTCAAGTTGTGAGAGTACTTTTAAGGGGTCATGTAGTATATCAACTTGATAATCACTTGCAATCAGGTAGCTAGAGAGCATGTCTGCTAAGTCTATATCATCTTCTATAATAAGTATGTCAACTTTTTCGTTCATTAATTATTCTTATTTATTAATTTTACTTAAACTATCTTATCTAAATAAGTTTTTTTAATATATTAATATGAATAAAATTTAGAAAATATCACAAAGTTATTACAAATTTATACACTTTGTAATTATTCCTGTGGTTCGTAGCATATCTCTTTAGCTATATACCAATCTGCAATTCCTTGATCATTGTACTGGTATTCTCTCTGGGCAGGGGGTATTACGGCGTTTCTTAGTTTTGAGCGAATGATTCCCATAATAATAAAAGTTAGTACTAAAGTTAAAGCAGCGATAAAATAGTCATACAGGTACCATGCTAATAGACTGGCAACAAAGGTAGTAAACTGTAAAAAGAGTCTCAAGATAAAAGCAGCAAGCCTGCATTTTTTTGAGTGAAGTTTTGGTGTCGGTTCTATTAAGTCTATAAAATCATTTTGCATTTGACGATTATATCTAAAATCTAGGTATCATATAGTTTTAAGAGTAGGAAAAAGAATGCGAATAATTTTTAGTCTGGTTATCTATATTTTTATTAACAAATCGTTACTATATGCTGAGATAAATAAACAGGAAATTTCTCAAGAAGTGGGTAGTGCAGTAGTCTTCATGTACCACCGTTTTGGTGATGATAGGTACCCCTCTACAAATATTACTACCCAGCAGTTTGAGAAACATCTGGAGTACATAGAAAAAAATAGTTTTAATGTTTGGCCGCTTTCAAAAATTGTTCGCTATGTTATAGAGAAAAAAAAGCTTCCTGTCAAAACAGTAGCACTAACTATTGATGATGCATATATAAGTACATATACAGAGGCTTACCCTAGATTAAAAGCTAAAAATTTTCCCTTTACTGTTTTTGTGAGTACAAATGCGGTAGACAGTTCGTCAAAAAATTATATGCACTGGAATGAGATACGTGAGATGAGTAAAAATGGTGCTGAGTTTGCTAACCACTCCTTAACACATGATTATTTACTCCCACGTGAGGATGAATCTAAAGGAGAGTGGAAAGGTCGTATTAAAACTGAAATTCAAGGAGCGCAAAAAAGACTTCATGAAGAGTTGGGAAATAAAGCCAATGAAAACCCTAAACTTTTTTCATATCCATTTGGAGAGTATGATAAAAATGTAAATAAAGTGCTAGAAGAGTTAGAGTACATTGGAATAACCCAAACATCAGGAGTTCTTAGCAGGGATACAAATTTAAGAACACTGCCGCGTTTTGCAATGGCTGAGGCCTATGGCGATATAGAGGATTTTATTTTGAAGATAAATACACTTCCTTTGCCAATTGAGAGTGTATCACCAACAGAGCCAATAGTTACAACACATAACCCACCACTATTAGAATTGAAACTTAAAAGAGTTATTGATAATTTACAATGCTATATATCATCAGGTGAAAAAATAGAGACAGAATGGATGTCTGACACAGAGGTGAGAATTCAAGCTAAAAACCCTTTAAAAGCTCCAAGAGATAGATATACATGTACCGCACCTGCAAAAGAGGGTAGATGGTACTGGCATAGTAATTTATGGATAATTAAATAGTATAGATTACATATCTAATAAAGTAAACTAAATAAAGTTTAGTCTATATGACTAATACAACTTGATATCATTTGAAACTATTAATATTTTTTTGCTATAATCCTATAAAATTATTCAAGGAAATTAAAAAATGGCAAAACATCAGTTTCAGACAGAAGCAAATCAGATATTAAACTTAATGATTCATTCACTATATTCAAACAAAGAAATTTTCATACGTGAGCTTGTATCAAACGCTTCAGATGCACTAGATAAATTAAATATGTTAGTTTTAACTGACGAAAAATATAAAGATGTTACATTCTCACCTCGTATAGATATTGTTGCAAATAAAGAGGCAAAGACTTTAACTATTAAAGATTCTGGTATCGGTATGAACGAAGAAGATTTAATGAATAACCTAGGTACTATCGCAAAGTCTGGTACTAAAGCATTCTTAGAGAACCTAACTGGAGACCAGAAAGAAGATTCTAATCTTATCGGTCAGTTTGGTGTTGGTTTTTACGCTTGTTTTATGGTTGCAGACAAGGTAGAAGTTACAACTAAAAAAGCTGGTGAAGATAAAGCACTACTATGGATAAGTGCAGGTGATGGTGAATTTGATATTGAAGATACAACGCAAGATGGTCACGGTACTACAATTGTAATGCACCTTAAAGATGATGAAGATGAGTTTTTAGATGCACACCGTATTGATACTATTATTAAAAAATACTCTAACCACATTCCTTTCCCAATTTTTATGGACAAAGAGAAGCATATTGCCGCTGTTATGGACTCGGAAGGTAAAGAAGAGTTAGAACCTTCACGTACTGAGATTGAAAATGAGCAGATTAACCGTGCAAACGCACTATGGACTATCGCTAAGAAAGATGTAACAGATGATGAGTATAAAGACTTTTATAGTTCAATCGCTCACTCTTCTGAAGAGCCATTAACTTGGATGCATAACAGAGCTGAGGGTGCTGTTGAGTACACTACACTTTTCTATATCCCAAGTAAAGCACCAATGGATTTAAACAGAGTTGACTACCAAACAGGTATTAAGCTATATATTAACCGTGTTTTCATTACAGATGATGAAAAAGAGTTAATGCCAGTATACCTACGTTTCCTTCGTGGTGTTATAGATTCAAAAGATTTACCACTGAATGTTTCTCGTGAGATTTTACAATCAAACGCAGTGATGAATAAAATCAAAAAATCATCTGTTAAAAAAGTTCTTTCAGAATTAGCAAAAATGGCTAAAAAAGATAGTGAAAAATATGATGAGTTTTATGCAGAGTTCGGAAATACTCTAAAAGAGGGTCTTTATAATGACTTTGATAACCGTGAAAAAATCCTAGAGCTTATGAAGTTTAACACTCTTAACTCAGACAGTACAGTTATGATTGAGGATTTTGTTAAAAACGTAGATGAAGAGAAGAAAGAGATCTATTACCTTACTGGTAAGACTTCTTTAGCAATGTTAAAATCTTCTCCAGCCTTAGAGCGATTTAAAGCTAAAGGAATTGATGTATTAGTGCTGAACGAGGAAGTTGACACTATTATCTTCCCAATGGTTACTGAATACAAAGAGTATAAACTGATTCCTGTAGCAGATGCTAAGTTTGAAGAGAGTGAAGAAGAGAAAAAAGCTGAAGAGGAAGTTGCAAAAACTTACGAAGGTTTAGCAAAAGAGTTTAAAGATGCACTAGGTGAAGCTGTTAAATCAGTAGAGACTACATCTGACTTAACAGACTCTCCAGTTGCAATAAAAGTTGACAAAGAAGATCCATCTTACATGATGGCTCAAATGATGAAGCAGATGGGACAGGGTGGTGATACGCCGGAACCAGCTCCAATTTTACAAATCAACCCTAATCATGAACTTTTAATTAAATTAAAAGATTCTGCTGATCAGAATCTGATTAATGATGCTGCTCACGTACTTCTTGATCAAGCAAAACTGTTCGACGGACAGGAACTTGGCGATACAGCAGATTTTATTTCTAGACTAAACAGAATTATTTCTAAAGCATTATAAGCATTTTGAATGAGTGCATTTGTAGCACTTGTTCAACAACTTTCATATTTTTGTGATAAAAATATATAAAGAGATAAAATATATGTTACTTTGTACACATGGAAAAAACAATAGAAAGAAGAACATTGAAAAATAGAGCAGTACGTTTTCTTGTTCAAAAAGCGCAGAAGGTGTGCTTTGATTATTTTGGATACGATTATGAGTATTCACCGACAGAAGCTATTGCAGAACTGGGTGTTGAACTAGATTTAGTTGATCATTTAGTTGAAGATTATGTGATTCAAATAGTAAAATCTGATGCTGTTTTTAGAGAGTATCTTGCGACTTTAAAAGACGCTAAAACAAACAATAAAAAGTTAGACTATACTGCGTTTAGAAACTTGGCACACAAGAATTTAGGTGTTGCTAGAAATCTTCGTATTAAAGATTCTGCTCAGATACTCGAAGATTTACTTAAAAAAGATGATTTAGTTCATCTTGAACACTCTTTAGAAGTATTAAAAGCCTGTGCTATTAAATTAAATCCAGTAAGTGCCTATGATGCACTCTATCTCATTCAAATTAAAAGTTCTTTTTAAAGAGTATATTATCTTACAGAATCAGATACTTTCTGAAGTAGGTTTTTCGGTTTTGCATTGAAAGTGGTTTTTTTCTCAACGGGGAGAGCAAACGCTAGCAGTATAAATACAAATGAAAAAACAATTCCACCTAATATACTTAAAATGATTTTTAATTTAAAGTCATTCATGCTTACCCTTTCAATTTAGTAGAGATTACTGTTGCTTATTAGTCATATAAACCCAAAACTCTTTATGTGTATGTCCCTTATTTAAAAAAAATATCTGCAGTATTGAAACTCTATAGAGTGTTATAAGCATCTTTGCAAATGGAATAAAAAGGCTTAGACCAACCAATGTAGACTGTTGCTTATCACCTCTAGAGTTTATCATCTCTTGCATACCGATATTTTTACTAAGGTACATTCCAAAAAGTATAGAGAACAAGAAGTTTAGTATAAGCCCAAAAATCATATAGGCTATAAAATCTTGTTCGTTAATTCCAGCTATCATTTAGTTATATTCCTTTATTTAATAATAACATTGTATCAAAGTTATGCATAAGCATTTATTTTTTTCTTAGTAAAGAAAGTTCCAAAGGGAATAAGTGAAGCGATAAAAAAGATAATGTTTTCTTTAAACTCCCATTTTGTATCTTGCCAAGCTATAACTAATAGTACACAGAAAATTATAAATAGAACACCATGTGCCATTCCGACAATTTTTACAGCAATTGGTATTTCAAACATGTATTTCATAGGCATTGCTATAAAAAGTAGTATTAGGTAAGACCAGCCTTCTATTGTATTGATGAGTGAGAATTTTTTTACACTATTTTTAATCATATTTTTGTTTTTTCCTCTTGTGAGATTAAATTTTGTAGAAGTATATAATCAAAAGGTAACAATTGTCCTATTTTTAAAAAATTACAAAGTGGAGCAAAACTTTTTTTAAACATCTTTACACTATACTAAGCCAACAAATTATGATTAAAGGTAATTTATGGAGACTAACCTCATATTAGAGGGCTTTAAATTTATGGGATTAGGGATGGGAACAGTGTTCTTGTTTTTAATTACTCTGATAGTGTGCATGAACATCATGTCAGCTGTCGTTCATAAGTTTTTCCCTGAACCACAGCCAAGTGCAACGCCACCGGCACAAAAAGATAATAAAAAGATTATTGCAGCAATTACTGCGGCAATAGCTCATCATAGACAAGGTTAAGGATAATAATGGCTAAGAAATTTATAGATGTAATGGATACAACTTTTAGAGACGGTTTTCAGTCGGTTTTCGGCGGTCGTGTTCTAATGAAAGACTTTTTCCCAGCTGTTGAGGCTGCGAAAACTGCAGGAATTAATCACTTTGAATTTGGTGGAGGAGCTAGATTTCAATCTCTGTATTTCTATTTAAGAGAAGACGCATTTGAGATGATGGATGAGTTTAGAAAGATAGTTGGACCAGATGCCAACCTTCAAACTCTTGCTCGTGGTGTAAATACAGTTATGTTGGATACAGGTTCAAAAGAGCTTATTGACCTACATGCAAAAATGTTCAAAAAACATGGTACAACTACTATTCGTAACTTTGATGCTCTTAATGATGTTGAAAATCTAAAGTATTCAGGTGAAAGAATTTCTCATCATGGATTGAAGCATGAAGTTGTTGTAACAATGATGGATTTACCACCAGGATGTCATGGTGCTCATGATGTTGCTTTTTATGAAAAGACTCTTCGTGAAATATTAGACGCTGGTATTCCATATGACAGTATCTGTTTTAAAGATGCTTCTGGAACTTCAAATCCTCAAAAAGTATTTGAAACTATCAAGATGGCTAGAGGTTTAGTTCCAGAAGGAACTCACCTACGTTTACATACTCATGAAACTGCTGGTGTATCTGTTTCTGCTTATATGGCAGCTTTAGAAGCTGGAATTGATGGAATTGATATGGCTGCTGCTCCTGTGTCTGGTGGAACATCTCAACCAGATATCTTAACTATGCTTCACGCAACTAAGGGAATGAATTTTGACCTTGGTGGCTTAGAGATTGGTAAGATTTTAACTTATGAAAAAGAGTTACAAAACTGTCTTTCTGACTATTTTATGCCTCCTGAAGCAACAATGGTTTCTCCAGTGATTCCATTCTCTCCAATGCCAGGTGGTGCACTTACTGCAAATACTCAAATGATGCGTGATAATGACATATTGGATAAGTTTCCAGAAGTAATTGCAGCTATGCAAGAGGTAGTTGAAAAAGGTGGTTATGGTACATCTGTAACGCCAGTTTCACAGTTTTACTTCCAGCAGGCGCTTAATAATGTTATGCAAGGACCATGGAATGCTATCGCTCCAGGTTATGGAAAAATGGTTCTTGGTTACTTCGGTAAGACTCCTGTTGCTCCAGATCCGGAAGTTGTTAAAATTGCATCTGAGAAGTTAGGACTAGAGCCGACTACAGAAAATGCTTTAGACATTGCCAATGCTGATCCTGAAAAATCTTTAGAGAATTGGATTAACAGACTTAAAGAAGAAGATATTGAGATTACAGAAGAGAATATCTTCATTGCAGCAGCTTGTCAAGATAAAGGTATCGCTTTCTTAAAAGGTGATGGTGAGTTAAACGTTCGTAAAATATCAGAAATGAAAAAAGATTGTGAAGGAAGTTCAATGGGTAATGGAAGTTATACAGTAGTAGTAGATGGTCAGAAGTTTAGTGTTCAAGTTGCAGAAGGTGATGCAGATATTCAAGTAACAGCAGTAAATGGAGAGAGTGCAGCACCTGCTGCAGCTCCAGTAGCAGCAGCTTCTGGTGATGAACTTGAAATTAAAGCATTACTTCCGGGTAATGTTTGGAAAATTGTTGCTAATCCGGGTCAGAGCGTTAACGAGGGTGACGTAATTATGATTTTAGAATCTATGAAAATGGAAATTGATGTTGTTGCACCAAAAGGTGGAGTAATTAAATCTATTAACGTTGCTACAAATGATAAAGTTGTAGAAGGTCAAGTCGTAGCAGTATTAGGATAAGAACATGAAGTTTTTTGTTTTAAAATTACTTGCACTTTTTATGGTGTTAAGTTTTACGACTTTAAATGCAAGCTCAGCTAGTTCTAGTGAGGCTCTATCGGCACACCAGGAAGAGACGTACCAAAGTCAGTCTTTTTCTGAAATGGTTGGTGGATTTTTAGAATCAACAGGTGTAAATGCAATTATTAATCCTGATCCAAATGAACTAAGTTCAGAGGGGAAGGGGATGAGTGATTTCCATAAGTCATGGGGTCGTGTTCTTATGATTCTTATCACTTTCTTTCTATTCTGGTTAGCAATTAGAAAAGGTTTTGAACCACTTCTTCTTTTACCAATTGCTTTTGGTGGGCTTTTAGCCAATATCCCAATTGCAGGAATAGCAGGAGATCACGGATTCTTAGGTGTTATCTATGATATGGGTCTTAAAAACGAAATGTTTCCAATCCTTATATTTATGGGTGTTGGTGCTATGACTGATTTTGGTCCACTTTTATCAAACCCTAAAACTGCACTTCTTGGTGGAGCTGCACAGTTTGGTATTTTTGGAACACTCGTTGGTGCAGTTGCATTAACTCAATACGGTTTTGCTGACTTTACACTTCAGCAAGCTTCAGCTATCTCAATTATTGGTGGAGCAGATGGTCCAACATCTATTTTTATTGCGACAAAACTTGCTCCTGAACTTTTAGGTGCGATTGCAGTTGCTTCATATAGCTATATGGCTATGGTACCTATTATACAACCTCCAATTATGAAAGCGTTAACGACTGATGCAGAAAGAAAGATTAAAATGACTACTCTTCGTCATGTATCACGTTTAGAGAAGCTAGTCTTCCCTATTATGGTTCTTTCTCTTGCTATTTTAGTTCTTCCTGCGTCAACGCCACTTATCGGTGCATTTATGTTTGGTAATTTCTTAAAAGAGTCAGGTGTTGTTGAGCGTCTTAATGACACTCTTCAAAATTCACTTATAAACATTGTAACTATCTTCCTAGGTCTTGGTGTTGGTTCTAAACTGGCAGCTGATCAGTTCTTAGTTCCGGATACTATGTTCATTATGGCTCTTGGTATTGTTGCATTCTCAGTAGGTACTGCTTCAGGTGTAATCATGGCTAAAATCATGAATATGTTCCCAGGACATAAAGTGAATCCATTAATTGGTTCCGCTGGTGTATCAGCAGTTCCGATGGCAGCTCGTGTATCAAATAAAGTTGGTATGGAGTATGACCGCTCTAACATGCTTCTTATGCATGCGATGGGTCCAAATGTGGCAGGTGTAATAGGTTCAGCCGTAGCGGCTGGGGTTCTTATTTCTCTATTCCAATAGAGAAACTAATAAAATTCAAATAGCGACGCACTTGCTGCGTTGCTTCTTCCTCACGTACTTGTAGTACGCTTCGTCATTAGCGCCTTGCAATTACATCACTCTTTAAATTTATTTACTATTATTAATAAAATTTCTTACTTTTTGATTTACTTTATATAGTTTATATGAATATTTTGTTGGAAGAAGTATTAACTATTTCATTACTGAAATAATTAATGGAATTACATTATGACTTTTCGTTTTATCGATGAAGCCA
>Ga0209345_10005292_pt1 | contig 12042 bp, 7 predicted proteins | sample Cruoilmetagenom7_FD_187294 | JGI IMG/M metagenome (GOLD analysis project Ga0209345, IMG submission 187294) | Oil polluted marine microbial communities from Coal Oil Point, Santa Barbara, California, USA - Sample 7 (SPAdes) (version 2) | ecosystem: Environmental > Aquatic > Marine > Oil seeps ...
AGGGTTTATTGATAATGAATATTTTAAATCGGTAAAAAACAACTCCTGATGCTGTTTTTCATGTTGAATACCCAACTGGCAACGTTTAACAATGTCTTCTCTATTAGGATTTGATGGATCCATTAACAAAATAGACATGGCATTATTGATATGCTCACGATAATCCATTATCTCGAGTACCGTAGGCCTTGATAACAAACCACGTTGTGGGCGGGGAAACTGTTCACCTACGGCATTATAATAGGAGTTAAACAGTACTTCATACGCAGGGTGAAATACCTGATAATCTTCCACAAAAGGTTTAAGAATAAAAGTTTCAAAAAACCAACTAGTATGGGCTAAATGCCATTTAGGGGGGCTGGAGAATGCAGCCGCCTGCAAGCCATAATCCTCAATGGCCAGTGGTTTACATATATCTATGGATTGTTGGCGTGTAGCAAGAAAAGCGGACATCAGCGGTTGTTGTTCGATTTCTGTCATAACCCTTCTCATGTGTGCTCTATTTCTTCAGCGCAACCAACTTTATTACTTATTCCCTTCAAACGAATAATAAACATTTTTTCCTAAAACTTGCAAGACAAGGCCTATTCACTGCGAGAAAGATGAAAGCAAAATTACCCGAATCGCTCGCGTCCTTCTATGCTGTATATCACAATTTAATTCACTACCAAAGAAAATGATCAAAATTTAAGTATATAAATAATCATATGACGCCACTAACTTATGTTAATAAGCCCCGTTGGGGTCTTCCTGCCCTCCTCGTTCACTTTCTGATATATTGTCAATAATTTACCTGTTTAAAGGCATTTTTGATTATTAGCACTTATTTAAAACAAGCAGGTAATCTCCATAGTAAATTCAGGGTCAAACTAATGGCTAATTCTTCTAGCGAACCCGTGCTGCTGGATTCGATAAATGAACTAAAATTCGATAATCGATTCATAGCAATGTTGCCCGGTGATACGGAATCTACCAACTATTGCCGTGAAGTACATGGCGCTCATTATTCTTTAGTAAGGCCCAGCATATGTAAAAACCCGGGCCTTGTTGCATATTCGAAAAATGTTGCGAAACTGATTGATCTATCTCCTGACGCTTGCAAGTCTCCACAATTTACCCGGGTCTTTTCCGGGAACGAAGTCTTACCTTCAATGAAACCTTTTTCCATGTGCTACGGAGGACATCAATTTGGTAATTGGGCTGGGCAACTTGGGGATGGGCGAGCTATCAATTTGGGCGAAGTTATTAACCAGGGTAATGAGCGTTGGGTTTTGCAATTAAAGGGTGCAGGGCTCACACCATACTCCCGTAATGCTGATGGTTTGGCCGTATTACGTTCCTCTGTTCGTGAATTTTTATGCAGTGAAGCCATGTACTATTTGGGAATTCCCACGACTCGCGCCCTAAGTCTGGTTTTAACTGGCGATAAAGTCATGCGTGACATGTTGTACGATGGCAACCCGGCATTGGAAATTGGCGCAGTGGTATGCAGGGTAGCACCGAGCTTTCTACGCTTTGGTAATTTCCAGCTGCCCGTATCCAGAAGAGACCTCCCCTTACTTGAAACGTTATTACATTACACTATAAAAACAGACTTTCCTCATTTGGGGAAACCTGATAATGATGTTGTTTTGCAATGGTTTAGCGAAGTCTGCGATCGCACCCTGGACATGGTTATTCACTGGATGCGAGTTGGCTTTGTACATGGCGTAATGAACACAGACAACATGTCGATTCTTGGCTTAACCATAGATTACGGCCCTTATGGCTGGTTAGAAAACTACGACCCTCAATGGACACCCAATACCACTGATGCAGGACGAAAGCGATACCGTTATGAAAACCAGCCTCAAATAGCCCATTGGAATTTACTTCAACTGGCCAATTCAATTTTTCCTATCGTTAAAAATGCTGCTGCTTTAGAACTTATTTTAAATAATTTCGTAATTAATTATGAGCAGCGTTATCTGAAAATGCAGTTAAGCAAACTGGGCCTGCAACAAACTTTAGAAAATGATGACTTCCTTATTTCAGAATTATTGGCGATCCTGCAACTTGTTGAAACCGACATGACCATTTTTTATCGTCAATTGGCGAAAGTGAACCTGTCCAACCTTACGGAAAAAGAGTATCGACATATTTTTATAGAAAGCTACTATCAACCAGATCAACCAGATCAACTAAGCGAAGAATATTGGCAACAACTTCATACCTGGCTACAAAAATACGCCCGACGCTGTGAAATTGAAAATCTTGAACCAGAAAAACGCGCCAGAATTATGAATTCAGTTAATCCACTTTATGTGTTGCGCAATTACCTTGCACAATTAGCCATTGATAAAGCTGAAAAGGGTGATTATTCTGGCATTGAAGAATTAATGGACGTATTAGCAAGGCCTTATGATGAACAAACTGGAAAAGCTCACCTGGCAGAAAAAAGACCTGAATGGGCACGTAGCAGAGTTGGCTGCTCTATGTTGTCATGTAGCTCGTAATTCAGCATCGCCTGCATGCTAACCAGGGGGAATATTACTTAAATGAAAGCCACTATTTTACCTTTCTCAGAAGAAAAGGAATATTTTACTGAAGAGCTTTGCCACATCATGGAACTTTCAAATTCCAGTAGTGATCAAGACGTTTCTATCGCCCGGGCACGAGTAGAAACGGGTGTCACTACACGCTGGCATCGTTTAAAACAAACCACCGAGCGTTATTATATTCTCGGTGGTGAGGGGGAAGTAGAAGTTGGGGAACTGAATTCACTTGGAGCAGCCCCTCAAAAAGTGGGCCCTGGTGATGTGGTATTGATTCCCCCCATGTGCCCACAGCGAATTCGAAATATTGGGAGCGAAGATCTGATCTTTTTAGCTATATGTTCACCGCGCTTTCTGGAAGAGAATTATGAGGATATTGAACCATAGCATTGCCCTTGTCATACAAATTGTATTGGTTATCTACGGATTTTTATAAATATCGGGCTAGTGGGTTCTAATAATTGATCAAAATCAATAAACATGAAAAATAGTCTTTCCTGGTTTACTATTGAAAGTATGATGTTTTTTTATATTGAGGGTTAGGCTTATGCAGAGATTTAAAAATATTATTTGCGTTATTGTTCCTGGCCTGAAAAGCCAGGATATCCTGGAGCGCGCTGTAAATTTGACCATTAACAACCAGGCCAAATTGACGCTGATTCAAGTCATAGATGATATGCCTCTTACGGGAAAGCTGTTAGCTAAAGCCCTGTCACCGGAAGACATTCATGAAAAAATGATTATTGAGTATCAACGGCAACTGGAAGAGTTGATTACACCCTGGAAAAATAGTGTCAACATTGAGATTAAAGTATTAAGCGGCACGCCTTTTCTTGAAATTATTGAAGAAGTACTTCGCAATGACCGTGACCTGGTAATTAAACCCTCTGAATGTGGTGAATTACTTGATCGGGTATTTGGCAGTAATGATATGCACTTATTGCGTAAATGCCCTTGCCCGGTCTGGTTAATCAAACCGGAAGCTCCTCTTGCCCTGCAAAGAATAGTGGTTGCTGTTGATGCGAGCAGTGATAGTTCTTCAGATAAATTTCATGTACAGCATCTGGTCAATCTTCAGGTTCTGGAAATGGCAAGCTCACTTGCCCTGCCCGAGCTGGCCGAAGTTGATGTCGTTTATGCATGGCATGCTGTTGGAGAAAGCGCTATGCGTGGTGGATTTATTACAAAGCCTGAGGATGAAATTATTAAGTACGTTGAAGAGGCCAGGCAACATGAAAATCAGAACTTAAACTCACTCATAAATGAGTTAGAGGGAAAGTTGGGTCAAAACACTCTCGAGTACATCAAACCACAAACACATCTACTTAAAGGCTGGCCACGCGATGAGATTCCGGCTTTTGCAAAAAAAATAAAGGCGGATTTGGTGGTTATGGGTACCGTAGCACGTACAGGAATTCCAGGTTTTTTCATGGGTAATACAGCAGAAACCATCCTCAATAAACTCGACTGTTCGGTACTTGCGATTAAACCTTCCGATTTCAAGACACCGGTTACTATAAAAGGCTAGCCTGATAAATTCATCTGGTTAGCCTTATTTAACTTTTTAAGGAGAAGATAGTAATTAACAGATTAGCGGTTATTTAATCGTTTCTATGCTATAGTCTGCCGAATTGCATCCACACCTCAGTCTGTGTATCCCCTTACGGTTAGCTTTTACAAACAACTGTCCGTAAAACCAATAAGTCCCCCTGGGCTGTATTTCGCATAAAAGCGTAATCAGGCGGCGACTACCTACCCTAAAACGGTTATAAATTTATGTCATTTGAATCACTCGGTCTGCGTGCCGAATTACTTCGTGCTGTTTCAGAACACGGCTATACCACCCCTACTCCCATTCAACAACAAGCCATTCCTCCTGTACTGGAGGGTCGCGATTTGATGGGTGGGGCTCAAACCGGTACTGGTAAAACAGCGGGCTTCACCCTGCCTTTACTACAACGCTTAATGGAAGAGCAGGTCCAGAATGACCACCAAAAACACATTATTCGCGCTCTGGTGTTAACACCTACCCGTGAATTAGCTGCACAGGTCGGTGAAAGTGTAGAAACCTATGCAAAATACTTACCTTTGAAATCTACAGTGGTTTTTGGCGGGGTTAAAATTAATCGTCAAATTGAACGAATTCGTAGAGGTGTAGATATTCTTGTGGCTACACCTGGCCGTTTACTGGATCATGTCAGTCAGGGAACAGTTGATCTAAGTAATGTAGACATACTGGTACTGGATGAAGCTGACAGAATGTTAGACATGGGTTTTATAGTCGACATTCGTAAAGTACTCAAGTTATTACCAAAGAAAAAACAAACACTGTTATTTTCTGCTACCTTCTCAAATGATATAAAAAAGCTTGCAAATGGTTTAATGAATAATCCAGCTTTGATAGAAGTAACACGGCATAACACAGCATGCGAAACTGTGAAACAAGTGGTTCATCCGGTAGATAAAAACCGTAAACGCGAACTATTGTCCTGGCTTATTGGCAGTAACAACTGGCATCAGGTGCTGGTATTTACTCGAACAAAACACGGAGCTAATCGATTGACTGATCAGCTAAATAAAGATGGTATCACCGCCGCCGCTATTCACGGCAACAAAAGCCAGGGGGCTCGAACCAAAGCGCTGGCCAACTTTAAAGAGAACAAAACCCGTGTACTGGTAGCCACCGATATAGCTGCCCGTGGTCTGGATATTAACCAACTGCCACACGTAGTTAACTTCGAATTACCAAACATAGCTGAAGATTATGTGCATCGTATTGGCCGGACGGGTCGCGCAGGCAATACAGGCGAAGCCCTGTCATTGGTATGTATAGATGAACATGACTATTTAAAGGGTATAGAAAAGTTACTTAAAAAAAGCATTCCAAAACTTGTGCTTGAAGGTTATGAACCCGATCCCAGTATTAAGGCTGAACCCATTCGAAATGGCCGACAACAAGCCAAAAAAATACGTACAAATAATGGTCGCGCACCTGTTAGCAAAAGAAATAATAAGGCCAGGAAACGCTATTCATCTCGAGGAGCATCCAATGGCCCATCAAAGGCACAGGGTCCAAGGTATTCTGGTACCGCATCATAATTTTCATAAAGTCACTCAGGGATAAAAGCCTACTGGCTGACAAATAACTGTAGGGCGTCTCTAAAAATAGTAATTTTTTCGAGAAAACAAGGAAGCCCCGCACGGATGACTCCATGGCCACCAACAGTAGGCGCTTTTAGGCGACAGTACCCAAAACACTCGCTTCACTCATGGGGCAGGCTCTAGCCCGGATACTCCATGAATACGCTACAATTCACCTTGTAGCCGGCATGTTTGCTGGGATTGTTGCCTTTACGTGAAAAGACAGTTTATACCAGGCTCCCAGCTTGCAAAATGTTAACTTGTTCTGATACGTAAGGAACGCACATGCTCCTTTCAACCTATGAATAACCAGGTATTCTATATGCAAATGAAATGCTGCATAATTGCGTTTGAATAAAAATAGCCATAGTTAGAAAACATAACACTACAAATCACCTATGAGATTCATTTTCACCCTTTTTTTCCTGTTACTTCTTATAGCATGTAGCAAAAAAACACCGGCGCCTGAATGTAAAATAGAAATAGCGAATAAATCAAATGCAGAAGGCAATGCGGGGTGCTTTATTCAAAACAATGGTAAGTTGTTACTTATTCGTCAACGGTTCAGTTCAAAATTATCTTTCCCTGGCGGAACCCATGAAAGAGACGAAACTGCGCAATGCACGGCGCATCGTGAAAGTTGGGAAGAAGCTGGTGTAAACGTTACCGTTGGCCGTACTTTATTTATTCACAAAAATAAATATTATTTATTTAAATGCGATATTCCAGAAAATACTGATTTATTAACAACGAATGATCCAATTGAAATTTTGGATGTACTATGGATTGATCCTCGTAAAACGTCCATAACTGACTGGCGTTATAGCACTGATCGGGCTTTGTCTATTGAATTGCTTGGCTTGCAGAAATAACTTTTGTGGACTCGTTGGAGTTATTCAAGAACGTTGAACAAATATAGATACATTGGTGTTTTCCCCGCTTAATTTGTGATCCTTGCAGCGGTCACTTTCTCCTTCTATAAATTTACTGGGTAAACTTGTCATAACTATTCGTTTAGAGCATTGTTCTCCTGATACAGAATGATACATGCAAACGGGATTTTCATAGTGTGACAACCAGAGTTTATACTGAATTTCTGCCACATAGCATTTAGCTGCAATGTACGCCGTTGTGTTTTCCATGTATTTGGTCATATCATCTAAAGGTATAGAAATATGGCCTGCCCCAGGATGGAAGGCAATAAAATTTAACCCAAGATCTTGCATTTTTTTAAGAATACTATTTTCGTCCGAATCCAGAACATGAACTTGCTTATTACGAAGTTGGGTTAATTCTTTTTCCATTTGTTCAGATATCTCATTTCGATACATCAAATCCATTTCTTTAAGTTGAAGTTGCTCATTTAAGTGCGTTATTTGTTCACCCTCTTTAGTTCTATATTGTTCTTCTAACTGTGATTTTAATAAATCCAGCTGATGATTTTTATCGTCATGGGCGATTTTTAATCTGTCATTTGCCAGTAAATCCTGAGTTTCAATTCGCGCTTTAAGTGATCCGATATGTTCCTTTAACAGAACTTCCTGAGTAGTAAAAACCTCAATTTGACCCCTGAGGTCTCTCAAACCTTTCTCATTTTCAAGATCCTTTGTTTTTAATTGAAATTTTAAACTGGTAATTTCTTCACCTTTGTTAGCTGCGATTACATGAATCTCACCTGACTCCAGTTCATGATTACGCAGTTTTGTTAACTCTGATTCCATTTGTTTATAGTTTTTATTGACAGTCGATAATTCAATTTCTTTAATATGCAATTGTTCATTAAATTGGGCAGTATGTTCATTCTCATTTAATTTAAATTTCTCTTCAAACTGAGATTTCAGTAAATCGAGCTGATTGTTTTTGTCTTCCTCAGCAATTCTTAATCTATCATTAGCTACTAATTCATGGGTGCTAAGTTGTGATGCCTGAGCTTTTATCTGTGCTTTTAAAGCGTCTATCTTGACTTTTAAAACTTCGAGTTTCCCATTTGCAAGTGTTTGTTTATTTTCATTTTCCAAATCTTTCGTTTGTAATTTAAATTTCAATTTGGCAATATCTTCGTCTTTACTGGATTTGAGTATATTAATGTGGAGTCTTTGCTTTTTAATAGTTCTTGCTAATCGAATTCTTTCATTTGATGAAATAGTGCTAACTTCAGAATCAGAGCGTTCTTTACTGACGATATTATTTATTCTAGGCACTGAAGCGATGTCAGGCTCTAAATGTCGCGATAGTGTCGGTTGAATATTATCAAAACTTGGAGATTTCAATTCATTATGCGTAGAGGAGAAATCGTTATCATTAGCCGGATTATCATCAGAATTCACGGTGTTTTGATATTCAGAGGAATCATCATATAAAGCAAAATGCATTGGATTATTTTTAATTACTTTTTGAAGCACAAACAAATGATTTGCAGAAGAAGACATATCAGGGTCCCACATCTGCTCAGTATGCCAGGTAATCGGACACTGGCTTTTGCAAGCGAGGTTAATACGACCGGCACCCATATCCGGACCAGGACCTGCGACATCGGCTAAATGTCTCAATGGTATATTCCAGTGGCGATCCGCTAACCCATCATTGCCAAAGCTGAGTTTAAAAAAAGCACAGGATCTTACACACAAGCCATTATCAATGGTTACATAGGCTGCTCTAACATTCTCGCCGGCATAATCCTTGATTCCGGTCATACCATCCAATATCGACTCGAACTCCGAGTACAACATGGTTTTGGCAATTTTATTGCCATTAAAAAAAACCACTGCTTCGTTCAGAACTAACTGTGATTCAGACATAGGTGACAAATTCCTTTCTACCCACGTTATATTCCTGATTATTTTTCAAATTTTTAACGTAACTTTTTATTACATGGTACTAGTTTAATGTAAGCATTTATAAAGAGCCGTGATTGTATTGGCACCCACATTGTGAGCCAGGTGTAATGTGTACACTTGAATTTCCTAATAACAAGTAGTTAGAGGGGACTAGCAATAACAAGCTGTTAAAGGGGACTTTTATCAATCATAAAGAACATAAAAATTTTATTATACAGATGAACATTTTGTTAAAAAATACGATACAGAATATGAAGCGAAAAATAATCGCGGGAGATGATTTTGATTCCTGGTAGCATAATTATGCGGTTTGAAGCGAGGCAAAATTGAGTGTAGCAAAGAGAAATGCAGCTGTAATTTGTGATTTTACCGGTCCGTCCAGCGAATGAAGCAAGTTCTTTTGTTAAACCATTTAAGTAGCATTAGAGTACTATGCCCTCGTAGAAATATTCAGGCGAGCTATGAATTCAACCCGGCTGTTTATAGGCTGTTCTGTGTTTCTCATGATATTTATTAATCTGATTGTTAAGGATCCTCGTTTGAGAAGAAAAAACAATGATACAAATAGCAATAATTTACTTGAAATAACTCGCAAAATTGATTGATATATAAGATATTCTTAATATTAAATTATACTTTAGAAGCAGCTACAAAGTCTTTTTAGAATAAATAAACGACGTGTATTCTCTTTTTTATACGATTACAAACCAATTAATTGCGTTAAAACGTATTGAATTATGGTATAAATGCAAAAAATATCGATTTATTAGATGATTTTATGGAAATTGGCCTTTCTTTTGATCCAAAATTTGGATAATTAGCTCTAAAAAGGTAAAAGAATAGTCATAAGGTCAAAGATAGTCGCTTTGAGCAGTAGATAAAAGTGTTGTGGTGTAAGAAATCCCCCTCTTCTTCTTAATTAAAATCATCCAATGTTTTTTTATACAAAAGTAATAAAAAAAATAACAGCAATAACAATTAAGGATGCACATCTATGTCATACCCTTTAGGAGAATCAATTCTTAAACTTAAGGCGTGGGGTTTATTGCTTACAATATTAATCATTGCAGGAATGGGTTTTGGCGCTAAAAACCTTCAATTCACTAATAATTATCGTGTGTTTTTCAGTGAACAAAATCCTCAGCTCAAAGATTTTGATCGTTTCCAGGAAATATATGGAATCCAGGATAATATTCTAATTGCGATTGAAGCAAAAGATGGAAACATTTTCACCAAAGAACTTTTATCTCAAATATACAAATTGACTGAAAAGGCCTGGGAAACACCGTACTCAAAAAGAGTAGATTCCCTGGCCAATTACCAGCACAGTTACGCAAAAGGTGATGAACTTGTAGTTGAATACCTCATTGAAGAAAATACGGATTTAAGTCCGGAGCGAATTAAAGAAATTCGATCCATTGTAATGAATGATCCGATTTTGAAAAGCCTGCTCATTTCCGATGAAGGCCACGTTACCGCAATTAATATCACCATGAATCTGCCACCCGATGCAGGTCTGGAAGAAGCTGAAGCAATAGCTTATGTTCGGAAGTTAACCAATGATTTGGAGGCTGCCAATCCAAACATTAACACCTATATTTCAGGCCAAACGGTGCTAAACGCGGCTTTTATGGAAGCCGCTTTTGCTGATGGCATGACATTAATCCCGGCCATGTTTTTGCTTATATCCATAGTCACCTATGTTTTTCTACGTTCATTCTGGGGAATGGTAGGAACATTAATAGTCGTAACGCTTTCAATAATTGTTGCCTTTGGTGGAGCTGGATATTTAAATATTACCCAAAGTAATGCAACCGGCATGGTTCCTATTATCATTTTAACCCTGGGGGTTGCTGATTCAATTCATTTGTTAATCACCTATTTCCACGAAATTCGTCATGGCAAAAGTAAACGTGACGCAATGCTTGAATCGCTACGCATTAACATGCAACCCATTTTTCTCACCAGTCTAACCACAGTTATTGGCTTTTTGAGTTTAAATTTTAGTGAAATACCTCCTTTTCGTGATATGGGCAACATGGTTGCAATGGGGGTTACCGCCGCCTGGTTGACTTCAATTATTACTCTACCCTTATTTATGATGTTGGTACCTGCAAAATCAAACTCATTAGAGGAAAGTGTTGAATACAAAATTATGGATGCCCTCAATGATTTTGTAGTCAGTAATAAAAATATTTTATTAGCTTCATTTGTTATAGCCCTTATCGGACTAGCTGCCTGCATTCCACGAATAGAATTTAATGATTTATTTGCCGAATATTTTGATGAAAGCATGCAATTCCGTCAGGATAATGACTTCATTATGAATAATTTAACTGGCGTTATGGCTTTGCACTATTCCGTTTCATCTGGTGAAGAAGATGGTATTTATAAACCGGAATATCTTGCGCAACTGGATGCCCTGTCTAATTGGCTTGAAACACAAGACCAGGTTCTTCATGTTGATAACATCGCCACTATTATGAAACGCCTTAATAAAAACCTTCATGAAGATAAACAGGAATATTATCGCATCCCTAATGAAAGGGAGCTGGCTGCCCAGTATATGTTTTTATACGAGCTTTCACTGCCCTACGGCTTAGATCTTGGAAATTCAATAGATTTTACCAAAAGTTCAACTCGCCTGACGGCCATTATCAAGAATACCAAGTCAAAGGATGTAATTTCATTGGATGCAGAGGTACAGAAATGGGTGAAAGAAAATGCGCCCGATCTGCAACTGAGTCACGCTGTTGGGCCTTCTATCATGTTCGCCCACATCTCTGAAAGAAACCTTCCCAGCATGGTGAAAGGCCTGGTTCTGGCAGTGGTATTAATTTCAGCGGTCTTGTTAATTGCCCTACGCAATATAAAACTGGGACTTTTAAGTTTGATTCCTAATTTGGCGCCAGCCGTATTGGCTTATGGTATATGGGCAGTTTTTGTCGGTGAGCTGGGCATGACGGGTATATCAATTACTGTTATCACTCTGGGTATTATTGTAGATAATACGGTGCACTTTTTAAGTAAATATCTACGAGCAAGAAATGAACAAAATAAATCTATACCAGACGCTCTGGATTATGTTTTCAGGACGGTGGGCATCGCTTTAGGTGTAACCACCACTATTCTCGTTCTGGGGTTTTCAGTACTGGCATTATCTAAATTTCATCCAAATACTGTGCTTGGCCAGCTAACGGCCATATCATTATTTATCTCCTTAATGATCACCTACTTTGTGTTGCCGCCCTTGTTGTTCCTGGTGGACTCTGGGGATGTTGAAACTGAAGGTGAGAATTTTACAGAAACGGAGCTTAAGGAAAAGGACGCTGCCTGAAGGTTTATTCGTAATGATCTTCGCAATCAAAGAAATCGGGGCCACATAATTCTAAATGTATGCCCCGTAACAATTGCAAAAACATTTTCTTTCGACTCTTCACTATCCATTACCTACCACTAATCTAGAAGGTAGAAGGTAGAAGGTAGAAGGTAGAAGGTAGAAGGTAGAAGGGTCATAAACACCCTATAAT
>Ga0209345_10005293_pt1 | contig 12041 bp, 12 predicted proteins | sample Cruoilmetagenom7_FD_187294 | JGI IMG/M metagenome (GOLD analysis project Ga0209345, IMG submission 187294) | Oil polluted marine microbial communities from Coal Oil Point, Santa Barbara, California, USA - Sample 7 (SPAdes) (version 2) | ecosystem: Environmental > Aquatic > Marine > Oil seeps ...
GTAAAAATACTAATGATCTATCAAGTCTTTATTAAATAAAACTTAAAACTTAGCGTCTTTTCTAAGTTGTGCCATTTTTATAGCAGCGATAGCAGCTTCGGTTCCTTTATTACCATGGATTCCTCCACTTCTATCAATAGATTGTTGCATTGTATTATCTGTAAGTACACAGAATATTACAGGAATGTCATTTTGCACATTAAGATCTTTAATGCCTTGTGAAACTCCTTCACAAACAAAATCGAAATGTTTAGTCTCTCCCTGAATTACGCTTCCAATTGCAATTACACAATCTAGCATATCATAGCTTTCCTGCATTTTTTTACAACCATATATCAGTTCAAAACTACCTGGAACGTTCCATCGAACGATATTTTCTTTTATCGCTCCATTCTCTAATAAAGCATCGAAAGCTCCTTGAAACAACCCTTCAGTAATGGTTGGATTCCATTCTGAAACAACAATCCCAAACCGAAAATTTTTCGCGTTTGGGATTGTTGCTTTATCGTAAATAGATAAATTTTTATTTTTTGTAGCCATATTATTTCATTGCTTCTACTTTTCCTTCATATAAAGTAGCCTTTGAATTTTCAGCTGAAGTAGGATAATTTTCAGTAATCGCTTTAAAATGCTTTAAAGCTACATCTGTTTTCCCTAAGTTAATTGCTATAATTCCTGCTTTTAATAAAAAACGAGGTGTTGTAACATCATTATTACGTAATGCAGCAGCAGCTTCATAATATTTTAAAGCATCTTCATTTTGACTTAATTGAGCAAAAGCATCTCCAATAGCTCCTTTTGCTATAGGCGCTAACATATCATCATCACTTTTAAAATTATCTAAATGTGAAATTGCTTCTTGGTATTTACCTGTATTTAAATAAGCAATACCAGCATAATAATTTGCAAGATTTCCAGCATTTGTACTTCCATAATTTTCTATAATATCAAGGAAACCATATTTTCCTTCACCTCCATTAAGAGATAAATTAAATAATGAATCTTTTGAAGAAGCAGTTAATGCTTGCTCATAATATTGCTGAGCTTGGTACATTTCATTTACAGCTTCTACTTCATTAGGCTCTTGGATAAATTGTTGGTATCCTAAAAATCCTAATACACAGATTGCAATAACACCTACAATACTTAATATCACTTTTTGGTTTTTCTCAACCCATGCTTCCGTCTTATTAGCAGTTTCATCTAAAGTATTAAATACTTCAGCTGTTGTGCTATCATCTTCAATCTTCTCCTGCTTTTCAACCTTAGTTTTTGGTTTATATCCTCGTTTCTTGTACGTTGCCATAATTTCACTTGTTAGGTTTGCAAAAATAAAATATTTATTAGAATTTAAAAGCACAACTATTTATTATTTTTCGATAATTTGCAATTCAATAAATTGTGGTGATTAAAAAATTAAAAAATCGCCACTACAGCGCACAACAAGCTGATTGCTATGGTATTAAAAAACATCTCTTTACTTAACTATAAAAACTTCGAAACGATTTCTTTTCAGTTTGACCCAAAGATTAACTGTTTAGTGGGTAATAACGGTGTTGGAAAAACAAATGTATTAGATGCAATCTATCATCTTTCCTTCGGAAAAAGCTATTTTAACCCAATAACAGGACAAAATATTAAACATGGAGAAGAATTCTTTGTAGTTGAAGGAAATTATGCAAAGAATGACCGGGATGAACGTTTTATAGTAAGTGCAAAAAGAGGTCAAAAGAAAATAATAAAAAGGAATAACAAGGTGTATGATAAATTCAGTGATCATATAGGTTTTTTACCACTTGTAATCATTTCACCAGCAGATAGAGATCTTATTATTGAAGGAAGTGATACTCGTAGAAAATTTATTGACGGAGTTATTTCACAAGGCGATTCTAACTATTTAGCAACGCTATTAAAATATAATAAAGTGTTATCTCAACGCAATTCGTTGTTAAAATATTTTGCGGTGAATCACACTTTTAATCAGGACACTTTAGATATTTACAATGATCAAATGCATGAATTTGGTTCGATCATTTATGATAAAAGAAAAACTTTTTTAGAGAATTTCTTACCAATCTTTTTAAAAAGACATCAATCCATAAGCAACAGTAAAGAATCTGTTAATCTAACTTATAAAAGTCAGTTACAAGAAAGTGATTTACGTACCTTGCTTCAGGAAAATGCTTTAAAGGATAAAATTAGTCAGTATTCAAACTTCGGAATTCATAAAGATGACCTCATTTTTGAAATTGATGAGCACCCTATAAAAAAGTTTGGTTCTCAAGGTCAACAAAAATCATATTTAATAGCATTAAAACTAGCTCAATTCGATTTCATCAAGGAACAAAATAAAGTGAATCCAATTTTACTTATGGATGATATTTTTGATAAATTAGATGAAAATAGAGTAGAGCAAATAATTACATTGGTAGATAATGAAGATTTTGGTCAGTTATTTATTAGCGACACACATGCTGAACGAACTGAAAATGTGATAAAAAAAGTACATCAAACCTATAAAATGATTCATTTATAACATGGCAAAAAGAAAAAGAGAAGAATCTACAATAAGTGATGTATTAAAAGATTTCATTAATGTAAATCACTTACAAACTGGCCTAGACAAAGTATCAGTTAAGGATGCTTGGGGAAATGTTATGGGAGGGCCAATAGTTAAGTACACCACAAATATTGTATTAGAAAGGGATGTTCTTTTTGTTCAGTTAAGTTCTTCGGTCTTAAGAGAAGAACTAAGTTATGGCAAAGAAAAAATAATAAAAATGCTTAATGAAGAATTAGGCAAAGAGTTAATTACTAAGCTCGTATTAAGATAGTTTTACGTCTATAGATTATTTAAATTTTGTAACTTACATATAAATCTGTAAGTATGAAATCCTACCTGTTTATAATCCTTATTTTTTGTTCTACTAGTCATTTATTAGCTCAAGAAGTTTGGGGTTACCTTGAATTTGAAATTCCAAATTACAACCATCATGGAGCTATTGAAATTATAAATGAAAATCAACTACATATTGTTGCTGATAATGGTTATTTATACAAAACTCTAAATGCTGGTTTAGACTGGACAGAATTTAACAGTAATGTTTCAGAGATTTTCTTCGATATAAAATTTTTTAATACTGAACTTGGTTTTGCAGTTGGCGCTAATGGAACTCTTCTTAAAACTCAAAATGGAGGAGATACTTGGGAGCTAATAAATACTGGTACTTCAAAGGATTTATTATCCATCGCATTTAATTCAGAAAGTAGTATTTGGATTGTAGGAGCAAATGGAGTTGTATTACATTCAGATGATTTCGGGGAAAATTGGACTTTAGATAGTTCTTTAACTAATGAAAATCTAAACAGCATCAAGTTTAAAAATATAAATCAAGGATATATTGCGGGTAATAATGGTGTTTTACTTTATACAGAAAATGGAGGTCAAAATTGGGGAGTTATAGCTGTAGATACAACAGAAGATTTATTTTCAATATCGATAACAGATAATTACATGTATGTTCTAGAAGGATATACTACTAATTTTGATGATTACTATTATCAGAGTTATCGAGGTTTAAAAACTAATGATAATGAAAATTGGAGTGATTTTTATTTTTTTAACCCACAAGTAGGAGAATATATTAATAATGTGTTTTTTCTAGAAGATGATATTGGTTTTACCATCTTTTCTGCGGCATTACTATGCGATTGTTGCTTTGTATCAATCGAAAAAACAGTAGATTCTGGGAATTTTTGGACGGAAAGTTTTTTTGAAGAAACAACAGCTTCTAATTGTAACTCTAATGATGGCTATGCTGATTTAACATTCCTAAATCCAACATTTGGTTATGCATTATTAGGAAATAAAATTCTTTCCACCAATGAAGATGTTACAATCGTAGTCGGCACAGAAGATTTTACTAAAGATTCTTCTATTGAGATATTCCCAAATCCATCAACTGAAAACTTTTTCAATATTAAATTTTCAAATGAAGTAACTGATCAACTATCTTTAAATATTTTAGATGTAAATGGAAGATTAGTTCAAACTGAAACTAATCTTACTGAACTAACAAGAATTATAATTACTGGTCTTGAAACTGGAATTTACTTTGTTACTATAAATGAAAAAGGTAGAATTATAACAAGTAAAAAAATAATTATTCAATAAAAAAAGCCATCAATTTAACATTGATGGCTTTTTAGTTTGTAAACCAAAGGTCTTAAAACATCTCTCTACCAGAAAAATGAAAAGCTCCTTCAATAGCAGCATTTTCATCACTATCACTTCCGTGAACAGCATTTTCTCCAATAGAAGCTGCATATAATTTTCTAATTGTTCCTTCAGCTGCATCAGCAGGATTTGTAGCACCGATTAAAGCACGGAAATCTTCTACTGCATTTGCTTTTTCAAGAATTGCTGAAACAATAGGACCACGAGTCATATACTCTACTAATTCACCGAAAAATGGGCGCTCACTGTGGATTGCGTAAAATTCTTCAGCATCAGCTTTAGTCATTTGAGTAAGTTTCATTGCTACGATTCTAAAACCTGAAGCAGTAATTTTTTCAAGAATAGCTCCAATATGTCCTTTTTCAACACTATCAGGCTTTAACATTGTAAACGTTCTATCTGTTCTCATTGTTTTTTTAAATTTTGTGCAAAAGTATGGAAATAGACTACAAAAACAAGTATTTATATCAATATACTTCTGTTAAGTTTCTGTAAATAATGAAGTCATCATTAAAAAGACTCTTTATTATTCAAAGATTTCCTAAAATATCGTTAATAAATTAAGCTATAATTCTAAAAATGATTTCAAAATGCCAATAAATTGTATCTTCGCAGTTCGCTGTTAAAGATGGCAGAAAACGTATGAATTCAGAACAAACTATTCGCATAAAAAAGTTATTAAGCACCCCTAAAAAAATTGTGGTGGTTGGACATAAAAACCCAGATGGTGATGCAATTGGCTCCTGTTTAGGCTTAGCAAATTTTCTACAACAAAAAGAACATTCTGTTCAAGTTGTAATGCCTAATGATTTTCCTTCTTTTTTAAAATGGATTCCTGAAACTAATTCAATTATAAATTTCAATCAGCATACGGCCAAAGTTAGAGATGCAATTTTTAATGCTGATCTTATTTTCACTTTAGATTTTAATGCCTTTAACAGAACTGGAGATTTAGAATCACTTCTAGAAAAAACTTCCGCAGATTTTGTGATGATAGATCACCATCAACAACCAGATAATTATGCAGTAGTTACTTATAGCGATGTTGCTATGTGTTCTACCGCACAAATGGTTTTTCATTTTATAGAGGCTTTAGACGATTTAGAATTTTTAAATGCTGAAATAAGTGCTCAACTATATACAGGAATAATGACCGATACAGGATCTTTTAGATTTCCTGCAACTACTGCAACAACGCATCGTGTCATCGCAAGTTTAATAGATAATGGCGCAAATAATTCAGCGATTCATCAAAATGTATATGATACAAATACTCCCGACCGACTTAAACTTTTAGGGGTTGCTTTAAGTAATCTTACTATTCTTACTGAATATAAAACCGCTTTTATTACCCTTTCTCAAAAAGAATTAGACGATCACAATTTTAAAAAGGGAGATACTGAAGGCTTTGTAAATTATGCACTTTCTATGGAAGGTATTAATGTTGCTGCCATTTTTATTGAAAGTGAAAAAGAAAATATTGTGAAGATATCTTTTAGAAGTAAAGGTAGTTTTTCAGTAAATGAATTTGCACGTAATCATTTTAACGGTGGTGGACATACCAATGCTGCTGGAGGAAGAAGTGAAACTTCGCTTTCAAAAACAACTTCTGAATTTATTAGTATATTGCCTACTTATAAAGAAGCCCTAAATTATGATGCGTAACCTACTAATACTCCTTTTAGGCTGTCTTGCTTTTGTGTCGTGTAAAACTCCTGAAGCAAGAAGACCCATCCAAAGAACTTCAGGATCATTTATTAATGAATCTGTAGAACGCAATAAAAAAATATTTGAACTCGAAAAAAATCAATTTTTAGAGTTAATGAATGCCAAACCAGAAAATGATTATATCACTTCTACAAATGGTTTTTGGTATTATTATAATAAGAAAGATACAATATCTACTGTAGTTCCAAAGATTGGCGATCAAGTCGCTTTTAGATACGACTTAAAATATTTAAATAATGAAGTCCTTCTTTCCGAAGAAGAAATTGGAGTACAAGATTATATAGTAGATAAAACCAAACAAGAATTAATTTCTGGAATTCGTGATGCAATCAAACTTATGAAAGTAGGGGAAACAATAACATTGTACTTACCTTCCTATAAAGCTTTTGGGTATTACGGAATAATAAATAAGTTAGGACCCAATGTACCCTTACAAAGTAAAGTAACATTAATATCAATAAATCAAAATCAATAAATTTTAAAACAAAATGAAAAAATTAACATTTCTAGTATTAATCCTATCATTAAGCTTAGGTTCTTGCCAAAGTAAATACCCAGATTTAGAAGATGGTATTTACGCAGAGTTTATTACAAATAAAGGAAGTTTTGTCGCAAAACTTCATCATGAGCAAACTCCATTAACTGTTTCAAATTTTATTGACTTAGCCGAAGGTAAAAATGAAATGGTAGATTCTATTTATAAAGGTAAAAAATTCTATAACGGATTGATTTTTCACAGAGTTATCAAAGACTTTATGATTCAAGGAGGAGATCCATTAGGAACAGGTTCTGGTAATCCAGGATATAAATTTCCTGATGAAACAACTCAAGAATTACAACATTCAAAAAAAGGAATTCTTTCTATGGCTAATTCAGGTCCTGGAACAAACGGAAGTCAGTTTTTTGTAACATTAAAAGAAACTCCTTGGTTAAACGGAAAACATACTGTTTTTGGTGAAATCGTTAAAGGGCAAGAAGTTGTTGATTCTATTGGAATGGTAGAAGTTGCAAATGGAAGCAAACCTGTTGAGGAAGTTAAAATGATTGAAGTAAATGTAATCAATATTGGTGGCATTAAAATTCCTTCATTTACAGACGGAATGGTTATCGTAGAAAATAAAAAGAAAGAAACTCAAGAGCGTAAAGATAAAATCGCAGCTGGAGTTGCTAAAGATTTTGCTACTTATAGTGAAAAAGCTGAAGAATTAGCTTCTGGCCTTAAAAAACATGTAAACACTAAAGGAACTGATATTCAGCCAGAAATAGGTGATAAAGTACTTGTGAATTACGCTGGATATTTAACGGATGGTACTTTATTCGATTCTAACGTAATTGAAATTGCTAAGAAATTTGAAGTATTTGATCAAAGAAGAGAAGATGGTGGTGGTTACAAACCAACTCCAATGGATTATAGCCCTGATGCAAAACTAATCTCTGGATTTAGAGAAGGTTTATTATCTATGAAAGTAGGTGAAAAAGCTACTTACTTCATTCCTGCACATTTAGGGTATGGAGAAAGAGGATATCCACCAGTAATTCCTGCAAACTCTGATTTAATATTTGAATTAGAAATTGTAGATATTATTAGTCCTGAATAAATACAGACTTTATAAACTAAAAAAAGCTTCTTTATAAGAGGCTTTTTTTATCCCAATTTATTAGTACAAAACCCTTATGTAACATTTGAAAAATGAAAAATATTTTATTCTATATATTAATAATACTTTCTTTTGCATGTACTGAAAATAAGAAAGAAAAAAACTCTGATAATATTTCACAAACTGAACAAACTGAAAAAACACTATTTGATTTAGTTTATAGAAAAATAGAGGACATAAAATATTTCAAGGACTTTGATTATAATTCTTCAGCAGTAATAAATTATCAAGATATTAAGAGAAAATATGCTTTTGTTGAGATGCAAAAACAAAATAAAGTAATATTAGTTTTTGAAAAAATTATAGAGACTGGGCAACCAAAAAAGAAATTTCAAATATTAGATACTATTCATTTAAATGTTTCTGAAAATGAATTTACATCCATGGGAATATGTCAAGAAAATGGTAAAAGAGACTCTCGAATTTTCACTGTCATTGAGAAAACTAAAAATTACCATGATTTAGAATATTTTTCAAAAATTAATAGAGCGTGGAAAGCCAATCTTGAGTCGAAAAAAATTGAAATATTAGCTGAAACTAAAGGAATTAAGTGTCAAAATGAAAGTCACGGAATATAATAAACATTAGACAACAGAAAATACACAATATGACAACGAGTTGGTTAGCTTCAATATTTGTATTACAAAATAAGCCTCTTCATTTGAAGAGGCTTATTTTATACATACTATTTTAAACATTATGCTTTCGCAGGAATGTTCTTTAATATTTCAATGACAAAATCCCAGTATTTTTTAGCTGAAGAAATACTAGCTCTTTCATCTGGTGAATGTGCTCCTTTAATAGTTGGCCCAAAAGAAATCATATCCATTCCTGGATAATTTCTTCCTAATATTCCACATTCTAATCCCGCATGACAAGCAGCTACATTCGCTTTTTGTCCGTTCATTTTTTCATATAAAGCATCTAACACTTTCAATATTGGACTGTCCATATTAGGAGCCCAACCTGGATAATTTCCAGATAAATTAACATCAAATCCAGCCAATTCAAATACTGAACGCAATGTATTTACCATATTTTCTTTAGATGACTCTACAGAAGAACGCGTTAAACATTCAATTGTAATAATACCATCATTTACTGAAATCTTTGCAACATTATTAGAAGTTTCCACTAAATCTTTAATTGCAGGACTCATTCTAAAAACACCATTATGAGTTGCATGAACTGCTCTGTAAAATAAATTTTGATCTAAAGGAATCATTACATTTTCAGGCAATGTTTCCATTTTTTCTACTGTAATTGTAATATCTGATTCTATAGGTAGAAATTCATCACAAATTTTATTTTTTATTTTTTCAAATTTACTATGAAACTCAGCATCATTATTATTTTCAACTACAACAACACAATTACTTTCTCTTGGAATTGCATTACGTAAACTACCTCCTAATAATGAAGATAGAGAACTAGTATTAGTAGTTTCAGTTAATATTCTATTCATCATTTTATTAGCATTCCCTAATCCTAATTGAATTTCCATTCCACTGTGACCACCTTGCAATCCTTTCACACATATTTTATATGCGCTAGCATTTGTTGGTGAACTTGTCTTGCTATATTTTTTAGATGCAGTTACATCTACTCCACCAGCACATCCTACTCCTATTTCATCGTCTTCTTCAGTATCTAAATTCAATAAAATTTCTCCTTCAAGAATCCCTCCTTTTAATCCCAAGGCACCAGTCATACCAGTTTCCTCATCAATTGTAAATAATGCATCGATTGCAGGATGAACAATGGTATCACTTTCTAAAATTGACATAATAGTCGCTACTCCCAAACCATTATCCGCACCTAAGGTTGTACCATTGGCACGAACCCAATCTCCATCTATATACATTTCGATTCCTTGTGTTGCAAAATCGAATTCAGTATCATTATTTTTTTGATGCACCATATCTAAATGTGACTGAAGTACAATTCCTTTTCTGTTCTCCATTCCAGGACTAGCTGGCTTACGAATAATTACATTACGGATATCATCTTCAAAAGTTTCTAGTCCTAAACTTTTTCCAAAGTTTTTCATAAAATCTATCACCTCTTCTTCTTTTTTTGAAGCACGAGGCACCGCATTTAAATCTGCAAAATTATTCCAAAGTCTTTTAGGTTCTAAATTTCTTATAGCTTCATTCATTTTTTTCGAGTTTATTAAATAATTCAACAAAATTACGCTTTTCGTATAGCATTAAAAATTATATATAGATTTCTTTGTATGTTTGAAACATGCAAAAAAGAACCAAATTAATTTTAACCGCATTATTAATCATTCAGATACTTTTTTTGCAACTTTTAAAGTTCTTTCCAGAGTTTATTGAAAGTTACTACAGTAATGGATTATATCCAATACTATCAACCATGTCTCGCTATTTGTTTGGTTGGATACCATTTTCTATAGGAGATGTATTTTATACACTTATTGGGATTATTGCAATACGTTGGTTACATAAAAATGTTAAACGAATTAGAACTGACATTGTAAGTTTCATTCTAGATATTACGGCAACTCTATCCATCGTTTATTTTGTTTTTAACCTTTTATGGGGTTTTAATTATTACCGAGTTCCACTTCATAAAACATTGGAAATTGAAACAAAATATACTACCGAGCAACTCATAAAAACCACAGAGCGTTTTATTGAAAAATCAAATGAAATGCATCGATATCTTGGATATCATGATACTATAAAAATAGATTTACCTTACTCTCAAAAAGAGGTTTTTGATAAATCATTAAATGGCTATGAGAATCTTGAAAAAATCCATCCAAGTCTAGGCTATCATCCAAAAAGCATTAAAAAAAGCGGCTGGAGTTTAGGTTTAACTTATATGGGTTATAGTGGTTATTACAACCCTTTTTCTGGTGAAGCACAGGTAAATAACCTCATCAAAAACTATAAATTTCCTGTAGTAAGTTGTCATGAACAAGCACATCAATTAGGGTATGCAGCAGAAAATGAAGCAAATTTTATAGCCACTTTAGCGACTTTAAATAATGATGACCCCTATATTCAATATGCAGGATATATTTTCGCATTGCGTTATTGTGTAAATGAAATAGCAAGAAGAGATATTGATAAGTACCATGAAATTATTGAAACTATAAACCCAGGAATTCTGGCTAGTTATAAGGAAATGAGGGATTTTTGGCGAAGTTATCAGAACCCATTCGAAGTGGTTTCAAAAGTGTTTTGGGATACTTTTTTAAAGGCAAATAATCAGTCCAATGGAATTATGAGTTATAGTTATATGGTCGCTCTAGTAGTTAATTATTATGACGATCAACCTTTATAGTATTCTAAAAGAATTGTTAAAAATTCTAGTTACACCTATTTAATTGAGATGCATTAGTATCTTTAAAAACCAACAAACCAAACCTTTTCTATGAAAAAAGTCACCCTATTACTTCTACTTTTTTTTAGTTTTTCTATTGTCCAAGCACAGATTTACTTTCCGAAGAATACAAGTTTAAAAGAAGAGAACAACAATTTTACTGTATTTACTAATGCTACCTTATTTATCACTCCTACTCAAAAAGTTGAGAATGGTACATTAGTTATCAAGGATGGAAAAGTAATTGCTGCTGGAGCAAATGTCAGCATTCCTAAAAATTCAATCATAACAGATTTAAAAGGAAAATACATTTATCCTTCATTTATTGAACCTTATTCAAGTTTTGGAGTTTCAAAACCTGAAAAAGCAGAAAGACAACGATCACCTCAATGGGAAACAAAACGAAGTGGTTTTTACTGGAATGATCATATTATGCCAGAGAACAATGCTATTGATAAATTTAAATATGAAAGTAAAAACGCTAAAGAATTAAGAAATGCTGGTTTCGGTGTTGTGAATTCTCATATCATGGATGGAATCGCTAGAGGTACTGGTGTTTTGATAAGCTTAAATGATGAAGCAACAAATGGAGAACGTATTCTTGTAGAAAACTCTGGAAACTATTTTTCCTTTTCAAAAAGTGTTGCAAGCAGACAAAGTTACCCAGGTTCTTTAATGGGAGCTTCTGCCCTATTACGCCAACTAAATTATGATGTAGATTGGTATGCAAAAGGTAACAGTAAAACACAAGACCGTTCCTTAGAAGCACTAAACAAAAACAAAAACCTTCCTTCATTTATTGAAGCTGGAAGTAAATTTAAAGATGTACTTGCAGATAAAACAGGTGATTTATTTAACCTTAATTATGTGATTGTTGGTGGTGGCGATGAATACGAATCTATCGAAAGTATTAAAGCAACACAATCTAAATTTATCATTCCAGTTAATTTTCCGAAAGCGTATGATGTTAGTGATCCTTTTGCCGCAAACTATATTTCGATTGCCGATATGAGAGCCTGGAATCAAGCGCCGAGTAATCCAAAAGTGTTATCCGATAATGGCAT
>Ga0209345_10005294_pt1 | contig 12039 bp, 16 predicted proteins | sample Cruoilmetagenom7_FD_187294 | JGI IMG/M metagenome (GOLD analysis project Ga0209345, IMG submission 187294) | Oil polluted marine microbial communities from Coal Oil Point, Santa Barbara, California, USA - Sample 7 (SPAdes) (version 2) | ecosystem: Environmental > Aquatic > Marine > Oil seeps ...
GAAGTATCTTGGCATGTGGAAGTATCTTGGCATGTGGAAGTATCTTGGCATGTGGAAGTATCTTGGCATGTGGAAGTATCTTGGCATGTGGAAGTATCTTGGCATGTGGAACGAGCAGATATAAATATCAGCTCGTCAATAATCTTTGCAAGATTATTTCTCAAGCTTCTCGCTTAAGAATCAGTAATTAACTAATCATTTATGTTAATTAAGATTGTTTTACATATAATATGCTTGATTGAATAGCTATATTAACGGAGAATTAAAATATGTCTAAAAAAGTAGCAATCGTTGTTGGTAGTCAAGATAGTGGTAAAAGTACAACTATAAATATACATTTAAAACCCAAATTAGGAATAAAAGAAAAAGCATATAATTTTTGGAAGAAACAAGGGTATATTATGTCACAAAGCATAGAAGAATCTGGAATAGACCTTGAAAAGTTACTAAGTAAATGTTTAAACAGAAAATTTGTAGTATTAGCCTCAAGACCAGAAGATGAAAAAAAAACAAAATTAAATGAAACTACAAAAATATTAGAAAATAATGGATTTAATGTTAAACATTTCTATGTTTATAAAAGTAAACGGACTAATAGTTATCAAATACTAGAAGCTGATAATATAATTACATACTTCCAGCAATAAGATAAGTTAAGTTAAGTTAAATTGAAACTAGAAAATGTAGTGCCTTGGGGAAGAAACCTTGAAGAATATCAAAGTATGTTCCTACTTACAGATAAAGATTTACAATCTAAAATCTTAGGTTGTGGAGATGGTCCATCTAGTTTTAATTTTGAAGTCACAAAACTAGATGCAAACATAACTTCAATCGACCCTATTTATCAATTTACAAAAGATGAAATACAAACAAGAATAAATGAGACTTCACCAGTTGTCAGTGAACAACTAAAACAAAATAAAAATGATTTTGTTTGGAAAAATATCAAGTCAGTTGATGAACTTATAGATATTAGACTGACAGCTATGAATAATTTTATAGAAGATTATGAAAATGGCAAAATTGACAAAAGATATATTTATGATGAGTTACCAAAACTGTCATTTGAAGATAATAGTTTTGATTTAATATTAAGTTCACATTTTTTATTTTTATATAGTGAGCATTTTGATTTACAATTTCATATAGACTCTATACTAGAGATGTGCAGAGTGTCAAAAGAAGAAGTTAAAATATTTCCACTTCTTGACTTAAAAAATCAAAAGTCACAATATTTAAATTCTGTCTTAGATATACTAGAAGATAAGGGTTATAAAACAAAAATTATTAAAACCAATTATGAGTTTCAAAAAGGTGCGAATGAGTTGTTAAGCATTAAGGTTTAAAACAAGTTGTAAAAGATAAAAACATATAAATTTCCAAGCAAAGCATGGGTACTAGAAAAACATTCATAAAACCATAATTTACTTTTTTATTAAAAGTTGTGTATAATTACACAAAGGATACAAGTGCCAACAATATTTAAAATAGATGGTTATAGGTTTTTCTTTTTTAGCGATGAGCATACACCTGAGCATATTCATATTGAAAAAGCTGATGCATATGCACGAGTAGAGCTAGAAACATTTAAAATAACTGACAGTTACAACTTAAACTCAAAAGAGCTAAAAAAGTTACTAAAGCTTGTAAAAGAAAATCAAAAAAAACTTCAAGGAGCTTGGGATGAATACTTTAAACAATAGAACTCTTATAAAATCAGTAGGCTTTGGTGATAAAAAAATGTATATTGAACTTAACTCTGATAGAGTATTAACAGTTCCATATACTTATACACAGCGACTTAAAAATGCTAATCCTGATGACTTACATGATTTTAGACTTATAGCCAATGGCATTGGTATTCATTTTGAAAAGATTGATGAAGATATATCAGTTGAGGGTATTATTAGAGACTTTGGAAATGAAACCAAACGAATCAATATTTCTGTTGGAGCTGACTTTTTAGATAAAGCTGATATATACGCGAAAGAACATCATATGAGTCGTTCTGCATTAATTCAAAAAGCAACTTTAGACTATATAGCTTCTTAAAAAATATGCAAATTTGACTATCTACTCCCAGTCTAAAAGTCTTTGCTGACCTTCTCTTTAAATGTTATCCAAAACTCTGCTTTAATGTTCTAACTTGACAAAAAAAGTATAATTAAAGTATAATTTCTATATCTAATAAAAAGTTTTGTATGAAATTTGAGTATGATGATAGCAAGAGCCAAATCAATAAAGAAAAACATGGCATTGATTTCGTTGATGCACAAAATTTATGGAAAGATGAAGATGCACTTATTATTACTGCAAATATTGTTGATGATGAAGTTAGATATGCTTTAATCTCAGTATTTAAAGATAAATGCTATACCGCTATTTTCACACTTAGAGATGAAATATATAGAATTATAAGTGTTAGAAGATGCAGAAAAAATGAGGAAAGAAATTATGAAAAAAATAACAGCTGAAGAGTTTGACACAAAATTTGATAATGGCGAAGATATTGATGAATACTTAGATTTTTCAACAGCAATAAAACTCAAAGATATGAAAAAACTCAAAACAGAAACAAAAAAAGTCAATGTTGATTTTCCTGAATGGGTGATTGAGTCTTTAGATAAAGAAGCAAAGAAAATTGGTGTGACAAGACAATCTATTATTAAAGTTTGGATTGCTGAACGACTTAAAGAAGAAGCTGGTCATTTAAAAGTTAGTTAACAAAATCTTGCAGTAAAGAAAAGTGAAAAAATAATATAAAATAATCTATAAATCCCCAAGCAAAGCATGGGAACTAAAAAAAACTATTTACTCCCAGTCTAAAAGTCTTTGCTGACCTTCTAAGGCTCTTATCTCAGTAACATCTTGGCTAACTTCGATTACACCTTTGTAAGTCCCTTCATCATCTCGTATTGCGAAATAACGGATATGAATAAACTTTTCTTTAAATGTTATCCAAAACTCTGCTTCATCTCTTCTGCCTGCTTTAAACTCACGCAAAATCATAAGAACTTGATCTACAGACTTTGGAGGATGACAAAACTTAACTTCTCGTCCAATGATTCCGGCACTTCTAGGAAATACTCTGTTATCTCCACGATTGTAAAAAATAACAATGTCATTTTCATCTACATAAGTAATATCAACAGGCATAAACTTCAGTAGCCAGTTAATCTGTTCTGGCAACATATGCCCTTGTTCAAGGTCTATACGGTCATCAAGTGAAAAAGGTAAATTTCTTTTTTTAGTATCTTGTGATGGGTGAACATAATCTTCAACAAGTGGAGGATAAAGAGGAGGATTTTCATCAAACATCCAACCTATCTCTGCATCTCCATCACGCATCTCTCTCCAGTCAGCATCATCTAACATATCAAAAGCTCTTGGAAGCAATCGTCCCTCTTCTACTTGCATAATATGTTCTAAGTTATGAAAAAGATTTTGAAGTATCATAGATATAGATGCTATCTCTTTTTGCCCAACTACTATACGAGCTTGTTTTACTATAGCTCTTATATCATCATGAAAAGCCCACATGTTTTGAGATGGAGATGTCCAACCATATTTTTCTAGGTATGGGAAAAGTTGGTTTTCTTTTCTAGCAAAATGCTTCTCAACACGACAAAGCACTTCAAATTTTTCTTTAAACTCTTCAAAGTTTTCATCTATATTTATACTATTAATACTAGTCATTAACTCGCGTATAAACGCATTTTCTTCTAAATAAACTCTTAGAGGATGACCCTCTGATAAATTGTTATAATCGTTCATTTCGTTCCTATATTTATATTTTTCGGATTATACTGTTTTATGAATTCTTTTTATTTGATGTATGGTAAGAAGATAAATATCTCTTTCGTAATCATCCTGTAATCTTAATTTGTTTTAATTACATAAACACAAATTTTTATACGAATTATGTTAAAATAAGAGTAAAAAATAAAAGGGATTTTCATCACTTACACTATCATTCACACTATTCATATTTTTTCAGTTTTTATCTATGGCGGTTTTTTATTTGTAGATATTTTATTTCTATCTAAAATGAAGCAAACTCTAAATGAAGAGGAGCATAAGATAGCTAGAGAAGCTATTATGATGCACGTTAGAAAAGTTGTTCCTTATGCTTTAATGGTTGCAGTTGCAAGTGGATTGTTTATGTTTTTTAATGTATTTGGAGAAATTAGTGCAGAGGGGATGAGTAGTTTTCAAATACTACTTAGCATAAAAGCATTTTTAGGATTATGGCTTGGTTTTCGTGGAATAAACCAAAAACTATTTGGCATAAATCCTTGGGTTTTTAAAAGTCACTTTTTCCCTTTTTCACTAGTTGTAATTATAATACTACTTTCTCAAATGATGTATGTATAGTTTAAGCAGTGTTTCGTCATACTTTAAACAACTAAACATAAAGTAGTAAAAATGAACGATTCACTTTTTTTAGCTTCCCTAATGATAGTGGCTTTAGTAATTCTTCTGCCACTACTTTTCCACCTTACAAAATATCTCGGTGCTAAAAGTGATAACGTGAGAAAAAATGAGCCTGTTGAGGGTGGAATCCGTCTTACTCATAAAGATGCAAATGATGGTTTTAATGTAAAGTTTTTTCTTATAGGGATAATCTTTTTACTTTTTGATGTAGAAGTTCTTTTTATGTTTCCATGGGCATTAAATCTTAGAGAATTTGGTCTTTTTGCTCTTGTTGAGATGTTTATTTTTATTGGTTTACTTGTTGGTGGGCTTATCTATGTATATAAAGCAGGAGTTTTAAAATGGACGTAAGCAATACTCACTTGCTAGATGAAGCAGTAGTAACCACTAAACTTGATGCTGTTATAACTTGGGGACGTGAAGCCTCTTTATGGCCTTTTGTTTTTGGAACTGCTTGTTGTGCTATTGAGTTTATGTCAACTGCTGCTAGTCGCTACGATATATCAAGGTTTGGAGCAGAAGTTTTAAGGTTTTCACCTCGTCATGCTGACCTGCTTGTTGTTGCTGGAACCATCAGCTACAAACAAGCTCCCATCTTAAAACAGATTTATGACCAGATGCCAGAACCCAAATGGGTAGTAGCTGTTGGGGCTTGTGCTTCAACTGGTGGATTTTATGATAACTACACAACACTTCAAGGCATCGATGAAATAGTCCCTGTTGATGTATATGTAGCAGGTTGTCCACCTCGTCCTGAGGCTATTATAGATGCAGTTTTAGATATTCAAAGACAGCTTAAACGTGAGCCGAAATTTGAACTTAGACACACAGAGTATAAGGGCAAACTTGATGACGCTTAACAACTTTGTACTTATAGAAGAAAGTAAACTTTTTGAAACAATTGCACATGCCAAAAATGAGTTAGGTTTTACTCTTTTACTTGATATTACAGCGATTGATAACTTAGATAAAACTCATCCAGCTTCAACTAGATTTGAGCTTATCTATATACTTCGTCATTGTAATTTTGACAAGACTATAACTTATAAAGTAAGTGTAAAAGATGAAAATATTGGAGTTGATAGTATTACTTCTCTTTTTGGCTCGGCTGAGTGGGGAGAGCGAGAAGTTTATGATCAGTACGGTATAAATTTTCAAAATCATAAAGGGCTTAAACGCATACTAAACCATATGGAGTTTGTAGGTCACCCTCTAAGAAAAGATTATGAGATAACAAAAGGTCAGTACTGTACAGTTTCTCAAGACTTGATGGATGAGATGAGACCTCTTTTGGATGATAGAAAACTTGATATGAATAAAGATGACTTGATGGTAGTAAATCTTGGTCCATCACATCCAGCTTCACATGGAACTATCAGAACTCTTGCTGCACTTGATGGGGAAAAGATTGTAGCTGCGGCTTCTGAGATTGGGTACCTTCATCGTGGATTTGAGAAAAGTGCAGAAAACCATAACTACAACCAAATCATCCCATATACTGATAGACTAAACTACTGTTCAGCTATTATGAATAACATTGCTTTTTCAAAAACTGTTGAAGATATGATGGGGCTTACTCTTCCTGAGCGTGGGGTATATATACGAATTATAGTTGGAGAACTATCACGCGTGATTGACCATCTTGTATGTTTAGCGGCTGGACTGCTTGATATGGGTGGACAAACAAACTACTGGTATTTGTATAATCCTCGTGACAATGCTTATGATTTTTTATCTAAACTAACAGGTGCAAGACTAACAAATTCTTACATGAGAATCGGTGGAATGACACACGATTTGTATGATGGTTGGGAGAGTGATTTAGCAGATGTTTTAACAAAGATTGATTTTGGAATCAGTGAATCTCTAAAGATGATTACACACAATAGAATCTATAACGACCGTATCCAAAACGTATCTCCTGTAAGTGCAAAGCAAGCATTAGATTATGGTTTTACTGGTCCAAATCTTCGTGCTAGTGGTGTAGCTTACGATTTAAGATTTGCAAAGCCTTATTATGGTTATGAAACATTTGATTTTAACATGGTTGTTGGAACTGTTGGCGATACTTACGACAGAATGATGGTTAGATTTGATGAGATGAATGAGTCTTTAAAAATCATCCGCCAAGCTGTTAAAAGAATCCCTGATGGAGATGTAAGTGTAGATGACAGACGAATCACTATGCCTACAAAGAGCTGTGTATATGGTGGAATTGAAGGTATGATGAATCAATTTAAACTTGTAGTTGATGGTGTGCAAGTACCAGAGGGTGAATACTATGGAGCATATGAGGCTGCAAATGGTGAGCTTGGTTTTTATATAGTTAGTGATGGAAGTGGAACTCCATACAAGGTAAAAGTTAGACCACCTAGTTTTTATCATATGTCAGCCTATCCAAAAATCATAGAAAACTACCAAGTAGCAGATGCGATTATGACTTTGGGTAGTTTAAATATTATCGCAGGGGAGATGGACAGATGAGTTTTTCATTTAACGAAGAAAATTTAGTAAAAATAGAAGAACTTAAAAAAAGATATCCATCCCCAAATGCTTTGAACTTACCTTGTCTTTGGATGGCTCAATATCAAGAGGGGTATATCTCTATTGACGCGATTGATGAGATAGCAAGAATAATCCACATGCCAAGTATGGAAGTATATAGAGTTGCTACTTTTTACACAATGTTTCATTTAGAACCTCAAGACAAACTAATAGTTGATGTTTGTAAAACTCTATCTTGTAAACTTTGTGGAAGTGATGAGATACTGAATCATCTTCAAAACAAAGATGTAAGAGTTCGGCATGTGGAATGTCTTGGTTCATGTGGGACTGCTCCTGTAATGCAAATTAACGATGAGTATTATGAAAATCTTGATACTAAAAAAGTTGATGAAATTTTAGGAGAGATGTTATGAGAGATTGTAGATTAGTTTCTCGTAAGTTTGATATAAAAAACTCTTTTAAAATAGATATTGCAAAAGAACATGGTGCATACAAAACTCTGGATAAGGCTTACGCTTTAAAACCTTTAGAGATAGTTGAGATTATCAAAGAAAGTAACCTAAGAGGGAAAGGTGGAGGTGGAGCTTCCGCTGGAGATAAATGGGCATTAATGCCACAAGAGTCTGACAAACCATCTTTTTTAGCAGTTAACTGTGATGAGAGTGAACCCGGAACTTTTAAAGATAGACAAATAATCTCAAAAGACCCTCACCTTTTAATAGAGGGAATTTTAATAACTTGTCATGCTATAAAAGCTAAACATGCTTACATCTACATTCGTGGTGAATATAAACAGTATCAAGATATCTTACAAACTGCCATTGATGAAGCTTATAGCGATGGACTTTTGAGAGAGTGTGATATCACTATCCATCGTGGAGCTGGAGCTTATATTTGTGGAGAAAAGTCAGCTTTATTAGAATCTATGGAAGGTAAACGCGGTCATCCAAGACTAAAGCCAAAACAAAAAGAGCCAGAATGGTTTTTTGACAACCCTACCCTTGTAAATAATGTTGAGACTATAGCATCAGTTCCTTTTATAGTTCAAAATGGAGCTCAAGCTTATAGAGATTTTGGTACAGAACAAAGTCCGGGAACACTTTTGTTTGCTATGAGTGGGCATGTGCAAAACCCTGGTGTTTATGAAGCTGAGTTTGGAACTTCTATGATGGAGTATATAAACCATTTTGGCGATGGTGTTAAAAATGGCAAAAAACTAAAGGCTGTAATTCCTGGGGGAGTATCTTGTGGAGTTTTAACGGCAGATGAGTGTGAAAATTTAACACTTGATTATGAAGCACTTCGCTCAATTGGAAGTTCACTTGGTACTGGTGGAATGATACTGATGGATGAAGATACTGATATGGTTGAGGCTTTAAAAAACATCTTAGAGTTTTATCATGAGGAGTCTTGCGGACAGTGTACACCTTGTAGAGAGGGAACTGGCTGGAGTGATAAAATCGTAGCAAAAATCCTTGCTAAAAAAGGAACTAAAGAAGATATAGATAAACTTTTTGATTTAGCAGATGTTATGAACGGTAAAACAATCTGTGTTTTTGCACCCTCTGTTTCAGTTGTTATAGTTTCATTTATTACTAAATTTAGAGATGAATTTGAGGCTATATTATGAGTGAAATGATAGAAATAATCGTAGATGGCGAATCTTATACAGCAGAAGAAGGCTCAAGATTAATTGACCTGCTCATACAAGAAAAAATCAAAGTTCCATACTTTTGCTACCATGAATCTTTGGGAGCTGATGGAAACTGTAGAATGTGTATGGTTGGGATTAAAGGGCAAAAGCGTCCACAAATTGCCTGTGATACATTTATTACAAAAGATATGTTTGTAGATACAAAAAATGATACCATCCAAAAAGTTCAAACAGATATTTTAGAACTTGAACTCATAAACCATCCTGTTGATTGTCCTGTTTGTGACCAAGCGGGTGAGTGTTCTTTGCAAGATTTTTATATGGATTATGGGCTTCACAACTCTAAAATCACAATCTCTGAAAAGGTAAAGCACAACAAGGCTCTTGATCTAGGTTCAAACGTTATGCTTGACCAAGAGAGATGTGTTTTATGTGCAAGATGTACTCGTTTTACAGATAAGATTACACATACTCATGAGTTGGGAATTATCGGTCGTGGAGATGATGCAAAAGTAAGCACTATGCCTGGGCGAAAACTTGACAATGCTTATGCTATGAATGTTGTAGATTTATGTCCAGTTGGAGCACTTACAAGTAAAGATTTTAGATTTTCACAAAGAGTTTGGTTTCTAAAAACTGCTGAATCTATTTGTCATGGTTGCTCTAAAGGGTGTAATATCTACATTGACCACAACAAACTCAAATATAAAGATGATGTTATTTACAGATTTCGTCCTCGAAGAAATGATGATGTAAATGGCTTTTTTATGTGTGATGATGGACGACTTAGTTATAAAGAACTTCAAGTTAATCGCCAAGAAAATATACTTTATAAAAATGAAGAGCTTACAGAAGATGAAGCGATTAAAGAGTTTAAAAATAAAATAGACAAATATGCTAACAATACAACTATTATAGTTGATGCAAATCTTTACACTGAAGAAATTGAAGCCATTTTAGAGTTTGCTATAGAGATAGATGCACAGCTTATCTCACCACTTAAAATATATGAAGATGAAGATTTTAAAGATGATATGTTAAAAAGCTCACAAAGAGCTGCGAACTATCAAACTATAAAGAGATTAAATATAGCCAACTCTACCTCAACAAAAAGTGATTTAATAATAAACTTTAATCATCCAAGCGAAATTAATGCAAATGAAAAAATAAGTTTCTTAACTCATAAAAGTGACTCACTTGAGCTAATATTTCCAATTGCCGCATTTAGTGAAAGTTCAGGGACTCTTGTCAGCGAAGATGGCATTACTGGTAAATGTCAAAAAGCAATAGATAAAAACAATCCAGCTCCAACTATTATAGAGTGGCTTAAAAAGGTTAGAGCATGAGCACTTCAGCTATAGTTGTAGCTATCATAGCATTTGCTCTTGGTGCACTTTTAGCACTTTTGACCATACCTGTTTTGGTATGGCTTGAGAGACGAATAGCAGGTTTAGTTCAAGACAGAATTGGACCAAACAGAACTAATATATTTGGATTTCGTCTTGGTGGTGTTGTTCAGTCTTTTGCTGATGTTGTAAAACTTCTACTAAAAGAGGAATACTATCCATCACATATAAAAAGTGGAAAATGGCTTTTTATGCTTGCTCCAGTTATCACTTTTGTTGCAGCACTCTTAGCTTTTATGGCTATCCCTTTTGCTGATACTATGATAATTGACGGTGAGAGTTTACGTGTATCAGCCCTGCCGATTGACTTTGGAGTATTTTGGTATTTGGCTATCAGTGCTATTGGAGTTCTTGGAGTTATCTTTGGTGGTTGGTTATCTCATAACAAGTACTCAATACTTGGTGCAGCTCGTGCTGGGTCTATGGTTATTAGTTATGAACTTCCATTAGGTCTTAGTATTTTAGCTTTTATAATCACTTATGACACTATTGATTTTAATGCAATGGTTCAGTATCAAAGTGGAACTTTCTTCGGCTTTTTACCTGCCTGGGGAATTTTAGTTCAACCTCTTGCTGCTATTATCCTAATAGTTTCACTTTTTGCTGAAACTAACCGTAACCCTTTTACAGTTGCAGAGGGTGAGAGTGAGATTGTAGCTGGATTTATGACAGAATATACAGCGATGAAGTTTGCGATGTATTTTATGGGTGAGTATGTTGCAATGAACACTGCTTCGGCTGTTATTATTACTATGATTTTTGGTGGTTATCAGATTCCTTGGGTATCTACTGAGATGCTACTTGAAAACTTCTCTGTTTTTGCAATTTCAATTATGATTGCTATGCCTATAGTGGTTGCTGTACTTATAAGATGGATGAGAAAAAACAACAGAGTAAGACCAACACTTTCAACTGATGGGGGAAGAGATTTTGAGACTAAGGTTTTAACTATAGCTATGCTTGGTATGACTTTTTTAGTTGAAGCTATTCTAATATATCTCGCATTTTTAACAGATAATGCACTTGCTAACAATATCGCTATTACACTTTTTCAAATAGTTGTTTTTGTAGTAAAACTGATGATATTTAATATGTTTTTTATTCTTATCAGATGGACAGTCCCAAGATTTCGTTATGACCAAGTACAAAAGTTAGGCTGGTACTATCTACTGCCTCTTGCACTTTTAAATATCTTTGTAACAGCCTTAGTGGTTGTAGGAGTAAGTTCGTGAGCCAAAATATAAAAGTCACACAAAGACATGGAGATAATTTTAAAGATAAACTTTACTTGCCAGCTATTTATGATGGTGTAAAAGTAACTTTTAAACATCTTTTTAACAATGTAAACGACATCAATGCTGTTGATACTCTAAGATATCCAGAGGAACAACCAACTGATATAACATCAAGATACCGTGGACTTCATAGACTTACTCATAGACCTGATGATACTATCGCCTGTGTAGCTTGTTTTATGTGTGCGACTGCTTGTCCATCAAACTGTATATTTATCGAAGCTACTCCTAGAGAAGACGGACATGATGAGAAGATGCCAAAGAGCTTTTTTATCGATACTTTAGAGTGTGTATATTGTGGTTACTGTGTTGAAGCTTGTCCATGTGATGCTATTCGTATGGATACTGGAATATTTTCACTCACTGGAAATAAAAGGGAGGACTTTGTGCTTGATAAAGAAAAACTTTTATCTCACAAGGGAGCCTTTGGCGAGGAGATTAGTTGTGCTCGAGATTAGTATATTCACTATATTAGCCCTATTCATGCTTGGCGGTGCTATAGCTATGATAACAAACAAACAGACACTATTTAGTGCCTTTGGATTTTTAGTAACTATGATTGGACTAGCTGGTATGTTTGCACTTTTAGATAGTAGATTTTTAGCTCTAGCTCAAATCATGGTTTCAGTTGGAGCAGTTGTAGTTTTATCAATGTTGACTATACTTTCGGTAAATGCGAAAGAGCAAAACCTTCCACATGAGCCAAATAAATACAAATGGATGATTGTATCTTCAATCATCCATT
>Ga0209345_10005295_pt1 | contig 12038 bp, 11 predicted proteins | sample Cruoilmetagenom7_FD_187294 | JGI IMG/M metagenome (GOLD analysis project Ga0209345, IMG submission 187294) | Oil polluted marine microbial communities from Coal Oil Point, Santa Barbara, California, USA - Sample 7 (SPAdes) (version 2) | ecosystem: Environmental > Aquatic > Marine > Oil seeps ...
CGCGAGGCAGGCCTGCCGTTCCGCGATGCCCACCATGCCACGGGCCGCGCGGTTGCCATGGCCGAGGAAAAAGGCTGCGAACTGGCAGAATTGTCGCTCGCCGATCTGCAGACCATCAATCCTGCAATCACCGAAGGCATCTTCGACGTGCTGACGGTCGATGCGTCTGTCGCCAGCCGTCAGAGCTTTGGCGGCACGGCGCCTTCCCAGGTCCGCAAGCAGATTGCCTGGTGGCGCGGACGCGTCTAGCGCACGGGGCCTGATGTGTGCGGACAAACCGGGTGCACTTTGCGCCAAAAACTTGTATGCCAAAACCATGTATGTAAGCCCCGCGCACCGGAAACGGCGCAGGCGAGTGTGAGGAACAGCGAATGACGACCGGCGTGTGGATCAAATCGATATGCGCAGTGGCCCTGCTGAGCGCGGTCCTGACCGGATGCGGCCGCAGGGGCGAACTCGAACGCCCCAATGTCACACCTGTCCCGGCTGGCTCGTCTGCCACGGCAGAAGAGATGCCGGCCCCTGCAGTCAGGGAACGGCATTTCATCCTCGATGGTCTTCTCGAATAGGCGCACCCAGTGAACCATTTTGAATATCGCGATGGCATTCTGCATGCCGAAGGCGTCCGTCTGCCCGACATCGCAGCCCAGGTCGGCACTCCGTTCTATTGCTACTCGACCGCCACGCTGACCCGCCACTACAAGGTGTTTTCAGGCGCGTTCTCCGACATCGATTCGATGGTCTGTTACGCCATGAAGGCCAATTCCAATCAGGCAGTGCTCAAGACCCTCGCCCAGCTTGGGTCCGGCGTTGACGTGGTCTCCGAAGGCGAACTGCGCCGCGCCCTGGCCGCAGGCATTCCCGCCTCGAAGATCATGTTCTCCGGCGTCGGCAAGACCGTGCGCGAGATGGATGCGGCGCTCGCCGCCGATATCTATTGCTTCAACATCGAATCCGAACCCGAACTCGAGGTGCTCAATGCCCGCGCACTTGCCATGGGCAAGGTCGCGCCAGTCTCCTTCCGCATCAATCCCGACGTCGACGCAAAGACCCATGCCAAGATTTCGACCGGCAAGAAGGAAGACAAGTTCGGCATTTCCTGGCAGCGCGCACCGGCGGTCTACCGCCACGCGGCAAGCCTTCCGGGTGTCCGCGTCACCGGCATCGACATGCATATCGGCAGCCAGATCACCGATCTGCAGCCGTTTGACGATGCGCTCAAGCTGATGGTCGAACTGATTACCCAGCTGCGCGCCGATGGCCACACCATCGACCATTTCGACATCGGCGGCGGTCTTGGCGTGCCTTACCGCGATGACAACGCAACGCCGCCCGATCCGGACGCCTACGGCAATATGGTCAAGGCGCGGCTGCGCGACCTCGGCTGCAAGGTGATCCTCGAGCCCGGACGCCTGATTGTCGCCAATGCCGGCGTGCTGGTCTCCGAAGTCATCTACATCAAGGACGGCGGCGACAAGACATTCGTCATCGTCGATGCCGCCATGAACGACCTGATCCGGCCGACGCTCTACGAAGCCTGGCACGAGGTCCGCCCGGTGAAGCTGTCCGCGGCAAGCGCACCGCGGATTCGCGCCGATATTGTCGGTCCGGTTTGCGAAAGCGGCGACTACCTTGCCAAGGATCGCGAAATGTCGGCACTCAAGGCCGGAGACCTGATCGCGGTTGGCTCGGCAGGCGCCTATGGTGCGGTTCAGGCCGGCACCTACAACACCCGGCTGCTGATTCCGGAGGTGCTGGTCAATGGCAACCAGTTCCACGTTGTCCGTCCGCGCCCGTCTTATGACGACCTGATCGGCATGGATTCGCTGCCCGACTGGCTCGATTGAACCTCCGGCCTTTGCTGACCAGTTTGCCGGGCGAAGGATATTTTTCCTTAACGGCGACAATCCCGCTTCACTTTTTTGGCACAGGCCTCGCCTTGGCCGCAAAGACTGCTATCTTCAACTCCGACGCTGAAGGAAAATGAGATGGCAGGCAAAGCCGACGGCAGGCAGACGCATTCCGAAAGCCGCAAGGCCGAAGCGGCGGACAATCATGTTGGCCGCCTGGTCTCCTACGGCCGCCTGCGCATGCGGCTCAACCTGTCGCTCGGCCGCCTTCTCACCCTGTCTGCCCCGCTTCTGGCGGTAATCGCGCTGTATTTCAGTTTTTCCTGGTTCGGGATCTTCCGGATCGTCCCGGAATGGGTGCGCCTGGCGCTGCTTGGTCTGTTCGTCCTTGGCTTCATCGCATCGCTCTGGCCCCTGCTCCGCTTCACTCCGCCCACCCGCACCGAAATCGACGAGCGCCTCGAAGCCGAAAACCGGATCGCCAACCAGGCGATTGCAACGCAGGACGACACGATTTCGGCAACCGATCCCTTCGCCCGCGCGCTGTGGGAAGAACATCGCCGCCGCATGGCCGGCAAGATCGGAACGCTCGAAACCGGCATTCCACGATCCAGCCTGCCCCGGCGCGACCCCTGGGGCATTCGCGTCGCAGTCGCCCTGCTGCTTTTTGTTGCCTTTGGCTATTCCTTCTCCGGAAACGCCGGCAAGCCGACTGATGCCTTCGTCAGCCATTCAGACAGCGGGCTGCCGGATGTCCGCATCGATGCCTGGATCACACCGCCGCCTTACGTCAATCAGGCGCCGGTCTTCCTCACCGGGCAGTCGCGTCCGGTGGGCGAAGCGGTCAGCGCCATCGAGGGCAGTGACATCACCATTCGTGTCGGCGGCAGCGCCACGGATGCAGAAGTGCTGTGGGGCGCCAGTGAAGCCACCCTCGTTCCGGTTGAACCGGCAACCGCATCGGCAAACCTAGCGCCGTCAACCGGCGCCTCAACCTGGACCATCACGCCCGACATTGATGGCGAACTGAAAATCACCGCCGGCATGTCCGAGACCGCTTTCTCCATTCGCCTGATCCCCGACGAGCCGCCGGTTGCGGCCTTCGCCGCCCCCCCGCGCCGTGCCGCGAATGGCGCGCTGGAACTCGATTACACCCTGACCGACGATCACGGCATCGCCTCGGCAGAAGCCGAAATCGTTCCTGCAAGCGAGCCCGGCCCCGACGCCCGGCCGCTGTTTGATCCGCCAAAGTACCGGCTGAGCCTGCCCCGGCGCTCGTCCACGGATAACCGTGCTGTTGCCAGCCATGATCTCACCGAGCATCCACTGGCCGGACAGAAGGTCCGAATCACCCTCGTCGCCACCGACGGAGCCGGGCAGCAAGGCCGCAGCGAAACCCTCGAGACAGTGCTTCCCGGGCGGCGTTTCTCCGAACCGCTGGCCGCAGCAATTGTCGAACAGCGCGGCGTGCTGGCGCTTGACGCCAACAACCTTGGCCGGGTGTTCGATCTGCATGACGCGCTGACCATTGCGCCCGATGAAACCATTCCCAACCTCACCCATTACCTGCTGCTGGAATCGGTCAGGGGCAGGCTCGAATACGCCCGGTCGGATGACGACCTGCGCGCGGCGATCGATTACATGTGGGGCGTCGCCCTGCAGATGGAAGACGGCAATTTGTCCCTCGCCGAACGCCGTCTGCGCGAAGCCCAGAATGCACTCGCCGAAGCACTGGAAAACGGCGCCACAGACGAAGAGATCGCCCAGCTGATGGATGAGCTGCGCGAGGCCATGCAGGAATACCTGCGGGAAATGGCCCGGCAGAATCCGGGCAGCCAGGATGGTCAGAACCAGCAGGCCATGCCCGAAAACATGCTGCGCCAGCGCGATCTCGACAACATGCTCGACCAGATCGAGAACCTCGCCCGTTCCGGCGCCCGGGATCAGGCCCAGCAGATGCTGCAGGAACTGCAGCGCATGATGAACAACCTGCAGGCCGGCCGGCAACAGCGCCAGCAGCAGCAGGGCGGCCCGATGCGCCAGCAGATGGACAAGCTCGGTGAATTGATGCGCCAGCAGCAGCAGCTGATGGACGAGACCATGCGCGCCGACCGCGAGCGCCAGAGCCAGTCCGGCGAAGGCCGTGACCGCCAGCAGCAGGGCCAGCAGAACCCCGGCCAGGGCGACGATCAGGGCCAGCAGGGTCAGGGCGACCAGTCCCTTGAAGAGATGCTCGGAGCGCTGGGCCGCAGCCAGCAGCAGCTGCGCGATGCGCTGGGACAATTGCAGAGCGACCTCGAGGGCATGGGAATCCAGCCGTCAGAAGGATTCGGCGAGGCCGGCGAAGCCATGGGCGATGCGGCAGGCAATCTCGAGGGTGGGGAAACCGGCCAGGCGCTCAGTGACCAGGGCCGGGCCTTGCAGGCGCTCAGGCAGGGCGCTGAAGACATGATGAACCAGATGATGCAGGCTATGGGCAACCAGCAGGGCGACGCCGAAGGCGAAGGGCCGGACCGCAACGGCAACCGTGCGGCTGACGATCGCGATCCCCTCGGCCGGCCGCGCGCCACCACCGGGCCGGATTTCGGCAGCCGGGTCAAGGTTCCTGACGAGATTGATATCCAGCGCGCCCGCGAGATCCTTGATGCCATCCGCAAGCGTCTGGGTGACCAGCTGTCGCCGGATCTGGAGAAACGCTATCTCGAACGCTTGCTAGACCTGCAATGAAACGGGTGGGCCAGGTTCAGGCAGCCTGCTGCGTCAGCGCATCCGCCACTGCCTGGCGGATATCAGGCAGCGTAAAGGGCTTGGGCACCACATCGACCACGATTCGCATCAGCGGTTCGGCCCGCTCGCGTTGCTCGGCATAGCCGGTCATCAGCAGGATCGGCATGCCGGGACGCTGTTCTGCCGACGCGGTGGCAAGCGCAATGCCATCCATCACCGGCATCCGGATATCGGACAGGAGCAGATCGAAACTGCTGTCCATCAGATGATCCAGCGCCTCGGCGCCATCGCCGGCTTCGACGATCTCGTGCCCGTCCATGACAAGCGCCCGCGCTACAAAGCGCCTGAGAGAATCTTCGTCTTCGGCGATCAGAATTCTTGCCATCATGTGCTCCCTGCTGGTGATGGGAACCTAGGGCGCAAATATTGCTGCAAGGTGAACGCCCGCAGCATTCTTCGTGCCGGGGCGCATGCCGTGAACCGGAAGCCCGGAATCAGGCGTCGCCCTTGACCACCCCGACAAACGGCAGCTCGCGGAACGCATAGGCCACGTCCATGCCGTAACCGACGACAAAATAGTCCGGGCATTCGAACCCGACATAGTCGGCATCGAGACTGCCTTCCCGGCGCGACCGCTTGTCGAGCAGCACCGCGATATCGACGTCATTGGCGCCGCGCTCGTACATCAGGTCACGGGCAAATCTCAGCGTCCGGCCGGATTCGAGAATGTCATCGATCAGCAGCACATCGCGTCCGCGCACATCGCTGTCGATATCCTTGATGATCTTGACGCCCTGGCTGGTGGTGCCGCGGCCATAGCTCGACAGGGTGATGAACTCGACTTCAGGTTCAAGCCCGGCATCATGCAGCGCCCGGATAAGGTCGGCCGCAAAAATGAACGAGCCCTTGAGGATCGAGATGACCAGAAGATCCTTCTTCGGACTGGCGGCAATCTCTTTTGCCATCTCGCGATTGCGCTTCGCAATCACATCCGGCGTAAACAGGGGTTCGATGATTTTTCCGCGCACAACCGGCATTCGCGCTCTCCAGGACGTTGGCTCAACAATTCAGCCCACTCCTAGAGCCCTTCGCGGTCAATTGAAAGCAATTTGATCCCGTTTTGCCTCCTGCAGGCCCAAGCCGTTTCGACCGGGGCAGGCGCAAAGCAGCAGGTTTCCGGGATTTCACTCCGGTCCGGAGCGTCTCAATCACCCGCCGGGCGGATCATCAGGATTGATCCCGCGCGTTCGATCCGGGCCGGACGCGGCATCGGAGCGGTGAAGCCAGCTTCTGTGGTCCTGGTCTTCGCAGCCGGTATGGAGGACGTCACCACCGGATCGGGGGATGAAGCGGCAGGTTTGTCAATCAAGACCACCGGCGCGCTGACCCTTGAGGCGGACTGGTCGCTGCCGGACGGCAGGACCAGCGCATGGCCACCGGCCATCCAGAAGGCTGCGGCACTTGCACACACCGCAAGTGCAAGGGCTGCCAGCGGCGAGATCAATCCACGCGGGGCTGCCCCGTTTTTGCTTCCGGCGAAAACGCCCAGCCGCTTGCCCTGCACCATGGTTTTGCCGGCGAAATCACGCGGGATCGGGCCATCAGCCTCGGGCTGCATGATCCGCGACTTGAAAACACCATTGGCGGCATTGTCCTGCGGACGCGTCGAAAACACATCGCGCGGAGCGCTGACAGGTTCAAAGCAGGCATCCTCGACGTCGCGTCTGCGGGCTGCGTCCAGCTTTCGGCCCCGGCCCGGCATCAGCAGGTCGCCGGCTCCCGGGTCGATCGCATGTGTCACACGGCTTGTACCGCCCATGAGGCACCCCTTTTCCACCCCTGCGATGCAGAAGGCATTGAAACATCTCTTACCGATCCGTAAATGGAAATGATTAACGCTTGGCGAACAAGCCGCGTATACCAGCTGTTTGGGCGGGTGTATTAACTCTGCATTAACCATGCCCGGCGACTCTGCGGCCCGGTCGTTGCGCAGTATGACCCCCGGGACAGGAAGTGACCGTTGATCCATTTCGAAAATGTCGGCTTGCGTTACGGTATGGGACCTGAGGTCCTGCGTGACCTGACCTTTGATATCCCCAAGAGATCCTTCCAGTTCCTGACCGGCCCGTCGGGCGCGGGCAAGACCACGCTCATGCGGCTTCTGTTCATGTCGCTCAAGCCCACGCGCGGGCTGATTCGCATGTTCGACCGCGACATCTCCGTGATTCCGGGCGAGGAGCTGCCGCTGTTGCGTCGCCGGATCGGTATCGTTTTCCAGGATTTCCGGCTTCTCGACCACATGACCACCTACGAGAATGTTGCTCTCCCGCTCAGGGTGCGCGGCAAGGACGAGGCGAGTTACCGCTCCGATGTGATCGAACTGCTCAAATGGGTCGGACTGGGCGAGCGCATCAACGTGCTGCCGCCGGTTTTGTCGGGTGGGGAAAAACAGCGTGTGGCGATCGCCCGCGCACTGATCGACCAGCCCGAGATCCTGCTCGCCGACGAACCCACCGGCAATGTCGATCCGCCGATGGCGCAACGCCTGCTCAACCTGTTCACCGAGCTCAATCGGCTTGGCACGGCCGTTGTCATCGCCACCCACGACCTGACCCTGATGGACCGGGTCGATGCCCGCCGGATGATCCTGTCGGAAGGACGGCTCGATATCTATGACTGAGCAAGCCGGCCCCAGCGACAACCAGAAGCGGGAACGCATGGTCACCCTGCGTCCGATGGCGCCGATCGTGCCGCCGGTCAATGTCTCCGGCCATGCGCTGATGGTGGTCATCGCCATCATGTCGTTCCTTTGCGCCATGACCCTTGGCGCTGTGACCATGGTGCAGGAGAAGGCCGAGGCCTGGCAGGGCGACGTCTCCCGCGAGATCACCATCCAGGTCAAACCCGACGATGGCCTCGACATGGAGGCCGCCCTCACCGAGGTCAGGACCATCGCCCTGTCCTTCCCCGGAACGCTCTCTGCCGAGATCGTCGACCGGGCGTCGACCGCAAGGCTGCTGGAGCCATGGCTTGGTGAAGGTTTCGACATGGACGAGCTTCCGGTTCCCCGGCTGGTCATCGTCACCATCGACGAGTCCGCGCCTCCGGATTTTTCCGCCATCCGCCAGGAGCTGGCAAACAACGTCCCCGCGGCAACACTGGATGATCACCGCGCCTGGGCCAACCGGCTGATCTCGATGGCCCGGATCACCGTTCTGATCGGGGTCGGCATCCTGACGCTGATGTTCGCCACCACCATGTTGACCGTCATCTTCGCCACCCGCGGGGCAATGGCCGGCAACCGCCACATCGTCGAAGTGCTGCATTTCGTCGGTGCCGAAACAAGTTTCATCGGGTCCGAATTCCAGAAACGCTTCCTGCTGATCGGCCTCAAGGGCGCAGCCTTTGGCGGCGGCGTTGCAGCGCTCGGGTTTTTACTGCTGGGAGCATGGCAATCCAATTCCTTGGCCACCGCTCTCAACGATCAGGTAACCGCCCTGTTCGGCCGTTTCACCCTCAGCGGCGCCGGCTATTTCGGCATTGTCGGCATTGTCGTGCTGATATCTGCGATGACGGCGGTGACCACGCGTTTGACCGTCATCCGCACGATCCGCGAAATTGATCGCCAGCGCGCAGATCCGTCACTTGCGGAAATAGGTTAACTGCCCGGTTTTTGCCGTAAATCCGACTGGTCCTTGCCTGAATCTCGGGGTATTCATGGTTCATGAGCGTGGAAACCGCACAACCTGATCCGGCGACGTCCGGCTCCGCCAAGACCGACGCGCTCCGACGTCTGCGCCGGGTGGGTCACCATGGCCTGCGTCTGCTTACAATTGCGATCATTGTTGGCATAGCCTTGATTGCAATGGGCTTTTTTCGTTTCACCGACACCATAGCCGAATTGAAGGCTACCGAAACAACCGGCGAAGTCGATGCCATCGTGGCCCTGACGGGCGGGTATCAGCGCATTGATCAGGCCCTGGCGCTGCTTGAAAAGGGAATCGGCGACCGTCTGCTGATTTCCGGCGTCAACCCGTCCACGAGCGGCGCAGCGCTGCGCCGCGCCACCGGCACGAAAATGGCAACCTTCGCCTGCTGTGTCGATATTGGCTACGAAGCCCTCGACACCATCGGCAACGCCAATGAGACAGCCGGCTGGATCCGCCAGCGCGGCTACAGCCGCATCCTCGTGGTCACCAACAACTACCATATGCCGCGCAGCCTGCTTGAACTCTCCCAGGCCAGCCCCGATGTGACCTTCCTTGCCTATCCGGTCACCCACGCCGACCTGAAAACGGAGACCTGGCTCGCCGATCCGGTCGCATTGCGTACCCTTTTTGTCGAATACGCCAAGTACTCGCTTGCAAGGCTGCGCTACTGGAGCGGCGCCAAACCCGCAAGCGGCTTGCGCGCCGATGCGGTCGGCAAGCCTCCGGTGGCTGCCAGCCTGCAGTGATTTTTCCCAGGCGACAGGTTTTCGGCTGATCGTCGATAGTGTAACCCGGACCAAAGCTTCTGCCTGACAGGGCCACATGCAAATCCGGATTTCTCGATGATTGCCATTCGATCCATACTTTTCAATCTTGCGTTCTACCTGAACCTGATCGTCCGCATGATCGTTTTCTCGCCCTACTACTTTCTGGCCGACAGAAAGGCCGCCTGGAGCGTGCCCAAGAACTGGGTTCGGGCCAATCACTGGCTGCAGGAGAAAATCGTCGGAACGACATTCGAGATCGAAGGCCTCGAGAACATCCCTGAAGGCGGCTACATCTTTGCGCCCAAGCACCAGTCTTTCTGGGATGCCTACGCACTGCTGCCCTGGCTTGACGATCCGTTCTACATCCTCAAGCGCGAGCTCACCTGGATCCCGCTTTTCGGCCAGTATATCACCAAGATGAAGATGATTCCGGTCAATCGCGGCGCCCGCGGCAAGGTCATGGCCGAAGTGCTCGAGCGCACCAAGCAGGAGATCCGGAGCGGCCGCCAGCTCATCATCTATCCCGAAGGCACCCGCCGTCCCGCCGGCGCTCCACCGAATTACAAATACGGCATTGCCCGGCTTTACCGCGATCTCGACGTGCCGGTCGTGCCCGTGGTCATGCATCCCGGCCTGTTCTGGCCGCGGCGCAAGTTCCTGCGCTATCCCGGACATTTCAAGGTTCAGATCCTGCCGCCGATTGCGCCGGGCATGGATCCCGATGCCTTCATGGACAAGCTGGTCGAGGTCATGGAAGCTGCCAGCGACAAGCTGCTGGTCGAGACCGTGAAAGCCAATCCCAAGCTGCCGTTGCGTGAAGATGCCCGCCGCAGGCTCAAGGAGCTCGGTGCGCTGCCTTCAGACCCGCGGCTTCAGTGACCCGGCTTCACTGATCGGCAAGGCGTCCTGAGAGTTCAAGGCCATGCGCGATCGACTCGAGGTGATGATCGCGAATACGCAGGGTCCTGAGGTGCTCGACCGTGTTGATCACATAGTCCTCGTTCGGCCCTGACTGGCCCACCGCGCCCGACACTTGCGAAAGCGCATCATCGACCGACAGCGCGCCGGCATATTGCTCGTGCCCGCGATCGACGACATAGGTCAGCGCCCGGACATCCCGGCCATCAGCCAGCCGCACCTTGCGCGTGGTCTCGAGATACACATTGGTGACCAGTTCGCGTTCGCGCAGGTAACCGGTGACCGTCTCGCGGTTCTCAGCAGGCACCTTGAATGCCACCCCGTGGCACGAGCCGCCGCGGTCCAGCCCCAGCACCAGCCCCGGCCGTTCCGGCGTACCGCGGTGAACAAAGGAGCGCACGCATAGCGCCCGGTGATAGCCAAACAGCTGTGCCTGCCGGGTTTCCTCATGATCAAAACCCGGACGCCACATCAGCGATCCGTAGCCAAACACCCAAAAATCGTCCATATCGCAGCCCATGTTGCCGGCAGGAAGCCGCTGTAACATCATGTTCCAGGCATAACCGCCATCTCGGCTCTTATTGCAGGCCACCAACGGAGAACGCAATGCCACCATCCGCCAATGTCTCTTCTCCGGCCTCGCGAAAATTCGCCTGGCTGGCCGGCGCCATCGTTGCAGCGGTCCTGCTCTGGACAATCGGCTGGTTCTTTTTTGCCGCCAGGATCGAGGATCACCTTCCCTCAACGCTGGCGCAGATCACCGGCCCTGACGCCACCGCCGGATGCACCCAGGCCGATGTCCGCGGATACCCTTTCCGCGTCGGCCTGTTTTGCGAAACCCTGACCTACGCAAACGCTGCCGAGGGCATCACCGCCACGGCTGGCGCCTTCCGCTCGGCCGCACAGGTCTACCAGCCGCAACATGCGGTAGCCGAGGTGGACGGGCCATTTGTGCTTGATGCCTCAGGCCTGATCCTGCGCGCCGACTGGCAGCTTCTCAAAGCCAGCGTTCAGGCGGTTTCCGACGGACTTGATCGTGGATCGATCGAAGCCCGCAACACCAGCTTCAACATTGATGGAACCGGCCTGACCCAGCGCCTCGCGGTGCAGGCTGACCGGATCACGGCCCACGCCCGGCGAAATGGCGCGGATCTTGATGTTGCCGCCTACAGCGAAAACCTGCGCAACTCCCTGCTCGCGGGACTGAACGCCAAGGCCCTGGCATTCGAGGCGACCCTGTCCGGGCGATCGGACCTGTTGCGGATCCCCTTCACACCGCTGCACGGTCCCTTCGATGCAATGCTGCACCGGGTGACAATCGAGCTCGATGAAACCTCGTCGCTCGAACTCGCAGGCCCGGTCCAGGTTGCGGCTGACGGGCGCATGTCCGGCAATCTTGAGCTGACCATCAGCAATGTGCAGCAGTTCTCCGAACTCGTCGCAGGCTTCAATCCGGAAAGTGCAGATATGATCAGGCGTTTCGGACCGATGATCTCGGCGCTCGATACCAGGCCCGGCGACGATGCCACGACCCTGCCGCTGACAATCCGGAACGGCCAGGTCTCGCTTGGCATTATCCCGCTCGGCGAGCTGCCTGCGTTCTGAGCCCTACTCGGCCGCGTCGGGCTTGGCGGCGTTGCGGCCGAAGTTGGGCGCATCGGTGTCCTGCCCGGCCTCGACGATCGAACGGCGAATGCCGCGGGTCCGGGTGAACAGCTCGAACAGCTTGTCGCCGTCGCCCCACCGGATGGCGCGCTGCAATGACGACAGGTCCTCGGAAAACCGCGCCAGCATTTCAAGGATGGCATCCTTGTTGTGCAGGCAGACATCGCGCCACATCACCGGATCGGATGCTGCCAGACGGGTGAAATCGCGGAAACCCGAGGCCGAGTACTTGATCACTTCGGATTTTGTCACCGCTTCCAGGTCATCGGCGGTTCCGACAATGTTGTAGGCGATGATATGCGGAAGATGCGACACGATCGCCAGCACCAGGTCATGGTGATCGGGATCCATCTCCTCGACCGTTGATCCGCACGCCTCCCAGAACCGGGCCAGCCGCGCGA